>Ga0247720_100558_pt1 | contig 12623 bp, 11 predicted proteins | sample MSEWel2015_12_15_FD_189078 | JGI IMG/M metagenome (GOLD analysis project Ga0247720, IMG submission 189078) | Subsurface sediment microbial communities from gas well in West Virginia, United States - MSEEL Well Study Marcellus 3H_2015_12_15 | ecosystem: Environmental > Terrestrial > Deep...
GGGGAGACCGGCCGGGGCCGGGAAGGTGCCTCTGCCGGCGGGCGGGGTTCGCCGGCCGGCCCGGCCTCAGGCCCGGCCGGGTCCCGGTTTTCCGTCCGCTGTCCGAAAAGCGGGTGCCTGATGGAGTAGCGTTCGTCCACCAGCACCACCTGGCGAGCCGTGCCGGTGGCCGCGTTCACCACTACTGGGGCCAGGAGGTTGACGGTGGCGCGGGCCAGGCCCCGGCTGGCGTTGACGATGCAGAAAACGGCTGCATCCTCCGAGGTTTTTATGCCCAGGGCCCGGGCATCCTCTTCGGGCAGGTCGAATTCGTAGTTGGGGAAAAAGGCGAAAGGGTTCACCAGGATAAAGCCGGTGTTTTCGTCCTGCAGGGATTGTAAAAAGAAAAAGGGCGAATCTTCCGCCGCGGCCACCAGTTCGAATTCGGTCAAATCCGCGGGCAGGCCCGGCAGCCCGGCGGGGAAAGTGATTACGGTTTTCTTTTCCGGCAATTTTTATCCTCCGTTCAATATAAATTTACGCCGGGACGCGGTGCTGGTGCGATGAAGACGCACATAATCCCGGCCGGGATTTTTCAAGCGCGGTCATACCGGCGGATGGCTGTGACACTTTGGCCGCCCGGGTGCCCGTAAAGGTAAAGGCAAATTGCCCGGCACTGCAAACCAGGCAGGTTTTCAGGCCAGTTTCACCCTATCCCTTAATATTTGCTGCAAGAAAGGATCGTCCTCATGTTTCTCCAGCTCCTCCCTGGTGTATGGAAAAATGTCCACCCCTATCCCCAGGCCGCTGAAAAAATCCATAAAGTCCGTTACCCGCTCGAGGGGCGGCCTGGGAGAACTTTTCAAGATAATTAAAATGTCGGCGTCACTTCCCGGCACGGCCCTTCCTTTTGCCAGGGAGCCGAAAAGATAAACTTCCAGGACGTTTTCATCAACCTGTCTCAACCTCCTGGCGGCGGACTGCAGCCCCTTCATTATCCGGTCCACATCAAGCGAGATTATCCGCACAGAACCGGATGATCTGCTCCGCATAGCCGACCGCCTCCCGGGCTTCCTTTTCGGTAAAGTAATCCACCGGGGCACCCGTGGCAAACCCGTTCGGGTACCTTGCGGGAATGTAATATTATCAACACCCCTGTTCTAATAGTACAATGAACCGGTAGAATTTACAACTTAATCAAAGGATCTTGGAAGGTACCGGTGTGTGCTTCTCAAGTTTTGCTTTCTCCTGCCGAGCTTATAAATAAGGAAAATTATTTACGCAAGGGTGAGCAATATGGTCTCCAGCTTTTACACCAGCTCCAGCCTGCGCATAGGCGGGCTGGCTTCGGGCATAGATACTGATTCCATTATCAAGGAACTGATGAAGGCGCACAGGATACCCCTGAACCGGCTGAACCAGGACAAGCAGATCCTCCTCTGGCAGCAGGAGGACTACCGGGCCATCTACGACAGCCTGCGCACCTTTCGGGACAAGGTCTTCAGCATGAAGCTGCAGGCCACGTACCTGGCCAAAAAGGCTTCTTCGTCCAACGAGGCCGCTGTAACCGCCACGGCCAACCCTACCGCCACGCCCGGGACGTATACTGTAACGGTAAATAAGCTGGCCACAGGGGTGTCCAAGGTGAGCCAGGGCACCCTTCCGGAAGAGACCGAAGGGGGAATAACCAAGACCTTAAAGGCTCAGTTCAACCTTTCGTACGACAACCTCACCTTTACCTTAGAAGGGGCGAACGGCAAAAAAGACTTTTTATTTAATACCAACACGGCCAACATTTACACCGTGGTAGCGGAAATCAACGCCGCCAACCTGGGGATAACTGCCAGCTACGACGCCACTTTAAACCGGTTTTTCCTGACCACAACCTCCACGGGCGCAACGGCGAAAATAAAGGTGACCAACGACCCGAACAACTTTTTAACCGGCCCGAAGGAGGACGGCTCCGACAACACATTGAAGCTTAAAATGAAGCTATACAGCGCAGGCCCCCCCGAATCAGGGCTCTACACTGGCCAGGACGCCGAGTTTGACCTCAACATCGGTGACGCCACCGTGCAGAACTATACGAGCCCCACCAACACCCCGACGGTGGCCGGCATCACGCTCAACTTAAAGCAGGCCGACCCTAACAACCCTGTCACCATCACCGTCTCCAACGACACCGATGCCGTGTTCAACGCCATCAAGGATTTCGTCAACGCCTACAACGAAATCATAGACAAGATTAACGGCAAGCTCACGGAGCCCCGCTACCGGGACTACCTGCCGCTCACCGACGAGCAGCGGGAACAGCTTTCCGACGAGCAGGAAAAGAAGTGGGATGAGAAGGCCAGGAGCGGCCTTTTGCGGGGCGACAGCCTCCTGGAGAGCGTGGTTTCCAGGATGCGCGCCACCATGTCCGCCGTGGTACCGGGACTGACCGGCGGCCAGGGGTACAAAACGCTGGCCCAGATAGGCATCACCACCCTTTCCTACGAGGAAAGGGGGAAGCTCTACATTGACGAAGCCAAGCTGAAAGACGCCCTGCAGAAAGACCCGGACGGGGTGATGAATTTATTTACAAAGAGTGCGGAGAACTATGCGGAAAAGGGCATCGCCATGCGGCTTTACGACGACGTGAACAGCGCCATGGCCCTCATTTCCGCCCGGGCCGGCACCAGCAGTTCCTACAGCACCGCGGACAACAGTGCCATCGGCCGGCAGATAGCCGCCATGAACGAACGCATCAGCACCATGGAAGAGCGCCTGCAGCAACTGGAGGACCGCTACTGGCGGCAGTTCACCGCCATGGAGCAGGCCATCCAGCAGATGAACGCCCAGAGCGCCTGGTTGGCCATGCAACTGGGCATGGGCCAGGGCCGTTAAGGGTCGTTTCCCGCAGGGAATAAGTATTCAGTCAAACCAAACGGTTGAAAACCGGCAAGAAGAAACGCGTATCCAAGGGGTGAGTTTTAAAAATGCAGGCGGCTTCAAACCCCTACCAGCAATATCTCCAAAACGCCGTGCTCACCGCCGACCCGGGGCGGCTGACGCTCATGCTTTACACCGGCGCGGTCAAATTCATCCGCCAGGCCAGGGACTGCCTGGCCGCCCGGGACATCCCCGGCGCGCACCGGGCAAACCTGCGCGCCCAGGACATCATCGTGTACCTCCTGGAAACCGTCAACCGGGAGATGGAAGTCGGCAAAAACCTTTCCGCCCTCTACGATTACATGTATCGGCGCCTGGTGGAGGCAAACGTGAAAAAGGAGGCAGCCGTCCTGGACGAAGTGGCCGGGCTGCTGGAAGAACTGGCTGGTACCTGGGAACAGGCCCTCAAACTGAAAGGGCAACAGGCGGCAGGAGGCTGATCAGGTATAAACCCCTGAGTGTAATTGTTCAGTAAAACCGCTACCACCGGCACGGTGCCGCGTTGTCCACGCTCACTCCAGTGCTCCGCGTAAGATGCACACCGCGGCTCGCTTCGGACTGGACAAGCGACTTGAGCAGGCAGAAGTCCAAAGGGATGATTCCACAATGCCCCCACAAAATCAAGACGAAAAAAAACTCAGGCTCCTGCAGGAAATGCGCGGTGAAGTGCTGGCCCTAAAGGCCGTACTCAAGCGCCTGGACACACCCGGGAACGGGCCGGCGGCGGAAGAGTTGCTGGACGCTGTTTTCCGGCACCTTGCCGCCATTGAGGAAATAAAAGCGGGGATTGACCAGCTGGACAGGGCGGGTGGCTCCGGCACGGGCGGGCCGGAAATCTCCGCCCTCCTCCTTCAAATAGACGGGTTCCACCGGCAGAACCTCCGGCTGGCCGCAAAGGTGCGGGAGCGCCTGGCCGGCGCGTTGATGGACCTCCGCAGGGCCGGGCAGGCCAGGGCCTACATGAAGAAAAACGGCGCCGCCGGAGGTTATTTTGTAGACCGGCGGGGATGATTATACTATTAAGTAACAGAACCACATGGGGGAGGTGTTATTATGCCTTCTGCCACAAAAGCAAGCCGGAGGTATACCTACGCCGATTATTTAAAGTGGCCCGGGGATGAACGGTGGGAACTCATTGACGGGCAGGGACATCCAGGGCATCGAAGTTCCCCTCCGGGAAATATTTGAGACAGTGAAGCCTGCGGGAAAAAGATAATTGATGATTTTTAAAGATACCGGTCCAGGAGCAGGCCGATGGCTTTTTCCGGCTCCCGCGCCGCCTCCAGCACAACCTGTCCGGGCACTTCCCCTTTCACCGTACCCGTATCCTTTTCGACCACTTCCACCCGGAGGTTTTCCCCGTCTTCCCGCACCAGAAACTCCAGGGGCTGGTTGTAGGCCTCTGCCGCCTGGTTCAGCCGGCCCACTGCAGCCACCAGTTCCTCCCGGCTGAAGCCCCCTTCTTCCGGTGGAGGCGCACCCTGGGGAAAGACATCCTCCCGCTTTACCGCCGCCGGAGGCTCAATCCGCCGCAGCGGCGCCACCTCTTGAGACGCCAGAGACTGCAATCCACCCGCTCCTACTTTCATAATCAGCCCTCCCTTCCCAGTATTTGGACTATCCTAGTTATTACTACTTTCCAGCTACCCTGTTTGGGCTCCCGCCATCCCCTATTATATTTTAACGGCCTACACCAGCCTCACCATCTCCCCCGCCACTTCATCCAGGGGGACGACTTTCAGTGCCGCCCCCAGGTCGATGGCCGCTTTGGGCATACCGAAGACCACGCAGGTGGCCTCATCCTGCGCGATGGTGGGGCCGCCCTTTTCCCGGATGGCGGCCATGCCCCTGGCGCCGTCCCGGCCCATGCCTGTGAGGAGCACCCCCATTACCCGGGCCCCGAAGACTTCCGCCGCCGAGAGCATCACCCCGTCCACCGAAGGGCGGAACCCCCCGGGAGGCACGGGCCCGCTGCCGGCATCCAGGTGCACGGTAACGCGGCCGGGGTGCCCCCGGAAAGTCAGGTCGAAGCCGGCCGGGGCCACCAGCACCCGGCCCGGGACGACGGGATCGCCCTCTTCTGCGTGTTTTACCGGCAGGCGGCTGCGCCGGTTCAGGTGTTCGGCCAGGGGGCCGGAAAAACCCACCGGCAGGTGCTGCACCAGCACCACGGCGGCAGGAAAATCCTCCGGCAGGGCGGGGATGATCACCTGCAGGGCGGCCGGGCCGCCGGTGGAGGAGCCCACCACCACCAGGTCGACGCGGGGGGAGCGCTTCGGCAGCAGCACCGGCCGGGGCAAAGAGCCGCCGGCCACAGTACCCCGGGCCGCCTCCGTCCTGCCGGCGCCGGTAACCCCGGCAGCCGCACCGGAAAAAGCCCCGGACGGTAAAAAGCCCGGAGGCGGGAAGAGGATTTTCTCCCGGGCGGGCTGGACCCCGGAGGGGGATGTTCCGGCGCGCCGCTCCGGGAAGGTACCTGAGTCCGCCGGAGCCGCCGGGGATGCACCCCTTTTACCGTAAGCACCGGGGCGGCCGGACGGCCCGCCGGAGGCCGTCCGGGCATCCGGGCGCCTTTTTTCCGGGAGGTAAGGCCGTTCAGGTCCGGCCTTTCCTGCGGCAGGCGGGTGCAACACCTCGCCCGCTCCCGGGCGGGCCAGTTTTCCCGCGGCTACGGAAGCGGCGGCGCGCAGCTTTTCCACCAACTCGCCGACCACGGCCTCCAGCTGGTCCCGGCTGGAGGGTTTGGCCACAAAGTCCACCGCCCCCAGGGAGAGGGCCTGCATGGTGGCCCGGGCGCCGGCGGTGGTCCGGGAGCTGAGCATGACCACCGGAACCGGGCACTCCCTCATAACCCTGCGCAGCACCCCCAGGCCGTCCAGGACCGGCATTTCCAGGTCCAGGGTGACCACGTCGGGCTTTAAGGCGCAGATCCTGGCCACCGCCTCTTCCCCGTCCGCCGCGGTGCCGATCACTTCAAACCCCCGGCTTTCCAGCAGGCGGCTGAACAGGCGGCGCATGAGGGCCGAGTCGTCCACCACCAGCACGCGAATTGCCGCCACCTTGAAAACCCCTTTTCAGTCAATTAGTGGTTATAAGATAATTCTATCCCGTCCTGTTCACCTCATAGATAATATCTTCCACGCCGGCGTCCTTGACAATACCCCGGGCGTCCACAATCAGGGCCACCTTCCCGTCCCCCAGGATGGTGGCGCCCGACAGGCCGGGCACCTGACCCAGGTAGCCGCCCAGGGACTTGATCACTATTTCCTGCTCGCCGATGAGCCGGTCCACCACCACGCCCACCTTCTTATCCCCGGAACCCAGGACAACCACGGAAAGCCGGCCTTCTTCCCTGCTCTTTTCTTGAAAAAGGTGGGCCAGGCGCACCAGGGGCAGCACCTGCCCGCGCACCACCACCACTTCCGCGTGGCGTACCCGCTGGATCTCCCCGGGCTTGAAGGTGAGGGTTTCCAGCACGTTGGTCAGGGGGAAGGCGTAAACCTGGTCCCCCAGGGTCACCATCAGCGCCCGGATGATGGCCAGGGTCAGAGGCAGCTTGATGGTGAAGGTGGTCCCCCTGCCGGGAGTGGTGGTAAATTCCACCGAGCCGTTTATCTGCTCGATCTGGTTGCGCACGATGTCCATGCCCACCCCCCGGCCGGAAATGTCGCTCACGCTGGAGGCAGTGGAAAAGCCGGGGGCGAATATGAGGTCCAGGACTTCCCTTTCCCCGGCCCGGGCGGCCTGTTCCGGGGTCAGCAGACCCTTCTCCACCGCCTTCTGCCGGATTTTTTCCGGGTCCATCCCCCTCCCGTCGTCCGAAAGGGTGATTACAATCTGGCTCTCCACATAGGCCGCCTTCAGGAGCAGCCGGCCGGCACGGGGTTTGCCCAGGCGGACCCTCTCTTCGGGCGGTTCAATGCCGTGGTCCACGGCGTTGCGCAGGAGGTGGATCAGGGGATCGCCGATGACTTCGATCACATTGCGGTCCAGTTCCGTTTCCCGGCCCTCGATGATGAAGTCCACTTCCTTGCCCAGCTTGTGGGCCAGGTCGCGCACCATCCGGGGCAGGCGGTTGAAAACGTGGGCCACGGGCAGCATGCGCGCCTTCATGATTTCTTCCTGCAGGTCGCCGGTCACCTGGCCCAGATGGTTGGAAATCTCCACAATATTCTCCACCAGATCGTCGGAGCCGTAGCGGCTCTCGAAGACCTCCACGAAGCGGTCCAGGCGGGTGCGGTCGATGACCAGTTCCCCCACCAGGTTCATCAAAGTGTCCAGCTTCTGCACGTCCACCCGCACGGTCTTGATATTCTCCCGGCCCGGCGAAGCGTTTGCCTCCTTCCTGGCCTGCTGGCCGGCGGCTTCCCGGGCGGCGGGCTGCTCCCCGGAGCGCAGCTTGATGGGGCGGACCTCCACGCTGCTCACCTCGGCAATGGAAAAGACCAGATCGCGCACCTGACCGGCGTCTTCCCTGGTCAGCAGCACCAAGGTGAACCCCTCGCCGTACCGGCCTTCCTGCAGGTCCTCCGCCGGGGGCACGCTTTTAATAATTTCACCGGCCTGCTGCAGGGTCTCAAAGATCAAAAAGGCCCGCACCCCTTTCATCTGGCAGCCCCGGTCGATGCCGATATCCACCTGGTAAGCCTGGAAACCCCGCACCTCCGCTTCCCGCACCACTTCTTCCACGGCTTCCTCCAGCTCCAGCTCGAGGCGGTAAGCGGAACGCCCGGCGGGCAGTTCATCCGCTGCCGGGGCTGGCGGCAGCTCACCGCCGGCCGGGGCGGCACCGGGCTTCCCCGCCCCGCAGCCGGCCCGGCAGGAACGCAGCTTTTCTATTACCGCCGAAACGTCCACCCCGCCGCCGGCGCCGGTAATCTCGTCCTTTAATAGCTTGAGGGCGTCCAGGGCCTCGAACAGGACATTCACCAGGTTTTCGGAAACTTCCATCTTGCCCTGGCGCAGAAGGTCAAAAAGGTTTTCTATCTCGTGGGTCAGGGAAGTAATTTTTTCATAGCCCATGACGGCCGAAGAGCCCTTTATGGTGTGGGCAGCCCGGAAGATTTCCTGAATTACTTCGGGACTGCCGCCCTCCCGCTCAAGCAGCAGAACATTGTCGTTGATTGCCTGGATTTTTTCCTCCAGCTCTTCCAGGTAAATGGCAATTTCTTCACCGGTAAACATCTTGGCCACCGTCCTTCCCCAAGCTCATTGCGCGAGCGGTCAGATCGTCTATAATTCGGGAGAAGCAGCTTTTCAGGCCTCCCGGGAAAGCTCCCGCAGGGCTTCCTTTTCCTCCCGGTGGAAGATACGGGTCACATCCAGAAGAATCACCAGCCGCTCCCCAACCAGGGCAATGCCCTGCAGGAAGGCGGCGGAAACCCCGGCCACCATGGCCGGGGGCGGCTGAATGTCGTCCGGAGAGAGGCGCAGCACCTCCGATACCCCGTCCACCACCATCCCGGCTGTGGCCCCGCCCACCTCGACGATGATAATGCGCGTATTCTCAGATCTGCCGGTGGTTCCCAGACCCAGGCGGCGGGCCAGGTCTATTACCGGTATGACCCGCCCCCGCAGGTTGATCACCCCTTCCACAAATGCCGGAGCACCGGGAATGGCCGTAACACCGGTAGCCCTGATTATTTCCAGCACGTGGTTTATATCAACGCCGTAAACCTGCTCCTTTAAACGGAACACCACCAGCTGCAGCTCGCCCCGCCCTTTATCCATGCCATCCTCTCCTTTGTCCAGCAGGTCCGGGTGTCTTCTGGGTCCCGGCCACTTCTTTTACTCTTCTTCTGAACGGCTCCTTTCCTCCTCCCGCCTGGCTTCGGGCTTGAGGAAAGCGGTCAACCGCTCCCGGATCAAGATGGGGTTGTAACCGGCCTGCAGGGAAACAATACCCTCCAGCATCAGCTGCCGGTGCAGCATCTCCTTCTTGCTCAGGTTCTGCAGCTTGGCCGCCAGGGGCAGCCAGAATATATTGGCACTGGCCACGCCGTAGAGGGTGGCGATGAAGGCCATGCCGATGGCCGGCCCCAGGGACTCCGGGGATTCAATGGAGCTGAGCACGTGGACCAGACCCATCACCGTCCCGATAATCCCCATGGTGGGGGCATAGCCTCCAGCCGCCTCAAAGATGCCCGCCCCCACACTGTGGCGCTCCTGGGCGGCGTACAGCTCAGCCTCCAGAATGCTGCGCACCAGCTCCGGGTCGGTGCCGTCCACCACCAGCTGGATGCCCTTGCGCAGGAAGGGGTCGTCAATATCACCCAGGCGGTTTTCCAGTTGCAGCAGTCCCTCCCTCCTGGCCTCGTCGGCCAGGCTGACAATCAGCTCGATGGTTTCAATGGGCTCGGGAATGTTGCTGAAAAAGCTCACCCGCAGGAGCTGCGGAACCTGCTTCAGATCGTTGAAGGTAAAACTGAAAATGGTGGCACCTATGGTGCCGCCGAAAACAATCACCGCAGCTGTGGGCTGCAGGAGGGCGGTGACGTGCCCCCCCTCCATCATAAATCCGCCCACCAGGGCTGCAAAGGCAATTACAAATCCAAGTACGGCTAAATCCATCCTTCATCCCTTTCTCCAGATTCAATTCCCCGTTGCCTACGGCAGGGAAGCCGGCTCAGCCCCCTTGTACTTGCTGCGCAGGATGACTATATCAACCCGGCGGTTCAACTGCCGGTGGGCTTCCGAATCGTTCGGCACCCGGGGGCGGTATTCGCCGTAACCCACGGCGGAAAGGCGCCCGGGTGGGAAACCGGCCGTGCGGATCAGTTCCCTCACCACCGCCGTGGCCCTGGCCGCGGACAGTTCCCAGTTGGAAGGGTAGAGCTCCGTGTGAATGGGCAGATTGTCCGTATGCCCCTCCACGCGGATGTAATTGGGGGTCTTCAGCAGAACCGGAGCCACCGCGGCAATTATCTCCCTCGCCCGGGGAGTCAGTTCGGCTGAACCCAGCCTGAAAAGGACTTCCTCCTGAAAGCTGAGGACTATGCCCCGCTCTTCAATGGTAGCCGAAACCCTGGCTCCCAGGCCCTGGGCCTGTACTTCCCGCATCAACTCCCTGCGGATGTTCTCCATCTCCGCCCGGTCGGCCATATCCTCCTGCAGATCCGCTTCCGTTTCCGTACCGCTGATACCGGGGACTACCGAAGGCCCCAGGTTATCCAGAACAACCCCGCCGCCCCCCATGGCCTCACTTAAAGATTCGGCCAGCATGCGGAACTTCTTGATATCAATCTGGCTTAAGGAATACATGACAATAAAAAAAATCAGCAGCAGGGTAATCATGTCGGCATAGGTGATCAGCCACCTTTCCATGCTGCCATAACTGGTTTTGCGGCTGTTTCTTTTCACGCCATAACCCCCTTTTTACACATTTCACCTGCCGCCTCAAATACACTTCCAGTATTCTCCTCAAAAAGGAAACTTCCTCCCGCAAAAGTTTTTTTTGGCGACAATTTTCTTACTGCCTCAAGAGCCCGGCAAAATGTCCGAAAATTTTATATAAGAAAACTACGCACGGAGGGATAGAATGTGGGTAAATTGCGCCGCCAGCTCGTTCTATTGACTTCCGCCCTGGCCCTGCTGGCCGTGGCGGCAACGCTCCTGGCAGGCTGGTTGGCCCGGGGCAGCGTGCCCGCCACTCTGGCCGGGGCAGCAGCAGGGATTCTCCTGGCCGGAGTTCTGGCAGCCTTCGCCTTCGCTTCCCTGCAGGCCACCGTGAACATGGTTATCGTCAACACAGACAAGGCCATTGCCGGTGACCTCACCGGAAAGATTGAGGACCGCCATTTCGGCTGGGGAGAAATAAACAGGCTGGTAACAAATATCCGCAAGGTTTTAAAAGGCGTGCACAAGTGGTTTGGCCTGGTGCGGGAGTATTCGGAGCGGCTGACCGCCGCCACCGCCCAGATCACTTCCGGCACGGAGCAAATCAGCACCGGCAGCCAGGAACAGGCCGGGCAGGTACAGAAACTTCTGCAGGAAATTGAGAACCTGGCCCAATCGGCCCGGCAGTCGGCGGAAAAAGCCCGGCAAACGGCAGATGTGGCCCGGGAGACAGACCTGACCGCCCGGCAGGGTGGTCAAGCGGTGGACAGGGTTATCGAAAGCATGAACCTGATCCATGAAAAGATCAAAACCCTGGATGAAAGTTCCGCCCGCATCGGCCAGTTCGTTCAGGTGATTGAAGATATCGCCGCCCAAACCAACCTCCTGGCCTTAAACGCAGCCATTGAAGCAGCCCGGGCAGGAGAGCACGGCCGGGGGTTCGCGGTGGTGGCCCAGGAGGTGCGCGAACTGGCGGAAAACTCCGCCCGCGCCACCCGGGAAATCACCCAGCTGGTGGCCGGCATCCAGGGAGCCGCGGGGGAAAGCGTGGCGGCGGTAGAGCGGGGCCTGCAGGTTACCGGGGAAGTTCAGGAAGCTTTCCGGAACATCGTATCCCAGATCGAACGCACCGTGGAGAGCATCGAGGAGCTGGCTTCCGCCTCCCAGGAACAGGCGGCCAGCACGGAGCAAATGGTGGGGGGAGTGGAAGCCATTGCGGCTGTCGCTGAACAGGCGGCCGCCAGCTGCCAGGAGACGGCCGCCATTACCGGCGAGCTGTCCGGCCTGGCCGACAGGTTGAAATCCGTGGCCGAGATCTGGAAATTCGACCAGGACGGAGGAGAAGACAGGCGCAAGAGCGGGCCCCACGGCGGTGCGGCAGCATAGGCCGGAATGCCGGGGGGCGGCGCACACCGTACGGACACCAATGCGGCCCCGGGTTTACCCTTTTAAGTCCCGGCCTTTCGATCCGGCCTTTTCCGGGGAGAGTGTAATTGTTAACGCCCGGAGATCAGGCTGCCGGAGGGAACACTCGACCCCGTCGCGGGCTGCCTGACGGCAGAACACCTCCACCACGCGCGGGTCAAACCGGGTGCCCGCACAGCGATACAGTTCCTGCAGGGCCCCGGAGCCGGATGAAGCTGACTGCTCAGGCAAAACAAAAGCTACAGGAGAAAAGCACTTCCCTGTAGCCACTTTTCTCCCCTGCAGCCCAGCCGTCATAGTTCTCCGCATATAGCGTTCTGCGGGAAACCTTAGACCTGTGGCTTTGCGTCCCCTGCTTTCGCGCGGGTTTGCCCTCCGGGAGCCGTTTGATGCCCCTCCGGTTTCGCATCTTTGCGGTTGAGACCTTTTTTAGATCTTAAACTCGTTGGCCGCTGACTGCAGCCTGGCCGCAATCTCTGCCAGCTCCTGGGTGGCCCCGGCCACCTGCTGGATGGTGGAGGTTACCTGCTCGTAGCTGGCAGATAGCTGCTCCACCCCCTCACCGGTCTGCCTGGCGCCTTCGATGATTTCTTCCACCAGCTCGATGTTTTTCCCAACGGCATCAATAATACCCTCAAGAGCCTCGCCTGCCCGGGAGGCCAGGGCCACGCCTTCCTGTACTTCGGCAGAGCCGCGCTCCATGGCTGCTACGGCCGCTTCCACCCCCGCCTGGATCTGGCTGACCAGCCGGCCTATCTCCCCGGCGGCTCCGGCCGATTGTTCGGCCAGCTTCCTTACCTCTTCCGCCACTACGGCAAAACCGCGTCCCTGCTCGCCGGCCCGGGCCGCTTCGATGGCTGCGTTCAGGGCCAGCAGGTTGGTCTGGTCGGCTATGCCGGTGATGATGCCGGTAATGTTACCGATGCGCGCCGAGAGTTCGCCCAGGCTCCGGA
>Ga0247720_100559_pt1 | contig 12621 bp, 10 predicted proteins | sample MSEWel2015_12_15_FD_189078 | JGI IMG/M metagenome (GOLD analysis project Ga0247720, IMG submission 189078) | Subsurface sediment microbial communities from gas well in West Virginia, United States - MSEEL Well Study Marcellus 3H_2015_12_15 | ecosystem: Environmental > Terrestrial > Deep...
GCAGGCACCCCGCCTCCTGAGATACAAAGTTTCGTGCAGAGGCTGCTCGGTAGCGACGAAAGCCCCAAGAAGTGAGGTGGGTTAACGGGAGGAAAGCTTGAAAGCCCTGGCTTAAGCCAGGGCTTTACTTACTCGTCAGCTTCTCCCGCCGAAAGGTCCAAAAAAGCAGCAGCAGAAGAAGAAGAAAATGATAATAATGATGATGAGTATCCACCACCACCAGCCGCCGATGAAATTCGCCTCAGCCATGTTCCATCCCCCTTTTGTTTTTGGGCGGGCTCCCGCCACCCTTACCCCACAATATGCCGGCGGCCTGAAATGTGCTACTCGCAGCCGAAGAGCAGAGAGCAAAGCCGGGGGCGTGGAGTCCGGCAGGGGAGGGAACGCTGCTCCTCTAAAGGGTTCTACCGCCGTTCGCCCGGGGCTGGCTTTTTAAGCCTCGGCGCCTAGAACAACGTCGACGAAGGCAAATCTCACCGTATCTACCAGGCCACGGTTGGTGATCCTGAGCTCCGGCAAGACCGGAAGTGACAGGAGGGCCATAGTCATAAAAGGCGACACGAAGTGACAGCCGAGCGTTTGCCATGCCTTCTCCAAGGCACGCACCGCGGCGTCCACTTCTTCCACTGGTTCGGGTGACATAAGCCCAGCAATAGGCAGCTTAAGGAGGGCCAGTACTTTGCCGTCCCGCACGGCCACCATGCCTCCGCCGCATTCCGCCAAGGTGTTGCCGGCCAGGGCCATATCCCGATCGTTGGTACCAACGATAAGGAGGTTATGGCTGTCATGGGCCACCGTGGAGGCTACGGCGCCACCTGTTAGCCCAAACCCCGTAACGAAACCAAGGCCCATGTTCCCCGGACCGCCGTGCCGCTCAATGCAGGCCACCTTGGCCACATCAGCCTCGGGCGCGGCCAAAAGCTCGCCGTCCTGTGCCGAAACCACGGCCTCTCTACTTAGCGTTCCCACCTTGGCCTCGATAACCTGTATGGCCCGCACGCGCACACGGCCTCGAACTACGGGGGAGGGTATCCGGAAGGACTGGGGAGTAAGCGCTTCTTTCAAATGGACGGAGCGCATGGCCCAGTCGGGGTAGGAATAAGCCGGCAGGTCGACGAGAAGTCTTCCCTGCTCCGCCACGATCTCGCCGTCCACCATTACTTTCTCCGGCCTAAACTCCGCGAGGTCCGGTACGAACAGAATGTCTGCGCATCGTCCGGGAGCGATACTTCCTAGATCCCGGCTCACGCCGAAGCACTCGGCAGTGTTCAAGGTGGCCATTTGGATGGCCCGAATGGGATTTAGCCCTTCTTCAATCGCCCGCCGCACGACGTGGTTCAGGTGGCCGACTTGAAGGAGGGTAGCCGGGTGCGTGTCGTCGGTAACCAGAACCGCCCGGCGGGTATCGATACCGGTCTCGGTGACGCTCCTAATAGTAGCCTTGATGTCGTGCCAGGCCGAACCTTCGCGCAGCTTGGCGTACATGCCCAGTCTGAGGCGCGCCAAAGCATCCTCTTTACGGGTCGATTCGTGGCAGGAGGCGATACCGGCGGCGGCGTAGGCCTGCAGCCCTACCTCCGTCTCGGGGATGGAGTAGTGGCCGGTGATCACCTTGTTGGCTTCAAGCGTAGCCTTGAGCTCCCCGTGGACGTTTGGGTCACCCTCCAGGACACCGGGGAAGTTCATCATTTCTCCCAGGCCGATGATGCCCTCCCAGGTCATGGCCTCGGCCACCTCGGCGGGGCCGATCGCCGCGCCGGCGTCCTCAAAGCCCGGGGCTGCCGGTACGCACGAAGGCATAGTGGCAAACACCTTGAGCGGCAGGTTCTTCCCTTCCTCCACCATGAGGCGAATGCCGGAGAGGCCGAAAACGTTGGCAATCTCGTGCGGGTCCATGAAGATGGTCGTCGTACCGCTCGGAAGCACCGCTCGAGCAAACTGGGTAACGCTCACCATGCTGCTCTCCACGTGGATGTGGCCGTCCAAGAGGCCGGGCACCAGGTAGTACCCGCGCGCGTCGATCACCTGCGTCTTTGGTCCGATGGTGTGCTCGGCCTTGCCCACGAGCACCACGCGCCCGGCACGGATGGCAACGTCCGCCGGTAAGATTTCACCGGTGAAGACGTTTACCACCTGGCCGCCGCGGATCACCACATCGGCCTTAACCTTCCCCTGCGCCGCCGCAGCCAGCTCCGCAGTAAGTTCGGATAGGGGCCGGCGTTTGAGCTTGTACATTCATCCATCCTCCCTTTGTAACGCAGACTGCCTGCCAATCCGTGAAGGGCCCTTTAGGCATTTACTTTCGACCTAGGCTACCGTATCCCGTTCACGCGGGAACTTTTCATACTCCTTGGTCTCAATGATCTCCTTGAGGTGCTGGACCACCTGCCAAACATCGTGGAAGCTGACGTAAAGGGGCACCGGAGCCAGGCGGATGATGTTCGGCGGGCGAAAGTCCGGAATAACCCCGCGGCGTTTCAGGGCGGCGTTGATGCGTACCGCTTCTTCATGCTCCACCGCCACGTGCCCGCCGCGCCGTTCCGGCTCGCGTGGGGTGCCGATGCTGTAGTTGTAGGGCGGCCCGCTGAGCAGGGCATCAATAAGGTACATTAAGTACGAGGTAAGGGCCAGGGACTTGGCCCGGAGGCGCTCCATGCCTGCCTCCTGGAAGATCTTGAGCGACCCGGCCAGCGGTGCCAGGCTCAGAATGTGCGGCGTCCCTGCCTGCCAGGCCCCCGCCCCAACCGCCGGCTCAAACTGAAGGCACAGATCAAACTGCCGGTCTTTACGGTAGCCCCACCACCCGGCCAGACCCGGCAGGCGGTCGAAGTGCTTTTGGTGGACGAACAGGCTGGCCACGGCACCGGGCCCGCCATTCAAGTACTTGTAGTTGCACCAAAAGGCAAAGTCCACGTCCCACGCGTGCAGTTTATGCGGCACCACCCCTGCCGAATGGCTAAGATCAAAGCCGATGATTACTCCCCGTTCGTGAGCCGCGTACGTAAGGAGCGACAGGTTTAGAAGCTGCCCGCTGCGGTAGAGGACCGAAGGCAGCACCGCCACCGCCACCTCGTCGGTAAGCTCGGCGATAATGTCTTTTTCCTCTAAGGTCCGCCCATCCCGCGAACGGACGAGGATCAAATCCTCCTCTGGGTCTAGGCCGTGGAGGCGCAGGTGGCTCTCCAGGGCATACTTATCGGACGGAAAGTTGAGCTCGTCGGCCAGGATTTTTCGTCTTCTGCCCTGGGGACGGTAAAAGGCAGCCAGGAGGTTGTGCAGGTTGAGGGTAGTGGAGGCCGTGACGATCACCTCATCCGGCTGCGCTCCTACCAGCGATGCTTCCGCCCTTCCCAACTCCTCGGCCAAGTAAAACCAGGGGGACTTCGCCCGCGTCCAGCCGTCGATGCCGAGCGTTTTCCAGTCGTTCAAGACGTTAAGCAGCGCCTCCTCGGCGTCGCGGGAAAGAAGCCCCAGCGAGTTCCCGTCCATATAGATGACTCCGGGCATAACGTAGAAGCGGTCGCGAAAATGGGCGAGTTCGTCGGTGCGGTCAAGCTCCCGCGCAAACTCTTCGGTTAGAAACTGAGTCGCCAGCTCCTGTTCCATTTTTCTCCCCACTCCTTCTCCGCATCATGAGCGCCCGTCCGGCCGTAGGTAAGCCGCTCCCCGGCGCCAGGTTCCACTTCGCCCCCGTGCGCAGGATTCTTCCCCGCCCCAACCGGCCTTTACCCAGACGCGGCGAGGGAAGTTTCGACCGCCTTAAGGCGCTGAAGAAGCTTCTCTAAATCCCTTGGAACCCTAAGGCGCACCGTAGCTTTAGTCAGGCCCGGAAAGTCCGCCCCCGACTCCACGATCACCCCCTGGCGCAGGAAGGCGTCCCGGAGGTCCACCTCCGGCTTTGGTGCAGTCAGAGCAAGAATAGGCGTTGTGGGGTAGGTTTGGGCGGGCTTTAGCCGAGTAAGCGCACCCAACAGGGCCGCCTTGGCGGCCGCCACTTGCGCCCGCGACTTTTCAAGAAAGGCCGAGTCGGTCAGCGCAGCCCTGGCCGCCCGACAGGCCGCCCGGCTGAGGCTGAAGGGGAGGTCCACCCGGCTATAGAGGGAACGCAGTTCACCGCGGAGCACTGCATAGCCTACCCTGAGCCCGGCGAGGCCCAATCCCTTGGAGAAAGAGCGAACCACGACGAGGTTAGAAAAAGAAGTGCTGAGAAAGATGGCGGAGCATTCCCTCGGAACAAAGTCACCGTAGGCCTCGTCCACAATGACGGGAACAGAAAAGTCTCGGGCGCGCTCCAGGATGCTGCGGAGTATAGAGAGGTCTAGTAGCTGACCGGTAGGGTTGTTGGGGTTGTCAAGGTAGACTAAAGCGACGTCAGGCGTTAGCCGTTGTAGAAAGGCGTCGAGGTCAAATTCGAGCTTTTCACCGCTAAGCGGCAGGCCGTAGTATATTGCCCCCTGGGCCCGGGCATCGCTCACGTACTCGGAAAACTGCGGCACGTAGCCAAGAACCTTGGCGCCCGGAAAAAGGAGCATCTTGTTTAAGCGCTCCAGCACACCCATAGAACCAGGGCCCACGACGATGTCGCTCGGTGTTATTCCCGCCTCCGCCCAGAAGCGGGCCAGGTCTTCCTTTAGTTCATCCGCCCAGGGGTCCGGGTAGCGCGAAATATCCTCTCCGGCCGCCGCCCGGTAGGCCTCGCGCGCCGCCGGCGGCGTTCCCAAAGGGTTGGTTCCGAGGGCACAATCCAGCACCTGCTCCTCCTGCCAACCGTAGGCCAGGAGCTTTTCCCGGACGTCCACCACGTAGCTCTCCCGCTCGAGCGTGTAAAGGTAAGCGTTGCGGCACAGCATGCTCTTCCTCCCTTCTTCACCAACAATTGTTTTCCTCTTAATTCGCCACCTTGCTGCGCCATCCTCTCAGGTTTAAAGAAGAGGCGTAGCGTTACACCCCTTCCGCTCACCGCTATCTCCCTCCTTCGCCTTAGGTTCTGCGAGGATTCAGAGGACGATGCACGGGTGCTGTCTACGAACTTTTCGTCTCCTACAGCCTGCGGACAAGCCCGAAGCCGTATGTGCTCGATTAGTTTTACAACTCGCGTCTCAAGTAGACCTGCCGCCGGCCGTAAAGTTGAAAACATGTCTTTGCCTGCGCTATAATCTGTCTATCGTGTGTAGATTAGTGTTTGCAGTACACATACAGAGGAGGATCTTTGATGAATGAAGCAGAGCTGAAACAGTTAAAAGCGGAGGTCTGCGGCAGCATCGCCGCCGCCCGCGACGAAATCATAGCGCTGGCGGAAGACATCTTCACCCATCCCGAACTTGGTTTCAAAGAAACGCGTACGGCCGAAGTCGTAGCCAGCAAGTTGGCCGAGCTGGGGCTCGCCGTGGAGCGCGGCCTCGCCCTCACCGGCGTGCGGGCCGTAGTGCCCGGCCGGGAACATAAAGCACGAGTAGCCATCTTGGGTGAACTGGATGCGGTAGTTTCGCCGGGGCATCCGCACGCCGATCCCCATACCGGCGCCGCCCACGCCTGCGGGCACCACGGGCAGTTGGCCGCCATGTTGGGGGCCGGAATTGGTCTCATCCGTTCCGGGGTGATTAAAGAGTTGGATGGTGACGTGGTGCTCATGGCCGTGCCGGCAGAAGAATTCGTGGAGCTGGCCTACCGCCGCCGCCTTATGGAAGAAGGCAAGATCGAGTTCTTCGGCGGCAAGCAGGAGCTGATTAAAGCCGGCGCGTTCTCGGACCTAGATGCCGCGCTGATGGTCCACGCCGAAGCGCAGACGCCCGAACGCAAAGCTTTCATCGGCGGTACCTGCAACGGTTTTATCGGCAAGATCGTCACCTACCTGGGTAAGGCCGCCCACGCCGGCGGCGCTCCCCACGAGGGCATCAACGCCTTGAACGCCGCCATGCTGGGGCTCATGGCCATCCACGCCCAGCGCGAAACCTTCCGCGACGAAGACTCCATCCGCGTCCACCCCATCATAACCAAAGGCGGCGATCTGGTGAATATCGTCCCGGCCGAGGTCACCGTGGAAACTTACGTGCGCGGCCGTACCATGCCGGCCGTCTTCGACGCCAACAGGAAAGTTAATCGTGCCCTCAAGGCCGGTGCTTACGCCGTCGGTGCCGAGTGCCGCATCGACGAGATCCCCGGGTACCTGCCGCTCAACCAGCACCGGGAGCTATCTGAGCTTTTTGCCGCCAACATGGCTGATCTCATTGGAGCAGAAAACGTGCTCCCCGGGCCGCACCTCGCAGGGTCAACCGACATCGGTGATGTGTCCCAGCTTATTCCTGCGATCCAACCCACCATCGGCGGCTTCAGCGGCCTTGCCCACGGCAAGGACTTCTCGGTGACCGACCCGGACATGGCTTACATCTTTCCCGCCCAGGCCTTGGCCATGACTGCGGTAGATCTCCTGGTGGACGGCGCAGCCAGGGCCCGCGCCATCAAAGCCTCCTTCCAGGCGCCGCTCAACCGGGAAAGCTACCTCAAAATGTGGGCCGACTTCCGGGCCGGTAAAGAATGAAAACTAAGGAAAGGGAGGTTAGAAGCCGTGCACAAACCTTCGGAGTGGAAGATTCACGCCCTAGTGCTGGCTATGGTGGTGGTATCGGAGTTTATCGGCATCAAGAGCTTCCAGGTCGGGCCGGGCAAGGCCATTCTCCTTCCTATGCTCTACGCCCTGGTTATCGGTTTTCTTATGGGGCCTAAATTCCTGAAGGTAGTCAACCTGGAGGAAATGAAACTGGCCACGCCTTTTATTGGCCTTTCCGTCATGCTTCTCATCGCCAAGTACGGTACCACCATTGGGCCCTCTATTCCCCTCTTACTTAAAGCGGGCCCCGCCCTCATCCTGCAGGAAATCGGCAACTTCGGCACCATCGTCTTTGCCTTCCCTATCGCCATGTTGCTCGGCTTTGGGCGTGAGGCCATCGGCGCCGTGCATTCTATCGCCCGCGAGGGGAATCTGGCCATCATCGCCGACATGTACGGGCTGGAATCGCCGGAAGGCCGTGGCGTGATGGGCATTTACATCTGCGGGACCCTCTTTGGCGCCATTTTCTTCGGCATCATGGCCGGCTTTTTCGCCAGCTTAAAGATCTTCCATCCTTATGCCTTGGCCATGGCCTGCGGCGTTGGCAGCGCCAGCATGATGGCCGCGAGCTCGGGTGCCTTGACCGCGGTGTACCCCGCCATGGCGAAAGAAATTCAAGCTTTCGCTTCCGCCAGCAACCTCCTAACTGCGGCGGACGGCGTCTACGCTTCCATTTTTGTGGCCATCCCGTTTACCGAGTGGCTCTACCGCAAGTTCGGACGTAAGGATAACGTTACCCGCGCTGCCCAGGCTGATCTGGCTGCGGGACGGGAGGGGAACTAAATGGCTAACTGGCGCGACACGTTGCGGATCCTCATTATCGTGGCCGGCATCACCCTGGTTGGCAACTTGATCGGCTTTAAGGTGAACCCCATTGAAGCTATTCCGGGAATGTTGGTTCTTCTCGGCATCGTCATCGCAGGCCTCATCCTAGCCAAGCTTATTCCGCTCAAGCTCCCGAGCATCGTCTACATCTCCCTTATCGGGATCATCCTCACCATCCCCGGTTTTCCTGGCGCCGCCTGGTTCGCCGCCCAGGCAAACAAGGTCCAGTTCCTCGCCCTCTGCACCCCGGTGCTGGCCTACGCCGGTATCGCCTCCGGAAAGGACCTGGATGAGTTCAAAAAGCTCGGGTGGCGTATTGTGGTAGTCTCTATCTTCGTCTTCATCGGCACCTTCGTCGGTTCGGCGGCTATCGCTCAGGTGGTGCTGAAGCTTACCGGGCAAATCTAAGAAGGAGCCGGCGCCTAAATAGCAAGGAAAAAACCCGGGAGAAATCCCGGGTTTTTGCTACAACTTATGGCCTTCTCTCAGCACGCCGGAGGTCGGCATTCTCCCTTCGCCGCGAGGGCCTGCCGGAAAGCTCCTTCAAACGGAGGCCGCAGGACCCCGGCTTCGGTGATGATGCCGGTTATATACCGGTGGGGCGTCACGTCAAAGGCCGGGTTCCACACGGCCACCCCCTCGGGCGCAAAGCGTTTCCCGGTGATGTGCGTTACCTCCCCGGGGTCCCGTTCTTCAATAGGGATTTCTCGGCCGTCGTCCAAATTTCCGTCAATGGTGGAAAGCGGCGCAGCCACGTAGACGGGTATCCCGTGTTCCCGGGCGAGGACGGCCAAGCTGTAAGAGCCGATTTTGTTGGCTGTATCGCCGTTGCGCGCGATGCGGTCCGCGCCAAAAATTACCAAATCTATCAGGCCCTTCTGCATGGCATAGCCGGCCATATTGTCGCAGATGAGGGTTACGGGAATGCCGTCCGCCTTAAGCTCGTAGGCCGTAAGGCGCGCACCTTGAAGGAGAGGCCGCGTTTCGTCGACGTAGACCATGGCCACCCTCCCCGCCGCGTGTGCCGCCCGAATTACGCCGAGCGCCGTACCGTAGCCGGCCGTGGCCAGGGCACCGGCGTTGCAGTGGGTCAAAATCCGGGCGCCCGGCGGCACTAGCGCCGCGCCGTGTGCACCGATTCGGCGGCAAATCTCTCTATCCTCTTCAAAAAGGCGGTTGGCCTCCGCCAGAACGGCCTCCTGAATGTCCGCAATGTTCCTCTCGGCCAGTTCCTCGGCCCGCCGATAGGCGCGCTCCAGCGCCCAGAAGAGGTTCACCGCCGTGGGCCGCGTGCCGGCCAGGAGGTCTTTCACGGCACGTAGATGGCGAAAAAACGCCCCCTTATCCGTGCCCTTAAATTCCCGGGCGCCCAAGGCCAAGCCGTAGGCCGCCGCAATGCCAATGGCCGGCGCTCCGCGCACTGCCAGGCGCCGGATGGCCGTCGCCACCTCCTCCGGCCGGCTACAGCGCAGGTATTCGGTTTCTTCCGGAAGCTTCGTCTGGTCGAGCAGTAAAAGTACTCCGTCCTCCCAGCGCATGGCGTCCATCGAGTTCATCTCCTTCACCTAAAGAGGGGTACGGCCTCCAGCCGTCCGGCGCTCACCCCGCCCCAAGTCTTGATCTCGTGAACCTTGAACGGGGAAAGTTCCGCCAGCGCGCGGGCATCGAGGAGGCCCAATTCCTCCAAAACCCGAACCACCACCGGTGCCAGTGCCCGGTCGGAGCCGTCTTCAATCTTCACGGCAAGGCCGATGCCGCCGGGTATGCTGCCCACGCCGAAGGACGCCTCCGCTCCATCCTTGGCGACAAGGGCGCCGCCCGCCACCTTAAGCATGGCTGTAGTGAACCGCCCTGTGCCCGCGATAAGCTCTGGGTAGCGCGCCATGGCTTGTTGGATGAGGGTAATGGCCTGCTGCCGTTTCTCCGAGAGGTTGCCGGCGCCCGCCAGCCTGGCATAGCCCAGGGCCATGTTCTTGAGCGGCATGGCGAACACGGGCACCCCGCAGGTGTCGCGCCCGGTTCTGATCGCTTCCGCCGGGTAACCGGTAAGCTCTGCCACCGTCTTCAGCATAAGCTGCTGCACCGGGTGGGCAAGCTCCAGGTAACCGGTAGTGTCCCACCCCTGGTACCGGCAGACGGCGAGCATGGCGGCGTGCTTGCCCGAGCAGGCGTTGCGGGCAGGCCCTATTTTCTCCCCCATTTCAAGCAGGCGGCGGGCCGTGGGTTTGTGAAAGGGAGCATGTACCCCACACTGCAGGTTTGCCTCGGTCAAGCCGATCTTCTTCAGAACCGAGAGAACCCGCTCCACATGCATATCTTCCCCGCTGTGCGACGCGCACATCACCGCAAGTTCGTCCAAAGTGAAGCCGAAGGCGGCGTAGGCGCCCGTCTCGATAAGGGGCAATGCCTGAAAGGGCTTCGCCGCCGAGCGAAGAAAAGTCAGGCGCTCTGGATCGCCACGGCTGTAAAGCAGTCTTCCCTCGCCGTCCACCACCGCAATGGATCCGTAGTGGCGGCTTTCTTCAAAGTCGCCCCGGTAGGCCACAGCTACAACTTCCGACTGCACTAACACCAGCTCCCGTTTCCTTTGTGCTTTTTAGGTATTCTTTCTTCTCATCACTTCTCCTTCCGGCCGTCCGCTTTTCCCGGGCTATTTAACCTGATATAATGGAGAAAAATATCTTTTAAGCGGCTTCTACTAAGGGCGTGGAGGAAGCGTGTAAGGACGGGATGGCCAAAGGAGGTGTGCGCAATGAGGCTCAGCCTGCTCCGGCGTCTAATCGCGCTTCTCTTTGACCCCCGCGTACCCAAGTACAAAAAACAGCTGTTTCTCCTTCTTACTCTAGCCTACTGGCTGGCACCGGACCTTATGCCCTTTCTACCCCTCGATGACCTGCTCTTTACCCTCCTAGGCAGCTGGCTCTTCCTCCAATCAGCACAAAGAGACGTCGCCGGAGGGGAAAGAACCGCCACTTCCCGATCTGACACTCCGGGAGACTTCATCGACGTGCATGATTACGTGGTCCACGAAGACGGCAAGCGGTAAAAGTCCCCAATAGGGGGGTTGGGTAACCATGCTTAAGCAAAACGCAAACTTGTTGTCATCTCTCCTTAACAAACACCTGTTACTCTTAGAAATGAGCTATCCAATACCCCCCTTCTTCAATATACATTGCTACGCCCGGCTCGGCCGGGCCATTTTTTTGCCGGCTGCAGGCGGGCATCTAACCACATACAGCAAGAAAATTTCCGAACCCCGAAGAAGCTTTTCTTGTCGGGGCAAAAAAAGTCCCTGGGCCTCGCCTCGGCACCAGGAACGGATTTGTTACTGTTGGTGGCCCCAAGGGGACTCGAACCCCTCTCGCCGCCTTGAAAGGGCGGTGTCCTAACCACTAGACCATGGGGCCGTGCAGGTACAAAAAAATTGGCTGCGGGACTAGGATTCGAACCTAGGCAACATGATCCAGAGTCATGTGTGCTACCGCTACACCATCCCGCAGCGCCTTCAGCAAGACCTATGTTAGCACACACGGCACGGGAAGTCAAGGGGAACCGCTGCGGTTAGTGTCAACATTTAGTAGGCAAGTTCCACCCAAATCCCGAGATTTTTGTTAAGCAACGTACCCGGCTTCTGCTAACAGACGAAGCACGTAGCGTACCCACGGCTCACCGGCCGATGGGCCATTGAGAGCTGGAATGCTGGCTCTAAGCCATGCGTCTTCGTCGGCCTTCTTCCTCCGTCTGACTGCTCGTTTTGGGTCAGTAATTCTTTCCTCCAGTCGGCGAATTTTTTCTGTGTCCATGGGTCGAGTACGGCCAATACGCTTCAAAAGCCCTTCTAAAGCACCTTCTTCCCTAAGAGCTAAGAGGCGAGGCATGTAGTCGCCGCCTTTGAGCCCCCAGCGTGCCCCACGGCGCTTCATCCGGCATGCTACGATGCGCCAGTTTTGCCCCTCGATTGTACCTAGAGTTGGGCCATCAAGGTTGGCTTGGATACCTTCCCAGTTGGCGAGTATGTAGGAACGAAGATCTTCTATCCGTTCGCGAGCTGTCCCCCTTTGGCCTTTAGCTGCACGGTTTAATGCTTCTTCTGCCTTCACCTTGGAATTTTCCCTTAGAGCTGCTGCTAATGCTTCCCGAGCGCTAAAATTACGCCCTAAGGCCTCATTTACCCGCCTTTTAAGGTGGAATGGATCAAGATGGTATATGGCATTATGGAACTGCTCTTGGGCCTCTTTTATCCATTCTGCTCCGTCTCCGCCAATGTGAACCCGAGGTACGGCGCTTAAATCCCAAACCTCGCCAAAGGAAGCGCTGGCTTCTTCCCAGATCTCTTGACTATCTGTAAGACCGGCAACTACGTGTTTTTCTTTCAAGATGCGTCGCGGCTTGTTCGGGGATCCTACGTTCTCTTTTTCTTCGTACGCTACAACCACCCGTACTTCGCCGTGCTTGCTCTTGGCCCTTTGTAGTTTGATCGTTACTCCATCTGCCTCGATGTAAAGTTCCGGCGGCCGCCGCGTGCCTTTCGGTACTACGCCGTCTTCGAATACCGCTTCGCGTTTGGCCTGGGCTTCTTTAGCCGCTTCTGCCCCGGCTCGTTGAAACGCTTTCCAGACGCTCATGGCGCTGACTCTAGGAGCTACCAGGCCGATGATTTTGGCTGCCCGGCGGAAGGGAACATCGAGTCCGATTTCTTGGCACATCTGGGTAAGGCTGTCGGAAATTCGAGCATGGTCCGGCAGCCCAAGAGCTTCATCGAGAAGAAAGACTGTCTTCCCAGTTCGGCTATCGCGGTACAGCCTGCGTTTCAGCTTGAGAGGCCCAAACAGCGTCAGAATCGTACGGGAGCGAGTCCCCACTACTCGAAGGGTCTCTTCGCGCTCGGCCATAAGCCTCTCATCCATGGCTTCCAGCACGCTTTCCATTAGTTTCCCAGCTACTTGCTGCGTGAGAGCCTGTATCCCTCGTTCTAGTTCCCACAGACTCTTGCTCGTGCTCACTAGGGTCAGAATTCCTTTGGCCAGAAGAAGGACTGCCTCAAGTATGTGGCGAATACTTAGCATGAGAGATCTCACACTCCTTGGTTGGGATTTGGGTGGCCTTTCAGACCAACCCTGTGTGAGATCTCTCTTTTCTACATCCCACACAAGATCTCCTGGTTGCCTACTAAAAGTTTACACTACCGC
>Ga0247720_100560_pt1 | contig 12525 bp, 18 predicted proteins | sample MSEWel2015_12_15_FD_189078 | JGI IMG/M metagenome (GOLD analysis project Ga0247720, IMG submission 189078) | Subsurface sediment microbial communities from gas well in West Virginia, United States - MSEEL Well Study Marcellus 3H_2015_12_15 | ecosystem: Environmental > Terrestrial > Deep...
TATTAAAATGATTTCTTACGTTAGCAAGTATTGCAAATAATCGATAATTTCTATCATTATAAATCCAATTTTCATATACTTCTGGTTTGTTTTTCTTTATTCGTTTTAATTCTTTAAGATAATATTCTTTATTTTGTGTATAGAGTGGTTCCTGTATTAGATTATGATAAAAATCTATTAAAGGATTTTTTTTCTTTTACAGCCTTCCACCCGCTCTCTCCCTTTCTTTCTACGAAAATATGAATATCACATCCCATGTTTATCATCTCCTTATTTTATTCTGAGGCTTTAAAATTATAGATAGGTTTAATAATTTTGTTGATATATACAGTTTCTTGAATATTGTTTATTATTTCTTCTATAGGTTTATAAGCCATTGGGGCTTCGTCAATTGTGTATTCATTTATTGTTGTTGAATATACCCCTTGCATTGATTTTATAAAATCATTAATATTTAGTAATTCTTTAGCTTTACTTCTACTCATTAATCTTCCTGCTCCATGAGGGGCAGAAAAATTCCAATCAGGATTACCCTTCCCGATAGCAATAATACTTCCATCACGCATATTTATTGGTATTATTACTCTTTCGCCTTTTTGTGCGGAAATAGCGCCTTTCCTTAGTATCATATTTTCTAAATCTATATAGTTATGTATTGTTGTGAATTTATCTACTACAGTCAGATTCATCTTATTTATTATTTCATCTATAATAGCCTTTCTATTATAAGCAGCATATAGTTGAACAATCTTCATGTCATGAATATAGTCTTCAAAAGAATTTCCTTTTAAGTATGCGAGGTCTTTTTTAATTTTAGGGGTTTTTAATTTTTCTAATTCATTTTGAATTTCTCTTTGTCTTCCTTCGGCTTTTAATTTTTTTATGATTTTTTGTTTTTCTTCTTTTAATGATGTTAGTTCTTCATAAGCAACTTTTTGATAATATTCTGCAACCTGTTTCCCTAAATAACGACTACCTGAATGCACTACAATATAGATATTATCATCAGAATCCTTGTCAACCTCAATAAAGTGATTTCCTCCTCCAAGCGTACCCATACTTAATCTTGCTCTATCGATATTTATATTGTTTTTGCATCGTAACTCATCTAAATTAACCATTTCAATGTAATGATGTTCTTTTTCTCTTACGTTTTGACCTGCTGGGATAAAATCATGTATAATCTTATCAAGCTTTTCTAAATTTAGGTCTTTTTCTTTTATAATAGCTACTTCCATTCCGCATCCTATATCTACTCCAACTAAATTTGGAACAACTTTATCTTTAATTGTCATTGTTGTTCCTATAGTACAACCTACCCCTGCATGTGCATCAGGCATAATACGAATTTTTGAGCCTATAAATACTTCTTGATTACATAATTCTAATATTTGTTTTAGTGCTTCTTCTTCTACACTATCAGTATAAATAATTGCTTCGTTATATCTTCCTTGTATTTTTATCATTTTACTCCCCCCTTCTCTTTCATAAAAGCTGTCATACGTATTTCAAAGACACAATTTTCAAAGTCTATATCGTTGCCCAGGTATGAATCTTTCAGTTCTATACCGCTTATTCTATTTCTTGCAACAATTTCTTTCATTTTATCACCACCTATTATTTTTATAACCCCGCCCTTTTATAGGGCGGGATTTTCTTACTAATATCATTAAAATAATATTGATTTATCTTATTTCATTTGCATTATCAAAAGTAGTCCCAAAACCACCTCTATCTTGATTACCTAAATGATCAACTTCTATTAATTCTACTGGTAATAATGGTAAAAATAATGCTTGGCATATTTTATCTCCGTTATTTATAACTACTTGTCTGTTTGTTTCATTCTTAAATTCCGCTCCCCATTCATCGTTGTCACCACGATAAGAACTATCGATAACACCCACACCATTTGTCAATCTTATACCCCATTTTCTAAAAGTAGAGGAACGTTGAAAAACTAAACCGACTGCATTAATGGGAATTTCTGTAGCCACATTCAAAGGAATAAAAGCTACTTCTCCAGGATTTAAATAAATTGGAGCATCTAACCTTGCAAATAAATCGTAACCAGCATTCCCATCGTGGTCTTTAAACAAGGCAGGTAATTGTTTATCAAATCTTTTGTATTTTATAGTATATTTTCCAAAGTTCTTCTTAATTGAATTTTCATTATCGTATATTTTCATGTAAACCCCTCCAAAAAATGTTAATATGTTCTAAGGCTTCATCCAATGTATCAAAAGAATTTAATAATAGTTCATTTATTAATTCATTTTTACTTTGTCCTACTCCAAAAATAGGAATATTATTATTTACAGCTATTTGCAAAAGATATAATTCTTCTATTGAAAGTATCTCTTTTTCCGCATTTACTATTATGGCATTAGATTTTAATGTTTCTGATTGAATGAAAAAAATATGTTCTCGTAATGTCATCCCTTGAGGAATTTTAGAAGTAAAACTACTTACTTTTATGTCACTAATATCAATAGTAATTTCTACCTCATTAAATCCTACTAATATCACTTTTACCATTCTTCTTCCGCCCCCAATTGATTTAATCTTTCTATAAGATATAGGAAATCCTTAGAATTCAGTACAAAATAATCATCACCTTCTCCGAAATTAATTGCTAGCACAGGAATTCTTTTATTTTGCAATGCTTCATCAGCTATTTTATCAAGCCACTCTTTTTTAATTGAGAAAGATTTAGAGGGTGAGGCTTTAGTTTTCGCCTCCACTTGAAATTTTTCAGCAATTACATCTGATTTAGCATACCATTTAGCTCCAGAAGCAATTTGCTTCCGAGCCTGTATTTTAATAGCATTAAAAGATTTAGTTATTCGTTTTTCCTGTAAATTAGAAACTCTCTTTATTTTACTTGTCAATGTAGTCAGCCTCTCTTCTATTAATGTTTGCTGTTATTAACTCAGCTACTTTATTAAATACTTCATCCTCATGTTTTGCTAAATTACTATAAATAGCATTCCAGTAGAGAGGCACAATACGATTGGTTACTTCTTCTACAATAGCTTTTTGTAATTCTTCTTTATTGTCTTTTATAAAATCAGCTAATAATTTGTTGAGTTCTTTGCTGTAATACATTTCAGTAACCGATGAAAATATAGTATTAACAATTAAATAAATAATCAATCCCACTATAATAACTAATAAGATTGTAAACGACACTTATATCAACTCCTTATCATTTGTTGAACCATTGAATATATAGTAGAATAAATTTTGCCACCATTATTAATATCCTCAATTAAATACTCTCTTGCTTTTGCCACCCCATTAAACTTAATTTCTTTGCCTTCGCTATCCTGTAATATTTCTCCTGTTGTAGGATTTATTAACTTTAACCAGTTTGTACCGCTTAATATTCCTAATTCTTTAGCAACAGCTATTAATTCTGACAACCTATCTACTCCATACTCATAATATAAATCAATAGTTGCAGTTCTAAAGGGAGGTGCTATTTTATTTTTTGTTACCTTAACTTTTATTTGCTGTCCTAAATACTTCTTGTTGCCACCCTCCTGTTTGGTAAAATATTCTCCTATAGCAACTTCTAAAGTTTGAGTGGCGGCATACTTTAAACTTCTTCCGCCAGGAGTATCAGTAGGTGTACCATAAAGAGAAAATGCACCAATTTTATCCCTTAACTGATTTATAAATATTAAAGTTGTTTGAGATTCTGTTAATAAACCTGTATTTATAAGTTTTCTTATAGCTGTAGAAATTGTTTTTGCACTTCCTCCAACACGACTATCTTTATCCCAGTCATCCTCTTCAAACTCAGCACGTGGGACTAATCCAGCCACAGAATCTAAACCTATAATACTAAACTCCTTAGTTTTCAATAAATATTCGATTAGAGCAAAAACTCTTTCTGCATACATATCAGGTTGAGCAAAATATAGTCTGTCCAAATCGACACCTAATTTTTTAGCCCACTCTGGATTATAAGATTGCTCAAGGTCAATTATGGCACATTTTTTATCAGGCTCATTTTTCTGTGCTTCGGCTATGGCGAGATTTAATAAAGATGTTTTACCAGCCTTTTCAACTCCTGTTATATGTATAAGTCTACCTTTGGGGTACCCACCACCTAAAGCCAAATCCAGCAAAATAGAGCCAGAAGAACGTACTTTGATATTCAATAATTTTTCATTTTTACCAAGCAAAAATATAGAGTCTTCTCCAAACTCTTTTCTAATTTGCTCTAATAACTTTTCTGCTTCAGTCATAAATTACACCTCACATATTTTTACTTGTTATAACAGAGTACAATACTTCGTAAGTATCTCCCAATTTAATTCTATTCTCAGATAAAGTCTCTACTTTTACTGGTTTAAAAATATCACATGGAGTTTTAATATACTTAATAATATGCAATTTAATATTTTGAGCAGTTATATAAAAATTTAAAGAAACATTCTCCTTTTTTGCAATTGATTGAAACTCTTCGAGTTTAATTTTTATGTTTTTTAATAGCTGTTCATCTAAAATCTCCATCATAATCATCTCCAAGTAGTTTTTTATTTATTGATTTTTCATATATTTCTTCTAACATTAATTCTGATATTAAGTTAAATGCTATAAGATATTGAACAAAATCATTCATACTAACAGTTTCTAATAATTGATTAAAATATTGTTTAGCTTCTTGATAATATTTATCCATATTCATATCTCCTTTCTTAAACATTTGAGCTTCTTCTACTATCTTTAAAATCGTCTCCACGCCTTGTTATTTCTCTTGAAATTGCTGCCATTTTTTGTTCATATCCTTCCCGCAATGCCTGTATCATAGTATAAAGAGTTAAATCTTCTATATATTTTCTTTCCCATTCTAAATAAATACTTTCACAATATACAGCGGCATCTTTCGCTTCCCTTCCACCGTCTTGCAAATTATACAACTGTTTTTTAACAGTATCTCGTATTTCTCTAGAAGTAATCATGTTAATTTCGGCATTTGCTTCAGCCCATCTTGCATAAGCAAGCATCGAAGCCCACTTATCCAGAAAATCTCCCAATATATGATATGGTATTTCTGCTACACCTCCGTATTTTCTCTTTATTTCTTCCCATTCTTGAAAAAGAGTTTCTGAATTTTGAGGTTTATCAGGAATAGGCAAATTAGCTTTTTTTAATTTAATAAGAGCTTGTTCTTTTACTTTAATAAAATTATCTATATTTCTTTTTATTTCTTCTCTTTGTAACATTTTAAAGCCTCCAATGTTGGGATTAAACTCGCCCTACTTTGTGTAGGGCGTATAGTAAAGGAGGAGAAGCCTAGTTATACTGATTTTTTTCTTCCCATGCCTCTTTTAATTCTTTAAAAAATGTATAATGTATTGTAACTAAAACATCTTGTGCATCACCTTTTTCTCTCATTACAAGCACAGGAATTTTACCAGCTTTTTCAGCTTCTTTTTTAAGCTTGTCCCACCACCGAAAAATTGCAATACTTTTATATACCTTACATTCAACTTGATATAATTTGTGTATTATATCGCCATATCTATCTTCACCATCATCTGTTTTATTCACTGAACCCGACCCCATATTGCGGGGAGCACCATCAAATATTTCCCTTCCTACCCAGCGTTCAAATACCTTCCACAATTTGTCACCCACGTTATCACCAACCTAAAATGATTCTCCATGTATAGCGGTAACTGCTCAGATATTTTCTTCTGTTAAAAATGGTTCTGAACTAATACCTGTAAACACTTCTACTTTTCTTTTGTCCATAATAATCACCTCAAATTAATACTGTAAATTCAGTTTTATAAATCTCCTGCTGTTTCTTTCTTTTTTGTTTTGTTGATAAAGGAACTTTAATTAACCCAATTTCAACCAATTTTCTAAATGCTCTTGTAATTGTTTCTACAGGTGTTGCATGTTCTACATCTTCAAAAGTCCGCACTCCATCATAAATTATCCAATATTTTACTACCAATTCATTATAATTACTAATTGTGTTAGGAAATAAAGATGTTAAACTAAGTACATTGGCGATTACGCCTTTTAAATTTTCTGAATCCACAAAAATTCACTCCTTCCGTTTTTACTTTTCACTTTATACATACGATATAGCTTTTCTCTATTTAAGTTCTTTAATATTAAAATCACAGAATTTTTTATAAGGGCAATAATTACAGTCTCTTGATATTTCCCTTTCTGGAAGTATTTTTTTCTCAATATAATATTCCAGCGTATCAATTCGTCTTTTAATCCAATCATAATGCACATTTGTATAAGTAATAGAAAATGCTTTCCAACGTTGTGTTCCTTTATCCAAATATAAAAACATGACATTAGGAATTCCTAAACATAGTGAATATATAGCACCTTGCTTTTTATGGTCTGGTAAAGGTTCTTCTAATGATTTGTAATCATAAGGTTGTATAGTTTTAAACTCAAAAATATAATCCTTGCCTCTAAAATAAAATGCTCCATCTATCATAGCAGAAATAGGAAATATCCTTGAAAATCTATAATCTAAAAATTTTATTTCTGTCTCCGCCGCCTGATGCTCATCAATAAACTCGATTCCTTCAATACCATAAACTGGCATATCTTCCTTTTTCAATAGTTTAAAATCGGGACTATTCTTATCAAGTTCCATAAGAATATCACGCTGTACCCATTCATGTAGCGCAGTACCAACTTTGAGTCGTCTTTCACTTTGAGGATCTACTTTTAAATCTTGAGGAAATTCATTAAGAAAGTACCAAACTTGACGGATACATTTATAATAAGAAGACGGGCGAAATGCCAAACGTTCTTTTTTTACATTTTGCAATTTTGAATCTATAATAAATTGGTCAAGAGTATCTGTAAAAATTTCTCCTTCTGTTCGCTTATTCAACTCCATTTCTTTTTTTATCTCTTTAGCAAATTCCATAAAACTCATCAGTATCCCTCGCTTTCATTAAATAGTTCTTCAAGTTCTTCTTTGGACATTTTTTGTCCCCATTTTTTCCCAACTTCAATATCTGATTTCATTCCACAATCTAATGGAAGAGCATTACACATCACGTTGGCAATTCGTTGTAAATTATCCATTCCAATATTTTCTGGAACATCAAAAATTAATTCATCGTGAACAAATAAAACAATATGAGCATCTAACTCTTTTAACAATGGTTGTAATTTTATTGACGCTAATTTGGTCATATCAGCTGCTGTCCCTTGAATCTGAAAATTACACCCCATCCTAAAAGCACTTTGTATTTTCCATTTATCCCCTGATTGCAAATATGGATACAATCGTCTTTTTCGACCACATAATGTTGTAACATAGCCTTTTTCTAATATTTGTTTTTCTGTTTGTCGAACCCATTTTCTAACATCTTTATAAGTTTCAAAAAAACCTTCTATAAAGCTCTTTGCTTCTTCCTCTGAAACTCCTATAGTATCAGCTAAACCTTTTTCTGTAATCCCATAAATAACTCCAAAGTTGGTAGATTTTGCATAATTCTTTCTTACCTTTTCAAATTTAATCCCGTTCTCTACATCTTTTTTAAGAGTTTCCATATCTGTAGTATTAATAATTCCGTCACTATATAATGACTTAATATATTCTTCAGTAAACTTACTTTCATCAATGTTTCCATCTTTATCTAAAAAATAATCTTGTAAACTACGACAGTATTGAAAATATTCATAAGTAACATTTGCATTATAAAGTTTATTGTAAATAGTTACTCCCGTCATAGAGTGAACATCTTTATCATTTAAATAAATGTCCATTAATACAGGATCTTTTGTAATATGAGTAAGAATTCGCAATTCTTGAGAACTAAAATCAATTGATGCTAATAATCGTCCCTCGTCAGCCACGAATGCATTACGGATAAGATTACCAATTTTTGATGGGATTTGCTGTAAATTCGGATCGCTACTGGACATGCGTCCTGTAACAGCTCCAATAGTTGCAAAATTTGTATGTATCCTGCCATTAATAGCTGTCTTAGGTAATTTGTCTACAAATGCATCTATTAATTTAGCTAAAGCTCTATATTCAAGCAGTAATGAAGCAACCTCATGATATTTTTTTAATTTAGTTAAAGTCTTTTTATCCGTAGAATCAGGTTTTTTTGAATTAAGTTGAGGTAATTTTAATTTGTTATACAAAGCTTCCGCTACTTGTTTTGGCGAATTTAAATTTATTTCTCCTGTATAAGAATAAATTTTTTGCTGAATTTCTTCTAATTGTTGATGTAATTGAGGAGATACTTCTTTTTCCATATATTCTGCATCAAACTTAACTCCTCTTGCTTCTGCCTCAGCCACAATTGGAATAAAAGGCATTTCTATTTCGAACATTAAGTTATAAATATCTTTTAAATGTGGTTTTGTTAAATGGCTCATTTGAAATTCATACAGTTTATAGGTTAGTTCTGTATCTTTTATGGCATAATACCCCGCAAGACACCCTGTTCGGGTTACAGGATTTAATAAAATAGGAACTTTATCAAATGTTACATTACCAAATAATGTTGAGAATTTATCTGCTTCTATCTTTAAATACAGTGGTGCTATATCTTTTAATGCTTTTGATTGATTTTCATCAAGCAACCATTGCGCAATCATTGTATCAAAGTACGGAATAATATTTATGCCCATCCATATCCTGAAAACATGCATATCAAACTTGGCATTGTGAAGTATTAACTTTTTGTTTCTGTCTTCTAATATAGGCTTTATTTTTTGTATTACTAATTCTTTAGGAAGGCACTTTACATAATCTATACCCACCGTCATATGTTCTGAAATAGGTTCTTTTGTTGTATTTATATCATCTTTATGTTTTAAGGGTACATAATAACCTTTGTGGGGGGCATACATAGAAAAACCTACGATTTCATGAATAAATGGATTTACACCCATAGTCTCTGTATCTACTGCTATATACTCCTGTCGTTTAAAAAATTCACACATTTCTTCAAGCTGTTCCTCTTCCCACACCACTTGATAATGCTCTGGTAAGACAGTATTATTAGCCAATTCAATTATTTGTAATTCTTTTTTAGATAACTTTACTTTTGTTTTTTGTTTTCGTTCTAATTTTTTCTTTTCTTGTTTATCTCTCTGTTCTAAAATCTGGGAAATTTCATCTACCATCTCTGTCACCTCCACTTTCTACATACGAGGTGACTTAAAAAAATTTAAGTTTTTAATATAAAAAATAACAGCCCAAAGGGACTGTTATTTTAAAATGGAAAACTTGCATCTTGTTCTGGATCTACATTGGCAGTATTAAAACCATTTGTTGATATACCATCCATTAAATCTTCGATTTCTTCTTTCGAATAAAATCTTATTATATCTTCAAGTTTAGGAATATCATATTTACTTAAATCAACAGGTGCTGGATCTTTTGGGAAAAACTGATATGAAGTATTAGTTTTTTCTCCTTGTCTATATACTTTAAAATCTCTTTTTGTTATGTCGCCATATTCTTGAATTAAAGATATAAGCTGTTGAGCTACTGTCTTCGACATTTTAAATACTTTTACAGTATCATCCTCTCTGTCTATTATTAACGCATAAGACCGTAATGAAGGTTTTTGTCCTACTTCGCAGAGCGGACACTCTTTTCCTAAACACGGTATATTTTTCCAACCACCTGCTAACTGTTCTGAATGTTCAAAAATACTTACAATTTCTTCTACAGGTGTAATGAATCTTATTAACCTACTTTCACCTGATTTTAATCTAAAATATTGGGTTTTCTTGCCAAAAAACTCAGATATTGAATCTAAGCCTTTAAATATTTGCATAATTATACCATCCTTTCTGCTATTAATTTATTCTTTATTTTAGTGCAAGTTTGTGATATACTTGCACTTGTAAGCTTCAGTTTTTGTGCAATTTCTTTTTTTTGATACCCTTTTAATAAATAATTTATTACTTCTCTTTCTTTTTTTGTCCATTTTATCTTATTTAAAGATTCTAAAAATATCACATCTTCAAAACCTTTTTCCTCATCAGGCAGTTGAAATTCCAAAGTTTCTTCTTCATAATCATTTATTTCCTGTGCTGATTCTATATGTATTGCTGAATAAGTAACCCAATTTTTTTTAGATGCAGCGGCTTTAAATACATCTTTAATTTTATTATCAATAACTCTTGATATGAATGTTTCGGGGGAAGATTTACTACTATCGTAATACTTGAAGGCTTTAAGTAGTTTTATCATACCTTCTTGCATTACATCTTCTTTTTCTATCCCCAAAAACTCTAAATGTGAAATCTTGAATTTTAGCGTTTTTAATGCAATGTCAACATATTCTTCATAATTCATTCAAGTCACTCCTCTCTCAGTTTTTAAACACAAGTAGATTTTATCATACATATTTCGACAAGTCAATACTTTTTTATACTAAATTAGATAATATGTTTAATTAGTATTTCTTATGCAAATTTCGTATATTTTTGTCTTTTTTCCGCAGGGTTCCGCACTTTTGGATTAAATCAGAGAATTTAGTACCTTTTACGCCTTTTTCTCTTAATTTATTTTTAAGAAATACATTAAATTAATAATAACAAACAATCAACTATATTCATAAACTAAAATAAACTTCTGCTGGAACAAGTGTAATTTTGTTCATTATATTAACTTTCAAAAGTTCATTCGCATCTTTATACAAATTACTTGGATATACAACAACGTTAACTTTTAATGGGTATTTATTTGTTAAAATTAATTCGTATGCTTTTTTCATCCCCTCCCTCCCCGCCTCATCATTATCAAAAAACAAATTAACTGCTTTAAAATATCTAACTATTTGTTCTGCCTGTTCTTTAAATAGTTTATTACCCATTACAGCACAAGCAGGTTTGCCTGCTTGATAACAAGCCATCGTATCAAATTCACCTTCTACTAAATAAATACTGTCAAATTTTTTAGGTGAGTTTATTAAGTAATACAAACCGTAAAGTATGTCAGTTTTTTTAATATTTTTACTATTAAGATAAACTTTCTCGAAAAGCTTGCGCTTTTTAAGGAACCGAACTCTGCCATAAATATCTCTAACAGGTATTACAATATATTCCCCATCAAAATATACTTCATATTTACTTAATGTATAAACAGTAAGCCCCCTATCTAATAGAAGTTTAGGATACTTCCCTTTATATTTTTCATATTTAATTTCTTCATATTGTTCTTCTTGTTGTGTTTCAAACAATTTGTCCAAATCAATTTTTGGCTTATTAAAACTACTTACAGATATAAAATTATAAATATTGGTAGACCCTGTAAAATCGTAAATTAATTTTTCAATTGTTCCTGACGCCCCGCACCCGAAACAATGAAACATATATGGAGGTTCTTTACTAATACCAAATGAAGGTTTGTAATCTTCATGATAAGGACAACAACACATAATATCCTTATCTGTGTATCTAATTTTTGTAAAAGCATTAGGATTATTTTTTACATACGATTTTAATTGTTTTAAGACTTCTTCAATATTTAGATACAAAGTATTTATCATATCTTTCTTCACCACTTTATACATACGATATAACCTTCATTTATTTAAGCTAAAAACAAAAATTTCAAAATACCATTTCTTCAGGTGTAGATTCTTCCCAGATTCCTTTATCAAAATCAATTCTCATAAAAATATCCTTATTCCTCTCCCCACCACGATTTTTCCTTAAAGTCAATTTCATAATATCATTACCTATTAATTTTAGTGTTATAACTCGTGTTGCCTTTTGTGCAGGGTTATCAGATTCTTGTATCTGATGTAACTCAGGAGTAGCAGTTGCATCTTTTTTTGACTCTCTGGCACTTTCTCTTCCTGCCTGCACTATTAATACAATAGGTGTTTTAGTCTCTAAATTAATCTCTCTAATACTTGTTGAGACATTCACTATTCTTTTACGTATATCTCTTTCACCTGTACCGTCAGAAATATCATATAACTGATCAATAACCATAAACGCAGGGCGCTCTGTTTCAATTATTTTTCTTATATCCGCTGGAGTAAATTCTTTACCACCATTAGCTTCTTGTCCTAAAATTAAAAAGCTATTTTTACATTTTGACAAATCTTCTAAATATTCTCTATATATTTCAGGGTCTTGTATTCGCCCTTCTGATAAAGCTCTATTAGAAAAATGAGCTCTTAAACTATCAAGTCTATATGAAATTTCTAGTTCTGGCATTTCTGTTGTAATATAAATAACAGGATTATCAATCTCAGTTTTAAGCAAAGAAACCCACGCTGAATAAATAAAATACAGCCCTAAATAAGACTTACCTTCATTTGTTCTTCCTGACACTAAAATTAAATCATCTTCCTTCCATCCACCTGTATATTTATCTAATGATTTAATACCAGTAGGAATACCACTTAATCCCTCTTGTCCATGCTTTTTCATATATTCATCATAGCGCTTTAGCGCATCTTTTACCCAATCATATCGTATCTTTTTTGATGAATATCTCTTTAATAACTCATCTGTCTTATTCCGTATACTCCATAA
>Ga0247720_100561_pt1 | contig 12508 bp, 10 predicted proteins | sample MSEWel2015_12_15_FD_189078 | JGI IMG/M metagenome (GOLD analysis project Ga0247720, IMG submission 189078) | Subsurface sediment microbial communities from gas well in West Virginia, United States - MSEEL Well Study Marcellus 3H_2015_12_15 | ecosystem: Environmental > Terrestrial > Deep...
TCCTGAGCCAGGATCAAACTCTCAGCTTCATTTCCTTTACCTCTTCTACTTCTCCTCTTCTGCCTCACTGTTCATTTTTCAAGGTCCCTCGCTGCCTCCATCGCAGCCCCTCTATATTATCAAATCTTCTCCTCTTTGTCAAGTCCCTTCTTTGCTGTCCGTCGCCTCAGCAGCGACGTCTATTAATATATCATTTTTATGTTTCTACTTCAATACCTGTAAAAGGCCATATAAAATCATTTTTCGCAATTACATGTGTTATACTTATTTATGCTTTAAAATACTCCTAATTACAACAATCTGCAATTATTATAGTCATAATTTTTTACACTCAATTTCTGATACCTTTTCTTATTCGTTATTCAAATTCTGTTATATAATAAGAGTGGGTGCAGAAAAAATACCCACTCCAACTCTTTTTTTACTATTTTTCCCACCAAGTATATAGTTTTACTGGTGGAATCATATAGGTCAACCGGCTGTGCTTTAATCCCATACGCACATAAGTCTTAACCATTCTTACTGCAGCAAAGGCCGGATCTATTACCGGAACATCATAACCCTTTTCTTTTAGCCTGTTCATTAGATTCCGAGCTACTCCCATCATCCCTGTACAACCTAATACAATAACGTGAACATTTTCTTTTTGAATAGCTTCCAAACTCTCCTTAAATAAAGCATCCTCTAATTTCTGCTTGTCTCCTAAATCTAACACCGGAATATTTACATATCTTATCGATTTTACCCTCTTTTCTATTCCCATTTTAGCAACCAAATCGTGCAACATCGGAACAACATTCGGTAAAACTGTAATAACACCAATGTTTTGGCCAAGTCCTAACACAATTTGCATAGGAGGTTCGAAACCACCACACACGGGTATATCAACAAGTTCCCGAGCAGCATGTACCCCTGGATCCCCGAAACAATCAATAACTATACCCTCAAATCCTTCTTCTTGAGCTTTCTTTACTTTATTTAAGATATCTGGCACAGCCATAGCTTCATCATATTCGCATTCGATGGATGCTGGACCATAATCCAAATTTTCAACATCAACATAATCATCAGGATCTACATAGTGTTTGATTTCCCTTTTAACTTCTTCATTAAATTCATCCGAAGTAATCGGTACAATAATTTTTAGTTTCATAAAAAGCCCTCCTTGTTTTTTCAAAGTTATAGGAAGTGGCTTCCTGCTTCATAGAGCGTTATAATACTCTCCGCAGGCGTAATTTCAAGCCCTTTCAGCCTTACCACTCGTAAGGTAAGTGACCCCACCAGACTTGGCTTCCATCTCTTTGGCAGCTCATATCTCTCATATAAAAGATGAATATGAGCTGTTAAAGTCTGTTAAATTAAACTACCTGCAGCTTTAACTCTAATTTTAACCGCATTTCCTGGAAGATATGCTAAAGGTATATCCTCAACGTAAACAATCTCTATTGTGTCAGGATTAGCTCCTGCTTTTATTGCTTCATTTATTGCGCGTTGCTTAGCATCATTTAATGCTGCTTCTCTGCTCATTTCGCTCAAAGAGTAAATACGGTCTACTTCTCCACTAACTTGGGCTATAGCAGCACCTAAAGCATTAGCTACTCCAAAATTATTCGGCCTTATTATTTCACTTACACCATGTATTTCATTACCAACAATAATGCTTCCACCACCAACCAACACAAGAGGTTGTGGATCTTTACTAGTTTTCATCTTGTCAATAGCTTCATTAACCATTTCTTGCATTTTGGCATATACGCGTTTAGCAAATTCTAAAGGTATATCTTTTACTTTTTCCTTGGAACCTACTTCTGCCAATCCCAAACGAACTGCAATGTCAGTAGCAGTTATGGTTTTCCCTCCAAATACCAAAGCCTCTTCGGTAATTCTATATCCTACACCTTCAGGACCTATCTTAATTTCGCCGTTTTTTTCTCGAATAATAGTACCACCGCCAAGTGCAAGCGAAATTAAGTCAGGCATTCTAAAGTTTGTCCGCACTCCACCAATCTCTACGGCAATGGAAGATTCTCTAGGGAATCCCTGAGAAATTACTCCAATGTCACTTGTAGTTCCACCAACATCAAGTACTAGTGCATTTTCTAGTTTGCTAAGAAAAGCTGCTCCACGCATACTGTTTGTAGGGCCACAAGCAATTGTTAAGATAGGATAACGCATCGCATAATCAATCGACATTAAAGTTCCATCATTTTGACAAAGATATATTTTAGCTTCTGTAAGGCCCTCTCTTTTCAAAGCATCTTTAAAACTATTAGCAGTTGTCCGAGCAACTTCAACTAAAGCAGCATTTAAAACAGTAGCATTTTCTCTTTCAAGTAGGCCAAGGGAACCAATTTCATGAGATAGAGATATTGGTATTTCCCCAAGAACTTCTTGTAATATTTCTTTTGCTCTTAATTCATGTTTATTGTTAACCGGAGAGAATACAGATACTATTGCAATACTTTCTACTTTGCCTTTAATTTCTTTAGCGATTTTACGAAGCTCATTTTCATCCAATGGACTTATCTCTCTACCATCAAATTCATTTCCGCCGGCAATTAGGTAATAGTGATTTCCTACTGCATCAACTAAATCCTTAGGCCAATCAACTAGTGGAGCAATTGCTGCGGTTGCGGGTTTACCAATTCGAATAATTGCAGTTTTACAAAGCCTTTTGCGCTCAGCAACCGCATTCGTAGCATGGGTTGTTCCTAACATTGCATATTTTATTTTTTTCCGGTCTATCTTGCTTTTATATAATACTTTATTCATTGCTTCAAATATCCCGCTCGAAACATCTTTAGTAGTAGGTACTTTAACACTCTCTACTAATTCCAGATTTTCATCTACTAAAACTGCATCAGTATTGGTTCCACCAACATCAATTCCAATACGATATTCCATTTTTTCCTACCTCCTTTTAACCTCTATTGAGTTCTTCTACAGGTATATAATCAACATCATATCCAAAGTAACGCGGACCAACTGTTTCTATACCTTTTTTAGTTCTCCACTTCTCATCACACGGAATTCCTATAATAAATACTCTCTGTCCATAACGTAATCCTTCGGTGGTTATAGGTAAGGCTGTATGGGCATCAACGGTACAAATCAAGTCAGGCACTGTAGCTACAACTTTCCCATTGCGACGTGCTATTAAATTTTCATTTTGGAAATCAATAATCATTGCTTCCCCTTTGTATTGGTCAATTCCGTCTATATGAGCTTCTCCACGAACAAATCCACCCGTAGTACGCCTTTGCACATCAGAAATTTTGCCTTTAAAAAGCATATAGCCACCTGTTACCTCTAAAAGCGCCTCTATTGGATTTTCACCTTTTTTGCGGGCTTCGCGTATCGCTTTTCCAATTTGTGCTGAATAAGATACAACATTTCTTATTCCTGCTTGTTTTACATCTTTTCCACTCATCGGGTAAATTGCTATCATAACTGATCCACCCATAACTACTGTAGCGTTCCTCGCAAGGCTTTCAGTCCAGAAATTATTGATAGTATGTAAAAGTATAGAATTACCTTTTTCATCTGCTAAAACCATAGGTGTTGCAGAAACTCCATAAAGATGATATGTTACCATTTGCAACTCTGGAAAAGCCCTTCCCATACCATCTACATCTACCAATGGTACCTTTCTTTCACCTGCAACCATAATAGGTATCATTGAATTAACGCCACCAGCTTCAATAGGAAGAACTGCATATACTTCCTTTCCAAGAAAACTTTGGAGACTATCGAAAGCCTTGAAAATCTCTTTTCCTGAAGGAACCTTTTCTACCAATACTGTCGGCGCTCCCATCATTGCCACGGGAACAACTAATGCATCATCAGGTATGTTCTCCACATCAATAAGTTCTACTGGACCATTTCTTTGTATAGATTGAATAGCCATAAGCTTACCTACATAAGGGTCTCCTCCTCCCCCAGTTCCAAGAAGAGCAGCCCCTACTGCGATATCTTCCACCGCTTGTAAATCGATTTTCTCCAATTTTTCTATATCTTTCTTCATTTTCTATAACCTCCTTGTAAAGATATATTGAAATATAAAAACTATACAACTCCGAACATTAAATTTCGAGATACCCCAAAGACCCTAAAAGGAAACTATCGTTTTATATGCATAACCATTTTCTTTCTATTTTTTTCCTCAATGCAAAGCAGTAGCTGATTTTGACACTTTCAATACATAATACAATACCAAATAGCATACCATTGAAGATATTATGCCATTTATGGCTGAAATACCTGTTTTCATAAACAATGCCACAATAAAGCCTATAACCAATGATGCTATTCCTATCCAGTTAATATCTACAATACCAGCCTCCCACATATTTCTATTTCCTTTTTTGCATATCCAGTAATCCGCAATCATGCTACCGGCAATAGGCGGTATACTTGCAGTAAGTACAGTAAGGAAAGAAGTAAAATAGTTTAATATGCCCATGATGGCAAGGACAGTGCCTATAGCACCGGCTATAAAGGTCATAAGTGGTCTTAATTTATTCTCCATGTTAAAAAGGCTTACAATAGCTAGCCCCCCTGAGTAGGCGTTTACCGTGTTGGTAGTCCATGTAGCCAAAATAAGGATTACAGCACCCACAAATCCCAGCCCTAATTGAGCTAAAGCAATTGTTATGTCATATGTACCGGCTACTACAGTGAGGAGTGCCCCAACTACAAGTAGAAACATCCCCGCTGGCCAGACACCCACAAGTCCTGATGTCAAAGCATCCTTCCTACTTTTTGCATATCTTGAAAAGTCAGCAGCAATGACGCCTCCTACTGCAAATCCTCCAACAGCCAAACCAATCGCATAACTCCAGGAATAGCGATCTTTTGGTACATAATTTATCAAATTCTCTATACCGAATGTTGTCAAAACCTGTATTAGACCTACTATAGAGAGAAATACGAGCGCTGGTATGGCAATATAATTTAAGTATTCCAGTGCCTTATAGCCATATACAGCAGTCACTAGCATAATAATACCCCATACCAATCCACTTAACCATACAGGTATATAAATCCCAAGCCACATGTTCATTATTTGAGAAAACGCAGCTCCACATACACTTGCTTGTACTCCAAACCATCCTATACAGGATATTGCAAGAATAGCAGAAATTATAAACCGTGCCCCCTCTCTGCCAAAAGCCGATGAGGACGTAACCACGGTGGGAACCCCTAAATCAGCACCCTGCATTCCTTGAAATGTCATATATACAATTATTATTGTATAACCTATAGCTCCAGCAATTATAGCCTCTAATAGTGGCATGCCCTGGACTATCGCTCCCCCTACCATCAAAGATGATACACATATCATTGATCCTGCCCATATAAGGGCTATACTATACCATGGTCTCTTTTCTGACTCTGGAATCGGATCCAATGCATGTTGTTCCACAATAACGACCCCCTGTCTTGATATTTTTTAATTAAACTTGTAAGATTCATTCAATACTTTGGTATTTTGTTTGCTTTTTTGTTCCAAAACATCTTTTCTTTTTTACTTTAAAGTTATAAAACTTTAAATTTCTGAATAAATTAGATAGCAAATATCGTGCCAATTTGTTTTTAAGTTATCAGTTAAAAAGAGAGAAAAATAAAACGTTTAAGAGTGTATAATTGATAAAATATGTTGACATAAAGTTTTCTTTGAATTAGAATTGTAATAAATAAATCGGTTTATATTTTACGCATTCACTGTATTTTTCTCATTTATTCTCACTTTTTCTCAAAATTTCTCATTTTAAAGCGGTGATAAAATTTATGAGAAATAATTTGATTGATTCTCTTCAAGAAACCTTTGGTTTTGTAACCGAACTTCAGAAAGAATGTTTATCATTTATATCACCTTCAAAAGCAGGCTATCATGTTTGGTCACCACCATGTACTCCCACTTGTCCAAATATCAACAATTGCCCTTATGATTTAATACTTTCTTTTAAAATAGAAAAGAACAATTTTTTGGTTGCTTTACCTAAAAAACGTAGCAAAAATTTAAAAATAACGCCTGCCTCAATCATTAAATTTTTGCAGATTGTATTAGAAACATCATTCGCTTCTGAACAAAAAACACATAACATTTTATTACTAGAACAGACATTGCAATTTTTAGCAAAACAATCAAACATAGAATTCTACCTCTTCAACAACAAAGGGCAAATAATCTTAAGTCAAAATTCTTCTTTTGTTCAGCTCTCTCCATCTGATATTTGGGAAAAACTAGGTGATGCCAATGGTTCAGAAGGATTTATAAAAACTCAATGGGGAAATTTTTATTATCACCTCTTTGTAAAAAATGATAAACCAATAGGCTTAATAATCTGGAAAATCAAATCATTCCAAAAAAATGTAAATTTTTGTCCATCAAGCAAAGATTATTCTTTTGCTATTATAGGTAAAAACTATCATTTTACTGAAATAAAAAAACTCATCCGTCAAATAGCTGCAACTGAGCATACAATACTTCTTCAAGGTGAAAGTGGTACAGGCAAAGAGCTTTTTGCTCGTTATATTCATCACTTAAGTCCTCGAAAAGATGGTCCTTTTATTGCCATAAACTGCGCCGCAATCCCTGAAAACCTTCTTGAAAGCGAACTTTTCGGCTATGAAGATGGTTCATTTACAGGTGCTCGTCGCGGTGGCAAACCGGGTAAATTTGAACTTGCTAATGGCGGAACAATTTTTCTTGACGAAATTGGAGACATGCCTTTACCATTACAAGCAAAATTATTACGGGTTTTGGAAGACCGACAAGTAGAACGAATTGGTGCTACTATTTCTCGTCCAGTTGATATAAGGGTTATTGCAGCAACTAATAAAAATTTAAAAGAATTAATTGATGCTAAATTATTTAGAGAAGACCTTTTTTTCCGCTTAAGTGTTTTCCCAGTCTACATACCAGCACTACGTGAGCGCCGAGATGATATCCTTCTTCTTTTAGACTTTTATTTAAAAAATATCTGTCTTGAACAAGATAAACCATTTAAAATTTTCAGTCCAGAAACTATTGAAATTCTTCAGAATTACAGCTGGCCAGGAAACATACGAGAATTAAAGAATGTAGTAACTTACGCCGTTTCACTTTGTAAAGACGATATAATTACTCCACAGTATTTACCGAAGTACTTACAAAATGGCGTATCCTTTAATAAATATCAGTTTACTAACGTTAAAAGCGAACACTCATTTATTGAAGATGAACAGCTCAAAAATCAATTGGAAATTTTATTAGCTAAATATGGCAAATCTACACAATCAAAAAAATTGATTGCTCAAGAATTAGGCATTAGTTTAGCAACCCTTTATCGTTGGCTTAAAAAATATCGTATAAGGTAGGTGTGAATATGCAAGAAATTATCTCTGATTGGATTGAACCACTTTGGTATGGCAGTATTTTTCTTGGTTCGGGTGGTGGGGGGAAAAGTGAACTTTTGGCATCCGTACTGGATAAAGCTTTACAAAACCGTGCTATTCCTTTACTAACCCTTGATGAATTGTCTGAAAGTAACTTTTTCTGCGGTATAGGTCTTTTAGGTTCACCGGAATTATGTGAAGAAAATTTACCCTCGGGTAAAGAAGCTAGTATTGCCATTGAGGAATTAGAAAAATATACTGGGTTCCAGTTTAATGGAATCTCAATTGTTGAAGGAGCAGGAGTTAATATCTTTTATCCACTTTTAGCAGCACTTCAAACTGGTTTGCCAGTTATTGATGGTGATGCTATGGGAAGAGCTTTCCCCGAACTACAAATGACTACTTATCATCTTGAAAACTTACCTGTTACCCCTTTGGTACTAGTTGATGGCAGTTATAACGTGCATCTGTTCCTTGAAAAGCAAGATACATTTCTTTTAGAACTTAATACGCGCCAGATTGTTTGCCAACAAGGAGGAGTTGGTTATTTTGCAGGCTTTCCTTATTCCGGTTCCGTATTAAAAAAAGTTTTACTTCCAAGTACTCTAACTTTTGCCCGTGAAATAGGTGAATGCTTTTTACATGCTGATAATTACCACGAGCTATTCAACTTGCTTTTAGAGGTAACTTCTAATTCTTTTTATGGTCCTATAGTCGAAATTTTTCAAGGTACCATAAAAAATATATCCGCATATGAAACTGCCAAGTGGAAAGCAGCAACACTAATCTCACCAAAAGGTGAAGAATTACAACTTCTTTTTCAATATGAGAATTTACTTGCGTTCAAAAATGGTCATATAGCCGCTAGTGTACCCGATTTAATTTCCGCAATTGATCCAAATAAACTTAAACCAGTAAATAACAATGAAATTTATGAAGGTCAGCCTCTAGTGCTTCTAGGTCTGCCGGCACCACTTCGACTCAGAATCAATAAAGCTTTAGATGTAGTTGGTCCCCAATGTTTTGGTTATCGAACTATTTACGTGCCGCTAGAAAAACTATATTGGGATTACTACCATGAAAAGGAGGTATTTTTTTGAAAGTTACGTTAGGAATTTTTATAAATGGTCAACACGGAACTATTATTGCTGGGTCAGGTAAATATCTTTTGTACGAGAGAAAATTTTCTTCACAAACTTTTTTAAACGAATTACAACATTGTCTTACTGTCCTGGGTTTATCTAAAAAAAATGTCAGTAAAATCTATTTTACCCCGCCCTTTTCTTTTTCACCAGAAAATAAGACGAGTTCAATAATCCATCTTAGGCTTGTCCCAGAACAATTTAGTGATTTTTCTGTTTATCCTCAAAATTTACAAAAATCAGTTAAAATCTTGCAAGTAGCTCCACAAAAGCTTTTGCAAAAATTAGAAGAAAACGAAGATCAAATTAAAAAAGCTAAAGTAATTTCCATAATTACACCTTTTGGATTGGTTTATCCAGAAAAAGAGAACAAAGCAGTTTATACAATAAACAAATTTAACCAAGGAATAATACTAAAATCCCAAAATTACCCACATCTCGGTTTTCATAAACGAGAAAAATCATTATTAATAGCTGACAATTTTGTGGTTGCAGTATCACCTTATGTACAACAGCTTAAAAATTTCTTTGCCCCTCATTCTCCAGGAATATATTGGGTTGAAAATGAAGCTGTTTATTTAACTGAAGATTTTTTACCACAAACTTGCGGTAAAATTTACGAATTTACACCATTAATACAACTAGCCCGAGGTGCTGCCGTTTCCTTCGGTTATGATTATGCTTTAGCCCTTTTTAAAATAGGTTCTATATTTAAACTTTTTCAAATACAAAATTATGTTGAAGTAAGTGAATTATCCTCACCTTTTAGTTTCGCTGCTACTTCTTCAGTACAGCCTTTATTTGATGATATTAAAGGCAAACTTCCTAAAGCTCTTCAGGATGTAATTCCTATTTTTAACTTTTCCAGTTGCTATTTTTCTGATTCTTATCCGTACCGGTTTTATCAGATTACTTTTTCAAAATCACTCCGTTACATTGGTTTACTCACAGCTCCATCGATTTTAACATCTATTACTGTTTGTAAACAAGAAGATTTATATTACCACAAAAAAAGACTACTAAAAAATTTATACCTTGTTAATAAGAACCATAATCTTCTAAAAAAGCCTATAGCTTTTTGTCAAGAAACTCCTATTCGTTATTTAACTTCTAATCATACAATCTTAAAAGTGGGACTAAAAGAGTCAAACTCATTCCAGTAGTATAAAAATATCAACTTCATTTTTCCTAAATTTTTATTCCTCTACGCTTATGAACAAATTACAATAACTTATCTAATTCCTCTTTAATTTTTTTAAAGTCCTCCATTGCAGGCTCTAATTTTTCAGGGTCTCTCAAAATTGCAGCTGGATGGTAAGTTGCTATTATTTTGACGCCTTTTCTTTCAAACCATTGGCCTCTCATTACCGTTATTTTAAAATTTTTGTCTATTATAGCCTTTGCTGCAGTCGCTCCAAGACATACTATTATTTTAGGAGCTATTATTGCAACTTGGTTTCTTAAATAAGGTAAACATGCGTCAACTTCACTTTGCAAAGGCACTCTATTGTTTGGTGGTCTACACTTTACTATATTAGCAATATAGACTTCTCCTCTTTTTAATCCAACCTCCTCTAGCATTTTATTAAGAAGTTGGCCAGCTCTTCCTACAAAAGGTCTTCCTTGTAAATCTTCATCTCTTCCTGGTCCTTCTCCCACAAATATAACTTTTGCCCTTAAATTTCCTTCTCCAAAAACCATATTAGTTTTCGTTTTACTAAGGTCACATTTTGTACAATGTAAACACTCTAAATACAATTCTTTCAAGGGTAAAAGCGCCATTTTTATCACCTTTTTAAATTAGTTTTATATTTTTTTCTTTCAATGTCATATAAATTATTGCCATAAATATCTATAGTAACAATAACAGGGAAATTCTCAACAAAAAATTTATAGATAGCCTCCGTACCTAAATCTTCATAAGCCACTATTTCAGCTTTTTTTACTTTTTGTGCCAATAATGCTCCTGCTCCTCCTATAGCAGTGAAATAGACCGCTTTATACCTTTTCATGGCTTCTATGACTTCTTTACTCCTATACCCCTTTCCTATCATGCCTTTTAATCCCAATTCAATTAATACCGGTGTGTATTTATCCATTCTTCCGCTTGTGGTAGGGCCACAACTTCCTACAACTTGTCCCGGTTTAGGAGGACATGGCCCTACATAATAAATTATACTATTTTTTATCTCAAAAGGTAATTCCCTTCCTTTCTTTAATGACTCTATCATTCTTTTATGAGCTTCATCTCTTGCTGTATAGATTTCTCCTGATAACAATACTAAGTCCCCTGCATTAAGCTGGTCTATTATTTCTTCAGTCAAAGGCGTATTTACTTTTTTATACATCTCATTACCTCCTACATACTATAATATAAAAGTAGCATGTCTTGTAACATGACATCCTAAATTGACAGCTACAGGAAGAGAAGCTATATGGGTAGGATAAGTTTCAATATGAACATCAAGAGCAGTGTTTTTTCCACCTAAGCCTTGGGGGCCAATTCCCAACATATTTATTTCTCGCAATAATTCTTCCTCTAATTTAGCTAACATTTTATCTGGATTTCTTTGCCCTATATCTCTTAACAAGGCTTTTTTTGCAAGATATGGAGCATATTCAAAGTCTCCTCCAATACCTATTCCTACTATTAATGGAGGACAAGCATTTGGACCAGCTTTTTCAACTGTTTCTATAACAAAACTCTTAATTCCTTCTACTCCTTCAGAAGGTTTCAGCATTTTTAAAGCGCTCATGTTTTCACTCCCTGCCCCTTTAGGCATTACAGTTATTGAAAATTTATCACCTTTACAAATATGATAATGGATTATTGCAGGAGTATTATCACCTGTATTTATTCGTAAAATTGGACTTTTTACAACAGACTTTCTCAAATACCCCTCCTCATACCCCAGTCTTACCCCTTCATTTATCGCTTCTTCTAAACTGCCATTTACTATATGTACTTCTTGTCCCATCTCTACAAAAACTATTACTATTCCTGTGTCTTGACATATAGGCATCCTTTGTGTTTTTGCTACTTCAGCATTTGCAATTATATCTTTTAAAATTTCTCTACCTAAAGGGCTTATTTCCTCTTTTATTCTTTCTTTTAAATTTTTAAATATATCTTGAGGTAATTCATAATTAGCTTCAATACATAGCAATTTTACTATTTCAGTAATTTTTTTTGCTTGTATTTCTTTCAAAATTTTTCACTCCCTCTTAAGTTCTTTCAACTATATAATACTATTTTTTTGTAAATTTTTTAAGGAAATTTTGTTGAAGTAAGGCAATGGCAAGTAGGTCTTTGCAATTTCTGCACGTCCTCCAAAAATAACTTGTCAGGTATGCGGTTTTCCTTCTGTTTCTCCTGTATGTACTTTCTGCCGCACATAGGTGGCAAACAACCAATGAAAAAATGCGCCAGAAAAGGCGCATTTTTTCACTTATATATTTCCCGTTTTTTCTAAGACTCTGTAAAGCATAGCTGCTGCCTCTGCTCTTGTGGCGTTCTCTTTGGGCCTGAAGGTGTTATCTTTATATCCTTTTACTATACCAAGCTTTACTGCATTTGCTACTGCATTCTTTGCCCATTCGCTTATCTTGTTGTTATCACTGAAAGTGGTATTGCCTATGTTGTCCTCTCTGTACTCTACAAGCTTTCCGTATACTCTCATTATTACTGCTGCCATCTCTTCTCTTGTTATTGGGTCATTTGGCCTCATATTCTTACCGTCTCCTAATATTATACCAGCCTTGTATGCTGCTTCTACTGCGTTTGCATACCATGCCCCTTCTTTTACGTCATTGAATTGTCCTTTGTAAGGCTTCTCTTCTATCCCTAATGCCCTTGTCATTAATGCTGCAAATTCTGCTCTGGTTATTTTTTTGTTTGGTAAAAAGGTGTTTTCATCTATCCCTTTTATTATGTGCCTTGATGCCAGTACATTTATTACGTCATATGCCCAATTGTCTTTTGATAC
>Ga0247720_100562_pt1 | contig 12485 bp, 9 predicted proteins | sample MSEWel2015_12_15_FD_189078 | JGI IMG/M metagenome (GOLD analysis project Ga0247720, IMG submission 189078) | Subsurface sediment microbial communities from gas well in West Virginia, United States - MSEEL Well Study Marcellus 3H_2015_12_15 | ecosystem: Environmental > Terrestrial > Deep subsurface...
ACGGCGTAATTGATCAACATCGTCGTAGTTACGCGCCTGTAAAAAAAGCTTTAGGTTTATAATTTATTATAAATTGAGGTTTTAAATACAATTAAAGCGACCATCTTGTGTCGCTTTAATTATGTGGGGAGAATTCTGAAAATTAACGATTAAAGTTATTATGTCGCGGAAAATCGCTATTATCTTCTTCATACGAAAGTTGATAATCCTGATCAAGATGTTGTAAATGCTCATGCATGGCACGTTCATGTTGGATACGTTGGTAAATTTCCTCACGATGCACAGAAACTTCTTTTGGAGCATTAACACCAATACGCACCTGATTGCCTTTTACGCCAAGCACAGTAACACTGACTTGATCCCCAATCATTAATGTTTCTCCGACACGACGGGTCAGAATCAGCATGTTTATCTCCTTGCTAAACGCTTAAACTTGCGACAGGGAATTCATTGTTCGAAAGCACAGCCTTAATATACAGAAAATTCCAACAGAAATATGTAAAAAACATTATTTTTCGTACGTTCTGTTGAGAATCACTGAAAAACCTCAAAGGTTAATATAACAGAGCCACTGTAGTAAAAACTATAGTGGCTCTGTTTTTTTTGCTATTTACTTGAAAGTAAATATGTTTAACAAGCTATTAATTAAGCACGTGCACTGCTTTCGCCGTGTTCACGATCTAGACCAAAAGCTGTGTGTAAACAACGTACGGCAAGTTCTAAATAGTTTTCTTCGATAAGTACAGAAATTTTGATTTCTGATGTTGAAATCATCAAAATATTAATGCTTTCATCAGCTAATGCAGTAAACATTTTGCTTGCAACACCTGCATGCGAACGCATACCCACACCTACGATTGATACTTTAACGATATCATCACGAGTAACAACTTCGCATCCTTCAATGCTGCTTGCTGTTTGCTCTAAAATCGCCTTAGCTTTTGCTAAATCATTGCGATTTACAGTGAATGTGAAATCAGTTGTACCATCTTCTTCAACGTTTTGGATAATCATATCCACTTCGATGTTGGCATTGCTGATAGGTGACAAGATTTTAGATGCAATACCTGGTTCATCAGGAACACCTAAGATCGTTAATTTTGCTTCGTCACGGTTAAATGCAATACCTGCGATGATTGGTTGTTCCATATCGTCTTCAGCCTCAGTCGTAATTAGTGTGCCTACATTTTGTTTGAATTCTTCATCGAATGCGCCGTCATCGTCATTATCAAAACTTGATAATACACGTAATGGAACTTGATATTTACCTGCGAATTCAACAGAGCGAATTTGTAAAACTTTTGAACCCAAAGATGCCATTTCTAGCATTTCTTCAAAAGAAATACGATCAACCTTTTTCGCTTTAGGTGCGACACGTGGATCAGTTGTATAAACGCCATCAACATCAGTGTAAATCTGACATTCATCAGCTTTTAATGCAGCTGCAATTGCAACACCAGAGGTATCAGAACCACCACGACCTAAAGTTGTGGTATTTCCTTCGGCATCAAAGCCTTGGAAACCTGCAACAACGAGAACACGACCTGCATCTAAATCTTTAGTCATGACATCAGTATCAATAGATTCAATACGCGCTTTGGTAAAAGCACTGTCCGTTTTGATACCAACTTGACGACCAGTATATGACTTAGCTTCTACACCAATTGAATTCAGTGCCATAGCTAACATGGAAATCGTTACTTGTTCACCCGTTGACACCATTTGATCTAATTCACGTGGGTCAGGGGTGTTGGTAATGGCTTTTGCAAGCGCAAGTAAGCGGTTCGTTTCACCACTCATTGCAGACACAACAACGACCACTTTGTGACCGTGATCATGCCAGCGCTTGACACGACGAGCAACATTTAAAATGCGCTCAGGAGTACCCATAGAAGTACCGCCATATTTTTGAACGATTAATGCCATAGTTGTTCCATATAAGCCATGACCCTGAGAGGCATCAGGGTCAGTTACACAAAAGTGAAGTTCTTATTGCTCAAGCCAAGCAGGCAATGCTGCAAAAACTTGATCAAACTTCTCGTTTAGTGGCGCGCCACCTTGTGCTAAGTCAGGTTTACCACCACCTTTACCACCTAGCTCTTGAGCCAAGTGTTTGATGATGTCACCCGCTTTTAGATTTGCAGCATATTGTTTAGCGACGGACGCGATTAAACTCACTTTATCGCCTTCAACGCCAGCTAAAATAATGACTGCATCTTCCAATTTTGATTTTACACTGTCATGCAAATTGCGTAATGACTTTGCATCTAAACCTTTTACGGTTGTGATTAACGTTTGACGACCAGCGATTTCTTTAACTTGGTCTAATAAATCAGCAGCTTGGAAACTTGCTAATTTTTGATTTAGCTGTTCAATTTGTTTTTGCAAACTTGATGCAGTCTCAACAATTGCTTCAACTTTTTCTACAGTTTGGTCTTTCTGAGCTTTCAATAAACCATTAATTGTTTGGATATCGTTGTCAGCTTTTTGAACGGCTTCTAAAGCTTTAGATCCTGTTACAGCTTCAATACGACGAACGCCAGCTGCTACACCACCTTCAGAAGTGATCTTGAATAAGCCGATATCACCTGTACGTTTAACGTGGATACCACCGCAAAGCTCGATTGAGAAGTTTTTCTCTTCGATAATTGAACCCATCGACAGAACGCGAACTTCTTCGCCATACTTCTCACCAAACAGCATCATCGCACCTTTGGCTTTAGCAGACTCGATGTCAAGTAATTCAGTTGTCACTGGAGTGTTTGCAATAACTTCAGCATTCACTAGACGTTCGATTTGTTGAAGCTGTTCAAATGTCACTGGTTGGTCATTGGCAAAGTCGAAACGTAAAATATCGCTTGCAACCAATGAGCCTTTTTGCTGAACGTGATCACCTAAAATTTGACGTAAAGCTGCATGTAGAAGGTGAGTGGCAGAGTGATTACGCGCTGTAGCAGCACGAATATCTGCTTTAACTGTTGCTTCAACATTTTGAGTTGCTTTTAAGCTACCCATCGTCACGATACCTTGATGCACAAAAGCACCACCAGATTTCTTAGTATCTTGTACTTCGAAAATACCTGTATCGTTTTTGAATATACCTGTATCGCCGATTTGACCACCGCTTTCTGCATAGAAAGGCGTTTGGTTTAAAACGATAAGCGCTTCATCGCCCTCATTGATTTCATCAACTTGAGTACCGTCTTTGTAGATTGCAACAATTTGACCTTGACCTTGAGTTGCATCATAGCCATCAAATTGAGTTTCACCTTCAACTTTGACAATACTATTGTAGTCAACTGCGAATTTACCTGCGTCACGTGCACGTTGACGTTGTGCAGCCATTTCAACTTCAAAGCCAGCTTCGTCGATGGTAAAACCACGTTCACGTGCAATATCAGCAGTTAAGTCAGTTGGGAAGCCATAAGTGTCGTAAAGTTTAAATACAGTTGCACCTGGAATCACAGTATCTTTCAACTGTGCAAGCTCAGCTTCTAAAAGCTTCAAACCTTGCTCAAGTGTTTTTGCAAATTGTTCTTCTTCACGTAGTAAAGTCGCTTCAATCACATCTTTACGGGATGTAAGCTCTGGATAAGCTTCACCCATAACTTCGACTAATGGTTGTAGCATCTTGTAGAAGAATGTACCTGTAGCGCCTAGCTTATTACCATGACGTACTGCACGACGGATAATACGACGTAGAACATAACCACGACCTTCATTTGATGGGTTTACGCCATCAGCAATCAAGAAGCAGCAAGAACGAGCATGGTCAGCCAGTACACGTAATGATGGTTGTCCCTCATCTTGAATGCCGATGATATTTGCAGCAGCTTTTAATAAATGTTGGAACAAGTCGATTTCGTAGTTGGAATTAACATGTTGTAGAACAGCAGAAATACGTTCCAAGCCCATACCTGTGTCTACAGATGGAGCTGGGAGAGGGTGCATTACACCATCAGCAGTACGATTGAACTGCATAAATACGTTGTTCCAGATCTCGATAAAGCGATCGCCATCTTCTTCTGGAGAACCTGGTAAACCACCCCAAATGTGATCACCATGGTCATAGAAAATTTCAGAACAAGGACCACACGGACCAGTATCACCCATAGCCCAGAAGTTATCTGATGCGTACAGACCACCTTTGTTGTCACCGATACGAATGATACGGCTTGCGTCTAAACCAATTTCTTTGTTCCAAATATCAAATGCTTCATCATCAGTATGGTAAACAGTGACATATAAACGATCTTTAGGTAATGCTAGCCATTGCTCGTTCGTTAAAAAATCCCAAGCAAATTTTAATGCATCACGTTTGAAGTAATCACCAAATGAGAAGTTACCTAACATTTCAAAGAAAGTATGGTGACGTGCTGTGTAACCTACATTGTCTAGGTCATTATGTTTACCACCTGCACGCACACATTTTTGTGAAGAAACAGCACGTACATAGTCACGCTTTTCTAACCCAAGAAAACAATCTTTAAACTGGTTCATACCAGCATTTGTGAATAATAAAGTAGGGTCGTTGGCGGGAACGAGTGAACTCGAAGCGACACGTGTATGCCCTTGCGATTCAAAGTAACGCAAAAATGCTTCACGAATTTCAGCTGATGTCATAAAACGAGTACTCACAACCAAGACACTCCATAATTTTGAATTTGGCTATATGTAAAATAGGCGAGTTGTTTTTGAATTTTTGCAAACAAAGCGCATTTACATGGCGTAGATTTTAAAAGTGCTAAATTATAACGGAAAATGTGTGCCCGACCAACGATTTTGCAAGCAATATCATATAAAACTGTGTTTCAGCTAAAAATCTATATTCAACAAGGCTGATCATGTTTTACCATATAGCAAGAAAATATGTTGTTTTGATGAATATAAGGGCTTTGCATGCAACGTGTCGCTATCAATGGATTTGGTCGAATTGGTCGAAATGTATTACGTGCATGGTTTGAAAACCCTAAGCGATTTCAATTTGATATTGTAGCGATTAATGATATTGCTGATGTTCAAACTTTAGTTCATCTCTTTAAATATGACACAACGCATGGTCGTTTTGCTGGTCAAGTCGATATTGAGATTGAGAGCGAACAAATTTTTTTAAATATCCATTCAAATCAAAGACAATTAAGACTGCAAGTATTTAAACAGGCGCAGCCAGAACTATTACCTTGGGCTGGTTTGGTTGTAGATGTTGTGCTCGAATGCACAGGTTTATTTCGATCGAGAGCTGATGCAACACGTCATATAGATGCAGGAGCAAAGCGAGTAATTATTGGTGCAGCACCTTTTGATTCTGTTGATGCAGCTATCGTCTATGGTGTTAATCATGCTGATGTCAAACCTACTGATCAAATTATTTCTAGTGTTTCTTGTACGACACAGGCCTTAGTGCCTTTAGTCAAGATTATTGATGACGCTTTTGGCATTGATACTGCTCTCATGACCGAGATCCATGCAGTGACTGCAGATCAATCAGTTTTGGATCATGCTCATCGTGATCTACGAAGAGCCAGAGCGTCTGGACAAAATATTATTCCTACTACTTCAAGTGCTTTGGGCGCATTAAAACGCGTGATGCCAAAAATGGATGGTCGTATAGATGGGTACTCTATTCGTGTACCGACTATTAATGTTGCAGCGATAGATCTTTCATTTGTTTCACATTCACCGATCACAGTTCATAAAATTAATGAAGTTCTAAGTAAAGCTGCTAAGTTTGACTATGCTCAAATTATGCAAGTGACCGATGAAGATTTGGTATCAAGCGATTTTAATCATTCGCCATATTCATTAATTGTTGACCTGACGCAAACGATGGTCGTGGGGCATCAAGCAAAAGTTTTTGCATGGTATGATAATGAGTGGGGTTATGCGAATCGCTTATTAGATTTGTGTGAATCTTTTTAATATTTAAATAATAAAAAACAATTTATTGGGGAATGTAATGGGCTTAATGATGGTTTGGGGATTTATTGGATTATTGCTATTGGCAGTTTTATTTTTGTTTTGGTTCTTATTTAAAAATAATCAACCTACTGATACTGCAAAAGATATCGTTAGGCTAGAGGAAAAAGTCTTGCATTTAGAGCTGCACCTCAAAAAAGGTCTTGAAATTATGCAAGATATGGCAAAAAAAATGCATGTCCAACAAGAAGTATTAGACAAGACGATTGCGAATGTTGCTGCTTTAGAAAAGCAGAATGCTGAATTGGTGGGAGTTCTAGAAATCGTAGTAAAGAGCACAAAAGGCAAAAGCTAAGTTCTTTGATTTGAGCAGTTTTATAAATCTACTACTTAGTCCAGCAGTTTCATATTTAGGAAAATACTATAAGCATATTTTACTTTAATTGTTTAAGTAACATTCACCATCAAAAAGTAATATCTCACCAATCGAGAACAGTCCAATAGTACAGATGTTGGGCACTTCTTTTCATGAAAAATAAGTGTTGTTTGTATTGATGAGTGATCTTAATGTATTGAATCTATTTGTTAAATTTAAAATAACAAGTTGCTGGCTTTCTAGTTAATTGGTAAAGAATTATTCAAATTCGAAGGTGCATCACATAAATCTTCATGCTACACTACGCTGAATCGGGCATTCACCCGATTTTTTTATGTGGTTGCTTTTTATGTGGATGCCTCCACGTTAAACAGATTTTAGGTTTGGAACATGACCATTTCAGAGACATGGTTGCTCCCTGACGGGGTGGCAGATGTATTACCCGAACAAGCGCAAGTTGTTGAAACATTGCGCCGAGAAGCTCTAGATTTCCTCGCAGTTCGAGGTTATCAATTGGTGTATACGCCATTTATTGAATACATCGAATCGTTGTCTTCACTTTCAGAATCAAATCAAGATTTAGATTTAGTTACTTTCAAAGTTATAGATCAACTTTCTGGTCGCTTGTTGGGTGTTCGTGCTGATATGACACCTCAAGTAGCACGTATTGATGCACATGTACGACCAATTGAAGGCGTCGCTCGTTATTGCTACGCAGGCACTGTGCTTCATACTAAACCTCAGAATTTCAATGCAACGCGTGCGCCTTTACAATTAGGTGCTGAGCTATATGGTCATGATAGCATCGAAGCTGATGTTGAAATGATTGATGTGATGTTGGGTCTAATTGAACAAGCGCATACTTTAGAAGGCGCTCATTTAGATTTAGGTCATGTAGGTTTATTCCGTAGCTTAGTTAAGCGTGCTGGTTTAAATAAGAATACAGAGAATCAACTTTCTGATCTTTATCAGCGTAAAGCTTTACCAGAATTAGCTGAGTTTACCCAAGACTTGCCAATCGGCTCTGATTTTTATGCATTAGGTCGTTACGCAAGTGATTTGGGTGCATTAAAATCGAATCTTAGCCAAGATATTTTAAATGATGCTGACTTCAAAGCTGCATTTGAGGCTTTAGAAAGCACATTTACACAAATTCAGTCTAAATGGTCGAATTTAAACATCGGTATTGATGTGATTGAGCTTCGTAGTTATCACTATCACACTGGTTTAATGTATGCCATTTATGCACCTAATCGCGCAGCACCACTAGCTCAAGGTGGTCGTTATGATGGAATTGGTGAACACTTTGGTCGTTCACGTCCTGCGACTGGTTTTAGCTGTGATTTATATGCATTAGGATCTACTCAGTTTACTGAAATTGAAACGATAGTAGCTCCTCGTGGAAATGATCAAAATTTATTGAAAGCAATTGCAGATGCACGTCATCAAGGTATGCGTGTAGTGCAACTGTTAGGTAAAGATGATTTAAACTCTGTTCCTTATGCGACGCATCAAATGGTGTCACAGAATGGGCAATGGGTAATTGAAAAAATTTAATTGCTAAGTTTTGACTTAGTTTCCAATTTTAACAGCATGATGTAATGAGGCTATTATGGGCAAAAATGTTGTGGTACTTGGTACCCAATGGGGCGACGAAGGTAAAGGTAAAATCGTCGACCTGCTCACAGACCAAGCGGCTGCGGTAGTTCGCTATCAAGGTGGACATAACGCGGGTCATACTCTAGTGGTCGGTGGTAAAAAGACTGTATTACACCTCATTCCATCTGGTATTTTACGTGAAAACGTATTGTGCTTAATTGGTAATGGTGTTGTGCTTTCACCTGAAGCATTAATCAAAGAAATGGCGATTTTGGAAGCTGAAGGCGTACCTGTTAAAGAGCGTCTTCGTATTTCTCCAAACTGTCCATTGATTTTGCCAAATCATATTGCACTTGACCAAGCACGTGAGAAAAAGCGTGGCAATGCTAAGATTGGCACGACTGGTCGTGGTATTGGTCCTGCTTATGAAGATAAAGTTGCTCGTCGTGCTGTACGCGTAGCTGATCTTGTTCGTGGTGGTGCAGTACTTGAAGAAAAACTCAAGGAAATGCTTGAGCTTCACAACTTCCAACTTTCTCAATTCTATGGCGTTGAAGAAGTTAAGTTTGAAGATGTGATTGCACTTTGTAATGAATGGCGTGAGGTTCTTGCGCCATTAGTGATCGATGTAACTAAAGTGTTACATGATTATCGTAAAGAAGGCAAAGCAATCATGTTCGAAGGTGCACAAGGTTCATTACTTGATATCGATCATGGTACTTATCCTTATGTAACTAGTTCGAACACAACTGCTGGTGGTGTGAGTTCTGGTTCGGGTATGGGTCCATTACATTTAGATTATGTACTCGGGATTACTAAAGCATACACAACACGTGTAGGTGCAGGTCCATTCCCTACAGAGTTGCACTATGATGCAGCAACAGATACAGGTGATGCAATTGGTCGTCATTTAGGTACAGTGGGGCATGAGTTTGGTGCTTCTACTGGACGTCAACGTCGTTGTGGTTGGTTTGATGCCGAGATTCTTCGCCGTTCTGTTGAAGTGAACTCTTTATCTGGTATTTGCTTAACTAAGCTAGATGTACTTGATGGCTTAGAAGAAATTAAAATCTGTGTAGGCTATGAAGATGTTGATTCAGGCTGTGCAGGTTCTTCTGACGCGATTTCATTTGAAAGCTTGAAGCCTATCTATGAAACTATGCCAGGTTGGAGCGAATCTACAGTAGGTTTAACTCAGGTTGATCAACTTCCTGCAAATGCTTTGGCATATGTTAAACGCCTTGAACAGTTGATCGAATGTCCAATTGATATCATTTCAACTGGTCCTGATCGTGCGGAAACAATTATTTTACGTCATCCATTTTCAGCTTAAGCTGAGTGAATGATCGAAAGCTCCCTTACAGGGAGCTTTTTTATTTTAAACGCTTTATATATTTAAAATCCCTAGCAGATAATTAGATTTTCATTGCGATCTTTCTTATTTCACAGCTTGAAAAATCTTGATTATATTGATTGTACGTTCAAACAAAGAGGGCTTTAACTATGACGAAAAAGACGATTCGCTATAATGGATATGAACTTGCATGCCGATGTTAATTCATTATCAGCTTTTCATCGTTGGTGGGACTTATTTTGATCTGGCGGGCGAAAAAATAAGTCCTAGACAATATGTATAAAAATAAAAACCTTATCTTTAAATATAAAAATTTTAATAAGTCTAAGAGAACCAAATGGTTCTCTTTTTTATTCATTATTTTCAATCTCTCTCACTGCATTATAAACAGCCGCAGGTTCGATATTGAGTAATTTTTTACCAAAACTTCTCAGCCACCAAACGAGTTGTGATGTAAATGGAACTGTTGCCACAACTTCTACAATATTTTCTTCTAGAGATGTAATAGTTTGATCTTTGCTAAGTTGGCTTTCATAAAAGCTTTGAGCAGTGCTTTCGCTCATTGTGAGTTTTAGCTGAATTTGTTCGGTCGGTTTGCTGTAGTCCACTCTAAAACCAAGAGCACCCGAATCAATGTAGTGATCAATATCAAAGTTAACGGGATGTAGAGCACGACTTTCAAGAACAGTCGCTGCTTTAAAACGGTGCAAGGCAAATGTTTGAACTTCTGTTTTATCATTACGTGTACAAATAAGATAAATCACAGCACCTTTTTGAACCAATGCTAAGGGATTTAAGATATAGGTTTTATCTTCACCTTGATTAATTCTGGCACGATAAACACATTCGATTTGTTTATCTTGCAACAAGCCTTCATAGATGGCTTGTTGTGCATTTTTATCGACCATTGGCGGAATTAAAGGTTGGTTCGCTGGCACGATACGAACACGATTAATCCATTGGCGCACGTTATTTTGAGTTGAAAGACTACGTTTTGCTAAATCAAACCAAGGTGTCATTTCTTCGAGTAGACTCGGCGGTAGTAAATGGCGTAGGTGTTCTTCTACCATCATAAAAGTTACTGCTTGGGAACTAGTCATATGCGGTAAGCTTTGGATCGGTGCATCTGAACGCCAGCGCCAACCTTGTGGTACGGTTTTGTTGCTTTCAATCGGGAAGCGTTGTGCAATTTGATTTAGATCTCTTTGAATGGTGCGCAAACTTATATCAATGCCTTCACGTTCCAATATTTCTTGTAGTTCACGTGTACCCATCCATTTACCAGTAGATAGGCGAGACAATATTTGCCATTGGCGATAAAGGCTATTTGAAGTTTCTTTTTCTTGTATGGATGACATAAGTTCTGAATTTAACTCAATGCTCTAAAGTGTACACAATAAAAAAACTCACTTGATTTAGCAAGTTCATAACACAGAGATTACGCATTTACGACTGAAACATGGCTAAGTTTAATAGAGTATATAAATCTTGGTTAAAAAATATACATATATTATAAGTGGCATTGAAATTGCTTATTAGAGATATAAATAAATGATGAGACGAGGTTTCTATGTCAGAACAAGAACACGATCTATTTATCACGACTGATTACTATGCGACGGAGCAAACAACAGCAGTAAATTTACAATCGTCTACATTTATTTCACAGCTCAAAGTTAATACAAATTTGTTTGAGCAGCTTAAATCAAAATTCTTTAATGAGATGCTGGATGATAAAAGTTTTAACGGTGAAGCTTCTAAGAAGATCGAGGAATGGTTAAGTCAGCGTAGTATTGATGAATTAAAAAATCTAGGTGCAGCCGCTAAACAGCATTTTCTATATGAAGGGATTACGTTTAATGTTTATGGAGATCAAGAGGGTACTGAACGTACCATTCCTTTTGATTTGATTCCACGTGTTATTGAAAAAAAACAATGGGAAAAAATTTCTTCAGGCTGTGAGCAGCGTGTTAAAGCTTTGAATTACTTCTTGGATGATATTTATCACGGTCAAAATATCTTAAAAGAAGGCATTATTCCTGCGCAACAAATTATGACTCATGAAGCTTTTCAGCCTCATATGCTGAAGCACCACCTCAAAGGAAAGATATATTCACAAATTAGTGGTATCGATATTATCAGAGATGATCAGGGTGATTTTTTTGTACTAGAGGATAATTTGAGAACACCTTCAGGTGTGTCATATATGCTTGAGAGTAGAAAAATTAGTCAAAAATTGATGCCTGATTTATGTGAGAGTAATAATTTACAAGGTATCGAACACTATCCGAGTCTGTTGAAGCAAGTGCTGACGGAGAATGCTTATGTGGATCAACCTTTAATCGTGGTGTTAACACCAGGGCGTTTTAATAGTGCTTATTATGAACATGCATTTTTGGCACGGGAAATGGATGTACCCTTGGTTACGAGTCGAGATCTATTTGTTGAGAATGATAAAGTATTCGTAAAAACAATTCGTGGACGTCAACAAGTGGATGTAATTTATCGTCGTGTTGATGATGATTTCTTAGACCCTTTAGTCTTTAGACCAGATAGTACTTTGGGTGTTGCAGGATTAATGTCGGCATATTTACAACATAATGTTGTGATTGCAAATGCACCAGGTACAGGTGTTGCTGATGATAAATCGGTTTATCCTTATGTTGGTCAAATGATTGAATATTATCTGGGTGAAAAACCAATTCTAAATAACGTACCAACATATCAATGTCGCGAAGATGATCAATTAGATTATGTATTAAATCATTTAGAAAAATTAGTGGTAAAAGAGGCCCAAGGCTCTGGTGGATATGGAATGCTGATCGGACCACAAGCAGATCAGGCACAGATAGAAGCATTTAAATTAAAGATTATGGCGACGCCACATTTATATATTGCTCAGCCTACTTTAGCGTTGTCTGTGGCGCCAACACTAACTGTCGATGGGCTAGCTGAACGACATATTGATTTACGACCATTTGTATTGAGTTCTCCTTATCGTACTGAAATCGTACCGGGAGGATTAACGCGAGTTGCGATGCAAGCAGGTTCGCTTGTTGTAAATTCCTCACAGGGTGGGGGTATTAAAGATACTTGGGTGGTAGAAACGTTACGTTCCTAATTTTCCTTCTCATTGAGAGGTGGTCCCACATGTTTGAACAACTAAAAGCGTATTTATAAGTGATATTCCGCTCTAGTTAAGCCACCTTGTTTTGTTGGGGTAGCTGATCATAGTAAAAC
>Ga0247720_100563_pt1 | contig 12459 bp, 13 predicted proteins | sample MSEWel2015_12_15_FD_189078 | JGI IMG/M metagenome (GOLD analysis project Ga0247720, IMG submission 189078) | Subsurface sediment microbial communities from gas well in West Virginia, United States - MSEEL Well Study Marcellus 3H_2015_12_15 | ecosystem: Environmental > Terrestrial > Deep...
AAGAGCAGGGGGTGTGTTAGGTTATGACCCGGTTACTGGCAGCCAGGAAGGGCTTTATTACGCCGGAAATGGAGGAGGCGGCCCGGCAGGAGGGAGTGGACCCGGAATTCATCCGGGCCGGGGTGGCTGCAGGTACAATCGTCATCCCGAAAAACAGGTTGCGGAAAGGGATCCGGACCTGCGCCATCGGGCGGGGCCTGCGGACCAAGGTAAATGCCCTCATTGGCACCTCCAGCGACCGGGACGACCCGGAGATGGAGGCCCGCAAAATTGAAGTGGCCATTTCCGCCGGGGCCGATGCCATTATGGACCTCTCCACCGGGGGGGACATCGACGGCATGCGCCGCATCAGCCTGGAAAAGTCCACGGTGCCCGTGGGAAGCGTGCCCATCTACCAGGCGGGCATTGAAGCCATTGAAAAAAGGGGCGGTATTGTGGCCATGACCCCGGAGGACATGTTTGCAGTCATAGAAAAGCAGGCGGCCGCGGGCATTGATTTTATGGCCATTCACTGCGCCCTCAATTTTGAGGTGGTGGAGCGCCTGCAGAAAACCGGCCGGGTGACGGACATCGTGAGCCGGGGCGGCGCCTTCCTCACCGGCTGGATGCTGCACAACAGGAAGGAAAATCCCCTCTACGAGGATTTTGACCGGGTTCTGGACATCCTGCGGGAATACGACGTCACCTTGAGCCTGGGCGATGCCATCCGCCCCGGGTGCATTGCCGATTCCCTGGATGGTTCCCAGATCCAGGGCCTGCTGGTGGCCGGGGAACTGGTGGCCCGGGCCAGGGAAAAGGGGGTGCAGGTGATGGTGGAAGGGCCGGGGCACGTGCCCATCCATCACGTGGAAACCACCATGCTTTTGCAAAAACAGCTCTGCCATCAGGCCCCGTATTTTGTCCTGGGCACCCTGGCCATTGATGTGGCTCCGGGGTACGACCACATCACCGCGGCCATCGGCGGCGCCCTGGCCGGGGCTTCCGGGGCGGACTTCATCTGCTACGTCACGCCGGCGGAGCACCTGGGCCTGCCCACGGAAGAGGACGTGCGCGTGGGGGTGATGGCTGCCCGCATTGCCGCCCACGCTGCCGACATTGCCAAAGGCGTCAGGGGGGCCTGGGAGTGGGACCTGAAAATGGCCCGGGCCCGGGCTTCCCTGGACCGGGAGGCCGTGGCCGGCCTGGCCATCGACCCGGCCCTGGTGCGCTGTTACCTTGAGAAGGAAAAAGGGGAACCTTGCAGCGCCTGCGGGGATGAATGCGCCCTGCGACTGGTCAGGGAATATTTCCGGCCGTGAAAAAATCCGGCAGTTGAACACTGGCCGGGCAGGGTATCCGGAAAGCATCCTCCGCCCGGGCTGCGGGGGATGGCAGGTTCAGTGTTAGAACACGGCATTTTCGAGGTGACGTGTAAATGTGTAGCGATGAAGCGCGTTCTTCTTCCGGCGGCTGGTATATACTGCATATTTGCCGCGGCCACTGGGCGGCTCAGGTGCTTTTTACGGCCGTGGACCTGGGCCTTTTCGACGTCCTGGCCCGGGGCGCCCAAACTCCCGCCCGGGTAGCCGCGGCCCTGGGCACCCACCCGGAAGCCACCGCCCGCCTGCTGGTTGCCCTGGAGGGCCTGGGGCTGGTGGAAAGGGAGGGCGAGTTTTACCGCAACGCCCCACTGGCCAGCCGCCATCTGGTGCGGGGAAGGGATGCCTACCTGGGCCATGCGGTGCACCACTTTGCCAACCTGGCCGAGGGTTGGTCCCGGCTGGGCGAGGCCGTGCGCACCGGCCGCCCGGTGGGTTTCGAGGCCGTGGAACGGGCGAACTATGAAGAGCGCCTGCGGGACTACATCCTGGCCATGGGGGACCGGGCCCGGCTCAAAGCGGAGCAGATGGCCGCCGTGCTGGATTTAAGCGGATGCGAACGCTTACTGGATTTGGGAGGCGGGCCCGGGGTGTATACCGTTGCCCTGTTGAAGAAAGAGCCCGGGGCCCGGGCCACCATCCTGGACCTGGCTCCCACCCTGGAGATCACCCGGGAATTGATGGAAGCGGCGGGGGTTCTGGACCGGGTGGAGCTATGTGCCGGGGATTTCACCAGGGACGAGCTGGGCGAAGGGGTTTACGACCTGGTCCTGGCCTCCAATGTGGTGCACATTTATGACGCCGCCACCAACCGGCAGCTCATGGAACGGGTCTTCCGGGCCCTGCGCCCGGGCGGGCAGGTGGTGATTCACGATTATGTACTGGCGGAAGATCCTGCCCTGGAGGCCGCCCTCTTTGACCTGAACATGCTGGTGGGCACCCTTACCGGCCGGGTGTACAGCGTGCAGGAAATGGGCAGCTGGCTGGAGGACGCCGGTTTTGAGGATGTGACTTACCACCCGCTGACTGCAGGCAGCGGCCTGTTAAGGGGTAGAAAAGCTCCCGGGCGCTGCTTTCAGGGGGAATGACCTTCTTTGTGGCAGCGGGAAACGCGGAAATAGAGGAGATCGTGAGAAACTCTTAGCAAAGCTGCCTGAAGGCGGCTTTTTTTTCGGTTACAGCCGGTGGCAGCGGCAGCGGGGCCTGTATTTCCCATGAACTATTTGCCGGCAGGGAGTAAAATTGTTTTATGTAACTGTAAAATAAAAGCGTTACGTAAGGCTTGACGGCAGAAAGAAGGCGTGTTTTTTGGAACCTGTAGCAAGTGCCACTGAACAAGGAAGATCCCATCTGATGTTCATCAGCCTGGTCAATTTCCTGCTCAATTTTGCCGTGCAGGGTTCCCTTATCTTCATCCCCCTGCTGGGGGCCCAGCTGGGGGCCAGGGACTGGCAGATCGGCCTGGTGGGGGCGGCTTACGGGACGGCTTTTTTATTTTCTTCCCTGTTTTGCGGCTGGAAATCCGACTCGCTGGGAAGGCTTTTGTTTGTGCGCCTGGGGCTGGCCGCCAGCGGTGTGACCTTTGCCGCTCAACTGCTGGCGCACAGCCTTCCGGTATTGATCCTGGTGCGCTCCGCCGTGGGACTATCCCTGGGGATCGCCACGGCGGCGTTAATCGCCTATGCCTTTGAGTCCGGCGCCGACATGGGCAAATTCAGCTCCTACGGCTCCCTGGGCTGGATATGCGGTGCTCTGGGAGCGGCGCTGCTCAAGGAGTTCAACCTGCTTTTCATTACCAGTTTTGCCTGCTCCACGGCCGCATTTGTTTTTTCCCTAACTTTCCGCGAATCCGGTGCGGTTCATAAAAAAATGCGTCCCGGGATGTGGCAGGTAATACGCCGGAACTTCCAGATCTACCTGGCCGTATTTCTGCGCCACCTGGGGGCGACGGCCGTGTGGATTATCCTGCCCCTCTACTTCTCCTCCCTGGGTATGAACAGGTTCTGGATAGGTCTCCTCTGGGGGACCAACTTTGCCGTGCAGTTTCTGGTCATGCGTGTTCTGGAGCGGTTTAACGAAAATAAAGTATTTGCCTTTGGCCAGCTGCTCTCCATCGGGGTTTTTACAGCTTACGCCTTTATAACCGCGCGGCCGGCTCTCCTGGCGGTGCAGGCGCTCCTGGGGGTGGCCTGGTCCTGCCTTTATGTGGGTGCCCTGCTGATTGTCCTGCGGAGCGGGGAAGAAAGGGGCACCGCAGGAGGTATTTTTCAGTCCACCTTGAATCTCTGCAACGCCCTGGGTCCCTTCCTGGGCGGTTTAATTGCCGAGTTATGGGGATACCGGGGAGTGATGCTCTTCGCGGCCGGGCTGGGGGTAGCCGGCCTGCTGGTAGCCGTACCATCCGCCCGGGAAGTTCCCGGAGCAGCAGGTTCGGTGAAAAAACAGTTTTAATGAAGCATAACTGCTCCTTGCCGTTGTGAGCCGGTTATGTTATTATATTTTTAACCATAAGTGCTTATTGCAAATAGATGAGGTGTATTATTATGTGCAAATGCAGTTGTTCCTGGAATTTTACAGCAGACCGGTTGCTGCTGCCGGTACTGCTGTTTCTTTTGCGGTTGAAACCTGCCCATGGCTATGAGCTTATTCAAAAGCTGGCGCAGCTGGATTTGCTGGAAGGGGAAGTGGACCCGGCTACGGTGTACCGCAATTTGCGCCGCATGGAACAGGAAGCACTGGTGGTCTCCAGCTGGGAGGCAACGGGGACGGGGCCTGCCCGCCGCAAGTATACACTCACTTCCAGGGGGGAGGAACTGCTGGATGAGTGTATGCTGGCCGTACGCAGGCAGAAGGAAAAACTGGAAAAGTTCATCCGGCTTTATGAAAATGAATGCAGGCCGGATCTTCAGGGGGGTGAGAGCTGTTTGCCGCAGGGATAGCTCTGGCTGTAATTCTGGCCGGAGTTTTATGGTGGAGGTGTGTGTGAATAATGTCACGAATCTCCTTTCGTATTCTCCATGCCGGGGCCCTGCGCAGGCCCATGGGGGAATGCAGCCGGGTTTTTAAAGAGCGCTACCCGGATCTTCCCGTGGAGCTGGAGTCGGCGGGATCCCGGGAATGTGCCGCCCGTATTTTTAGCGGAGGCATATACGATGTGGTAGCCCTGGCCGATACGGCCGTATTTGCCAGCTGGCTGGTGCCCGACTATGTGGACAACTATTATGTCTTTGCCACCGACCAGATGGTGGTGGCCTTTGACCGCTATTCCCGGGGTAGCGGAAAAATTACCGGGGATAACTGGATGGATGTGCTCCTTTCCCCCGGGGTAATCTACGGCCGTTCCGACCACAACCTGGACCCCTGTGGTTACCGGACGTTGATGGTCTGGCAGCTGGCGGAAAAGTTTTACGGCCGGCCGGGGCTTTACAAAACCCTGAAGGACCGTTGTTCCCGGATATATCCCAAGTCCATCGATTTAGCCGGGGCGCTGGTGGAAGGAAGGGTGGAATATGCATTTTTATACTCTTCCGTAGCCCGCCAGCTGGGCCTGTGCCAGGTGAACCTGCCCTCCCGGATCAATCTTTCCAGCCCCGCCCTGGCCGGTTATTATGCCACGGCCAGCGTTACCCTGGAGGGCAGGAAGCCGGGGGAGCGTGTGCTGCTTACCGGGGCGCCCATCGAGTTTGCCGTGGCGGTACCCCGCAATGCCCGCTATCCCGTGGAGGCCCGGTGGCTGGTTGAGTTTATTACCGGGGCAGAGGGCCAGCAAATCCTGGAGAATTGCGGCCTCATCCCCTGCTAGCCTGCCCGGCCGGAACTCAACCGGCAGTGGGCCGGGAGATAGCCACCCACCCCTCGCCAGGCCGGCTGCGGTAATCTCCCCGGATGACAATCCCCAACTTTTTGGGTAAAGGAGGTTTGGCCCATGCATTTCCCCGTGTCCGGTGTTGACGTTTTCCCCCTTATACCTCCGCTGGTAGCTTTCCTGGTTTCTTCGGTTACAGCCTCGGCCGGGGTGTCCGGAGCCTTTTTGCTCCTGCCCTTTATGGTCAGCGTTCTCGGCTTTACCACCCCGGCCGTCAGCCCCACCAATCTGATCTACAACATTGTGGCCATCCCCGGGGGGCTGGCCCGTTACATAAGGGAGGGGCGCATGGCCTGGCCCCTGACCTGGGTGGTGATTATCGCTACCTTGCCTGGAGTTTTCGTCGGCGCCTGGATCCGCATCCGGTACCTGCCCGACCCGAAAGCCTTCAAGTTTTTTGTGGGCCTGGTTTTGCTCTACCTGGGCGTGCGCCTGCTGTACGAAACCACCGGCCGTTACCTGAAAAGCAAGGAACAGACCAGAAATCTGGAGAAGAAGTTCCGGGAGCGGGTGCAGCAGATTAAAGAGGAATCGGCAGGCCGTATTGCTGCGGGTCTCCCCCCCGAGGCGGTGGTTAAAACCCGCTCGGTGTCTCTGCGTAAAATTGAATATGACTTCTGGGGGGAAACCTTTTCCTTCAGCACGCCGGTTGTGTTCAGCCTGGCCCTGGTGGTCGGCCTGATCGGCGGCATTTACGGCATCGGCGGGGGAGCCATCATTGCCCCCTTTGTGGTCTCCGTCCTGGGGCTACCCGTATACACCGTTGCGGGGGCCGCCCTGGCCGGCACTTTTCTCACCTCCATTGCCGGGGTTATCGTTTACCATTTACTGTCTCTTACGGCAGCAGGGGCTCAGGCCGGCGTTTCCCCCGACTGGCTGCTGGGGGCGCTTTTCGGCGCGGGTGGCCTGCTGGGTACCTACTTTGGAGCCTATCTCCAGAAATATTTACCTGAACGGTTGATCCGGGGGGTTCTGGGTTCCCTGGTTACCTTTCTGGCAGTAAGTTATATAATACAGTTTTTTATGTAAAAATTGTCGTGTATTATTCATTGAAAAGAAAAAGACATTATGCTAACATGGGCTCAGGTTTAATTAACCTGCTGATTAAAACAGACACTGGTTTTTAACCCCTGAAGGGAGCAGTGGCGGTGGGCAGTGAAAACCTGGTCCTGCGCATCGAGGGTATCCGCTCCGAAGATGACCGGCTGGAAGTGAAGAGGATTCTGGAAGGTATAGAGGGGGTCAGCTGGGCCTGCGTGGACGCAACGGCCGGCACGGCCGTGGTCATATTTGATCCCGACCATACCTCCCAGGATGAGCTGATTAATGCGGTCATGGAAGCCGGATATGCGGTTAAGCGGTTTTTCAACGGTTAAAAAACGTATGCCGGGTGAGCGGGTTATGGGGCCTGCCGAATTCGGAAGTGGAAGGGCGTTTTACCTTGCCCCAAAATTAATCAAATTTGATTGACATAAGCCGGGGAGACACTGGTTTCCCCGGCTTTAACAGGTAGCTACCTGAATAATTGTTGTTTCGTGAGATAAGAGTGGTATCAAAGCCGCTCTTTTTTTGTGGTGGTTGTCAGGCCTTTTGATGCTGGAAGAACAGTGGAAATTATGCCTATTGTATTAGATTAATAGCATATAGTATAATAATGATGATTTTGTAGTGGGATGCAATTACTCAAAGGGGAGGTGTTTGCACTGTTGCAGGATTGCCGTAAGTGCGGCCTGGCGGTGTCCGATGCTGCGGAGCCGCAACAAATCCGCTGTTATGCAAGCGGAAGGTTGATCCCGCCTGCTGATCAAGCTGCACCGGTGGCAGTGCCTTTATTACATGGAGCCGGTTGTGGAGGACGGGAACGTACTTACGGCCGAGCAGCTTTACCTGATCAAGCAGGCCGAACTGGATGCCCAAAAATGAAAATTGCCCATGGGTTAGCACCCAGCGGGTGTTTTGCTGTTCAGTGGGCAAATTAAGGCAGGGTAATCCTGAAGAAAGAGATAACAGGAGGTAGCAAATATGGCTCAATCCGTGACGCGCAGGCTTTCCTTCTTTGACCGTTACCTGACCCTCTGGATTTTCCTGGCCATGGCCGTAGGTGTGCTGGCGGGCTACATATACCCGCAAATTGCCAGTTTCTGGGGCAGGTTTCAGGTCGGCACGACCAGCATACCCATTGCCATCGGACTCATCCTGATGATGTACCCGCCCCTGGCGAAAGTCCGTTACGAAGAACTGCCCGCAGTCTTCAGCAATAAAAAGGTATTATCCCTGTCCCTGATCATGAACTGGATTGTCGGTCCGGTGGTTATGTTCTCCCTGGCCGTCCTGCTGTTGCGCGATAAACCGGATCTGATGGCCGGGGTTATCCTGGTGGGGCTGGCCCGCTGCATAGCCATGGTTCTGGTCTGGAACGACCTGGCCGAAGGCAGTCCCGAATACGCCGCGGGGCTGGTGGCCTTCAACGCCATCTTCCAGGTACTGACCTATTCTATTTACGCCTATATATTCCTGACGGTAATTCCTGCCTGGCTGGGCCTTTCCAGCATAGCGGTGGATGTTTCCATGGCTGAAATTGCCAGGAGCGTTTTTATTTACCTGGGCATTCCTTTCCTTGCGGCCATCATCACCCGTACCACAATGGTCCGCGCAAGGGGGCGGGACTGGTACGAGCAGAACTTTATTCCCCGGATCAGGATGATTACCCCGATTGCCCTGTTGTTTACCATCCTGGTGATGTTTTCCCTGAAGGGTGAAGTGATAGTAACCCTGCCTGTGGATGTGATCCGGGTAGTCATCCCCCTGACCATATATTTTGTTTTTATGTGGCTGGTCACCTTCTACCTGGGAAGAATGATCGGGGCGGATTATGCGACCACCACCACCCTTTCCTTTACTGCCGCCAGCAACGATTTCGAACTGGCCATCGCCGTGGCCGTGGCGGTCTTCGGCATCAACTCCGGCCAGGCCTTTGCCACCGTCATCGGTCCCCTGGTGGAAGTACCCGTGCTGATCAGCCTGGTTAACGTGGCCCTGGCCTTCAAGCGCAGGTATTTCGCCCATGAATTGCGCTGAGCTTTAGGTAACTTCCGTTGTTACAAATACCTGCCTGGCGGGAGTTTTGTCTCGCCCTGCGGGGAAAATCTGGCATAATCATGCCTATAAAATCATTAAATCATGGAGGTGCGAGTTGTTATGGAGATCAAGATTTTCGGGCCCGGCTGCCCCAAATGCAAGGCGCTGCATAAGGCGGTGACCGAGGTGGTCAACGAGATGGGGTTGAACGCTGACATTAAAAAGGTGGAAAAGCTGGATGAAATCATGCAGGCCGGGGTCATGCTCACTCCGGGCCTGATGGTCAACGGCAAACTCAAGGTATTTGGTAAGGTTCCCGGAAAGGAAGACATTAAGCGTTACATCGAGGAAGAGAAATAATAACTAGCGGGAGAGTCACTCCCCGCTTTTTTTCTGCCGGATTAGTTATTTGATTTTCCTTAATCTTTAACAATTATCTTATAAAGTAGTTGACAATATTATAATAATCTAATATACTCCTTATTAAGGATTCTCCCGGGGAGGTGGTTGGGTTTCAATTGATCATAAAAAAATATCTATATTTGGGGGAAAGGAGCGCCGGCAATGAAAGAACGCGACAAATTCCTTTTAATGGTTGCTATTTTCCTGGCGGCTTTTTACATTCCGCTGCACAACCCGCGGGTGCAGTCGGCCATCCTGGAGGCATTTTTCATGCTCCAGGATTACGCCCAGAAGCACGTTTTGACCTGCCTGGTGCCGGCTTTTTTCATCGCCGGGGCTATTGCGGTGTTTGTTTCCCAGGCTTCGGTTTTGAAATATTTCGGAGCGGGGGCAAATAAAGTCTTATCCTACGCCGTCGCTTCGGTGTCGGGTACCGTACTGGCGGTGTGTTCCTGCACAGTATTGCCGCTTTTTGCGGGGATCTACACCCGCGGTGCCGGCATCGGCCCGGCCACGGCATTTCTTTATTCCGGCCCGGCCATCAATGTTCTGGCCATTATTCTCACTGCCCGGGTGCTGGGCTTCGATCTGGGAGTGGCCCGGGCGGTGGGGGCGGTGGTCTTTTCCATCGTCATCGGCCTGCTCATGCATCTGATTTTCCGCAAAGAAGAAAAGGCCAGGGAAGAAGGCGCCCTTCTCCTGCCGCCCCCCCCGGAAGACAGGAGGTCTCTGTGGCAGTACGGAGTTTACTTCCTGACCATGGTCCTGATCCTGATCTTTGCCGCCTGGGGCAAGCCGGCCCAGCCGGTGGGTTTTTTCAGCGCCGTCTACCGGGTGCACTGGTACCTCACCGTTTTCTTCCTGATCGTGCTGGCGGTAATATTGAAGCTCTGGTTTACTAAAGACGAGCTGGTCGGCTGGGTGGAATCTACCTGGGGCTTTGCCAAGCAGATCTTCCCGCTTCTGCTGGGCGGGGTGCTGGTGGCCGGCTTTCTCATGGGCCGGCCCGGGGCCGATACGGGGATCATCCCGGCCAAATATATTTCGGCTCTGGTGGGGGGGAACTCCCTCGGTGCCAACTTCCTTGCTTCCATAGTCGGGGCCCTGATGTACTTTGCCACCCTGACGGAAGTTCCCATCCTGCAGGGCCTCATCGGCAGCGGGATGGGTAAGGGCCCGGCCCTGGCGCTGCTTCTGGCCGGGCCGGCCTTGAGTCTGCCGAACATGATTGTGATCAGGCAGATCATGGGCACCAAAAAGGCCGCCGTCTATATTTCCCTGGTGGTGATTATGTCCACCATTGCGGGGATGATTTACGGGGCCATCTGGGGATAGGGGCTGTTGTACCGGGTGCTGCGCTGTCCGGAGCGACGCACCGGAAACGGATACCCGGGCCCTTTCTGTGCATGCAGAGCCCGGGTTTCTCCCTGCTTCACGGTCTAACCGTAGCGTTTCCTGTAGCATATTGCTTATGATATTGGGCAACAGCCCGTCCTGTGCCGAATACCTGTGGTCCAGGCAAATAGTGGCCTGCCCCTGAGATAAAACTTGCAGTGTTTCTTCAGGAGGTTCATCCCACCGGGCGCCCGGTCAGATAATGGCCGGGCAATTTTGTTCTGCGCCTCTCCTCCGGGTGCAGGTGGAAAAAGCACAGTATATATTGAACGTTAGATAAAAAAAGTTTTTAACCCGGGAGCGGTGCATTTAAAAATTAAATAACAATAATAAAGGAATTTTTGAGATAATCGAAAATAAAAATATGGTATTAACTGCGGGAGGTGGTAATGTTTGAACGGCAAAAGGATGCTGGTTGTTGCCGCCGGGGGTACCCTGGGTTTACTGGCGGTGGTGCTGGTGGCCATGGGCAACCCGGCCAACATGGGCTACTGTGTGGCCTGTTTCCTCCGCGATATCACCGGTGGATTGGGTTTACACCGGGCTGCCCCGGTACAGTACATAAGACCGGAAATTATCGGCCTGGTGCTGGGAGCCTTCATTTCCGCACAGGTGACGAAGGAATTCCGGGCGGTCGGTGGCTCCTCTTCTTTTACCCGCTTTGTGCTGGGTTTTCTGGCCATGATTGGCATGCTGGTTTTCCTGGGCTGTCCCGTGCGTGCCGTCCTGCGGCTGGCCGGCGGTGACCTCAACGCCGGGGTGGGGCTGCTGGGTCTGGCCGCAGGGGTGGCCGTGGGGGTCCAGTTTCTCAAATCCGGTTTTAGCCTGGGGCGGGCTGTTCCCCAGCAAAAGGGCAACGGTTATATTTTTACGGGACTCATGGTGGTGCTTCTCCTTTTATTGCTTGTACGCCCTTCCTTTATATTTTTCAGCGAGAAGGGCCCCGGTTCCATGCATGCTCCCGTGTGGGCGGCCCTGGGGGCGGGCCTGGTGATTGGCGTGCTGGCCCAGCGTTCCCGTCTGTGCATGGTCGGCGGGATCAGGGACTTCATTATGTTCCGGGATGCCCATCTCCTGTATGGTTTTGTGGCCATCTTTGTGGTTGCCCTAGTGGGAAACCTGGTGGTGGGCACTTTTAAGATTGGCTTTGCGGGCCAGCCGGTGGCTCATACCGACGGGCTCTGGAACTTTCTGGGGATGGCGCTGGCCGGATGGGCGGCGGTGCTTCTGGGCGGGTGCCCGCTGCGCCAGCTGGTTGCCGCTGCCGAAGGCAATACCGACAGTGCTTTGACTGTAATGGGTATTATATTTGGAGCTGCAGTTTCGCATAACTTCGGCCTGGCCGGCAGTCCCACCGGGGTACCGGCAGGCGGTCAGATAGCCGTCATTCTGGGGCTGATCGTGGTGTTTATTATAGCCTGCGCCAACCGCCCGGCGGCAGTAAAGCGAGGTGTGAGCATTGGAAAGGGAAGTTGACGCCAGGGGTTTGCTTTGTCCCGAACCGGTTCTGTTGACCAAACAGGCCCTGGATGCCCTTGGAGCGGGAACCGTTAAAGTGCTGGTCAGCAACGCCGCGGCCAGGGAAAATGTTTCCCGGCTGGCCGAGAGCAGGGGCTGGCAGGTTGAGGTGCGGGAACAGGGTGAGGATTTTTTGCTGGTCTTAACGAAAAAATGATTCGGTAAATAAAGACGACCCCGGGAGACATTCCCGGGTTTTTTTATGCTGGCTGAATTGCGCTGCTTCCTGGCGGTTATATTGCCTCTTGCTGGCATAGAAATTTTTTTGAAAGGATGTTTACAAAGAAGAAGGATGATGGTATATTATTTATAAAACTATATAGGCATAATTCATATAAAGGGGGTAAGTTTATATGTTCCACACGCCGGAGAAGGGACATTGCTGTCACGCTTTTGCCCACAGGTATGTTTCCAGACACCGTGACTGTTGCTGTCACGGCGAGCATTTTCACCGGCATTTTTACAGCCGGGAAGAACGGCTGGCCCGCCTGGAAAACTACCTGAAAGAATTGCAGGCCGAAGTCAGGGCGGTGGAGGAAAAAATCAAAGAACTAAAAGGTTAACCGGTTGGCACCCGGCCAGAAGGAAATTATTTCCCTTCTGGCCGCTATTTCAACAGTCCGGGGGAAAAAATAAATACAGTGCAGGGGTGGGGTAATGTTATTTAATATTGTTCTGTATATACTGGCGGCAGTGGCATTATACATATCTTTCCAGCGGGACCGGCAGAAGACAAAAAAGGCCCTGGCCATAGCCTGGAACTCCTTTCGCAACCTGATCCCCACCATGCTGGGGATCATCGGGCTGATTGGCCTTATGCTGGCGCTGGTGCCCCGGGAGGTT
>Ga0247720_100564_pt1 | contig 12445 bp, 15 predicted proteins | sample MSEWel2015_12_15_FD_189078 | JGI IMG/M metagenome (GOLD analysis project Ga0247720, IMG submission 189078) | Subsurface sediment microbial communities from gas well in West Virginia, United States - MSEEL Well Study Marcellus 3H_2015_12_15 | ecosystem: Environmental > Terrestrial > Deep...
GTACTTAATTATTCATTAATCTAAAGTTTTTAAAATAAAATTGATCAGTGGGTATAATAATGACAAGAGTTATCGTTTCTTCAAAGACGAGCCTAAATATTTTACAAGATGGACAAATCAAGGATGTCATATTAAGTCAGCCATCTATTATTCAATTAGGTATAGACCAAGAGAGTATAAAATCCATCATCAAGCAAGGCGATGATTTAGTCATTACTTTAAAAAATGGCGAGAAAATAATCATTCGTGATTTTTACAATGAAATGAATGCCAGTGAGCATACATTGGCGCTTAGCAATGATGATGGTAGCTACTCGATTGCCGAATTTGATGATTCGGGCAAATTTGTTCGTTACACATCATCAAGTCAAGCTGCACCTCAGGTTTCGACAGAGTTACCTACACAAGTCTCTTCAGTATCAGAACCCGCAGATGATCTTGGGATCACTAAATCGCAATTGATTAAAGGTGGACTGATTGCTCTGGCTGCTGAAGGTCTTTATTTGTTGGCAGTGAATGATGATGACGACAATAATAATGATAAAAATGATTCGACGGATATGATTGCTCCGATAACACCAACGGCAGTACTCAGTTCGGATACACAAACGATTACAGGTAAAACTGAAGCCAAAGCAAAAATTGAGATTAAAGATTCAACAGGAAAAGTCATTGCCACGGGTCAAGCTGATCAGGATGGAAACTATACTGTAAAACTGAACGAACATTTAGTGAATGGAAGCAAAGTGGCTGTCTCTGCAATTGATAGTGCTGGTAATGTTTCGAAATCAACTGTTGTGACTGGAACTAAAGATACAATTGCACCTGATTCACCTTTGGCACAGCTTAATCAAGATGGCACTATTGTGACAGGAAAAGCTGAAGCAAACGCAAAAATTTCAGTTTTTGATGCAGATGGCAAACTGTTGGGCTCTGTAACTGCAAATAAGGAAGGGTTATATTCTATTAAGCTTAGTTCAGCTTTAATTAGTGACAAAGGCGGTACTGTTGTCGCGGAGGATGCTGCAGGGAATAAGTCTGCGCCATCGAAAGTGATTGCTGGTAAAGATACTTTAGCTCCAGATCAACCTTTGATTGAAGTAAATGCCGAAGGAACACGTATAGAAGGGCGTGCAGAAGCAAATACTAAAGTACAAGTTAAAGATAGTGATGGAAAAATAATTGGTACTGGGACAACAAATGCTCAAGGTAAATTTGTAGTACAAATTTCACCTGCTTTGACGACAGGTAAAAAAGGGACAATTTTTTTAGAAGACAGTGCAGGAAACACATCTAAGCCTTTGGAAATAATAGCAGGCAAAGATACCATTGCTCCATCAAAAGCCACAGCGGAATTAAATCCGAAGGAACCTTATTAATAGGGACTGCTGAAGCAAATGCAAAAATAGAAGTTAAAAGTGCAGATGGTCAAACAACTATTGGCTCTGGAACAGTTGGTGCGGATGATAAGTTCAGTCTGAGTTTGTCACCTGCTTTAACAGATAAAAATATTGCCAAAATTTATATTATCGATTCTTCAGGAAATCGTTCTGAACCTACAGATATATTTGGTGCTAAAGATACTATTGCACCGACTAAGCCTCTGCTACAAACGGTAATGGATGATATTGGCGCAGTTAAAGGTGCTGTTAGTTCAGGTGGAAGTACCGATGATACCAAGCCAACATTATCAGGAATTGGTGAAGCAAAAGCAGTACTCACAATATTTGATAATCGCTATCCGATTGGGACTGTTACAGTTGGAGATAATGGTAAATGGAGTTACACCGTAACGAATGATTTAGTTTTAGGTTCACACAAAATTACTTTAACTCAAACAGATGTAGCTGGTAATACCAGTGAACTCAGTGATGCCTTTAATTTCACAATTGTAGCTCCAGCTCAACCTAGTGCGCTGATGTTGAGTGATTCCTTAATTATTGAGGAGGTTCAAACCTCTCTTGTGGATTCTGTTAGTTTAGATAGTCTTTTAAAAGTTTCAAACATATCGGATAGCTTTGTAGATGAACAACAATTATCAATTCCGCTAGAGCATTTATTAAGTGCAGAAGAGTTAGAAACAGATGTGATAGATCAATTATTAAATGAGTTTGATCAGAATCTTGTGAGTCAAAATTCGCTAGTAGGCACTGTGGAGACGATTTCTGTGTGGTAATCCTCCCATAAATAACTGAATTTAAAAGTAGAGGTTAAGCAGCCATCAAAGGTGGTTTGCCTCCGTTAGCTTGATGTGGTCGTTCATGATTGTAGTGCCACAACCACTGTGTTGCATAATCTTGTACTTGCTCCAATGTATCGAACAAATGTTTGCTCACCCAACTATAACGCATTGTACGATTGTATCGTTCGATATAAGCATTTTGTTGTGGCTTGCCTGGTTGAATATATTCAATACGGATACCATGCTCAGCTGCCCAACGTACGAATTCGTGGCTGATAAATTCAGGTCCATTGTCGCAGCGAATCACAAGCGGTTTGTCTCTCCATTCGAGCAATTGGTTAAGTGTACGAATGACGCGCAGTGCAGGCAGTGAAAAACCTGCTTCAATCACTAAACCCTCACGTCGATAGTCGTCAATTACGTTAAGCAAACGGTAACTTCGTCCATCACTTAACTGATCATGCATAAAATCCAATGACCATACTTGATTTGGATGAGTTGGTTCCTTCAATGGTTCAGGTACATGTCGTTTTAATCGTCTTCTTGGTTTGATCCGCAGATTCAATGCCAGCTCACAGTAAATACGGTAAACACGCTTATGATTCCAACCACACTTCTCAACATGGCGTAGATAAGAGAAGCATAGCCCGAAGCCCCAATCTGTATTTTCTTCGGTGAGTTCAATCAATTGTTCTGCAATCAGTGCATTGTCATCGTTCAATTTGGACTGATAACGGTAGCAGGTTTCACTGATACTAAATGCACGGCAGGCCAAACGAATACTGACGGCATGATCACCAACGGCTTGTTGTGCCATCTGACGACGACAAGATGGCTTTACCACTTTTTTGACATGGCTTCCTGAATGATTTCAGCTTTAAGCCGCTCTTCAGCATACATCTTTTTTAGCTTGGCATTTTCGGCTTCTAGTTCTTTCAATCGAGTAATTAATGAGGCATCCATGCCGCCATATTTAGCCCGCCATTTGTAAAAAGTCGCATTACTCATACCATGTTCACGGCAAAGGGTGGCAACAGGCGTGCCAGACTCCGCTTGTTTCAAAATAGACATAATCTGACTGTCAGTAAATTTAGATGTTTTCATGCAGAATCTCCTGCTTTGATCTTAAGAGAAAATTCTACTTTTACATCCTTTTATTTTTAGGGGGGATTACCGTGTTAACTGACGACTTAGCTGAAACATCTTTCAAGGAATTATTCAATGATTTAGATGTCTCTTCAAATTGGATGTTCTAAACATGGGGGAAAACTCTTATTTGTTCTGAATAAGAGTTTTTTCTTTATATAGATGTAGTAAACCAATCAAAATCGAACCAAGAGTTGCTAGAAACATATCTTTATGTGCATCCCAAATGTCTCCTTGTTGCCCATTGTAATTTTCGGCATCTTCTGGCGATAAACCGATCGCGATCCACCATTCAATCAACTCATAGACTAAACTCGATGCCATGACAAATTGGACAACTAATAAAAATATTGCAACGGGTTTAGATCTGGGAAAGAAGAACTCAAAACAGCGGTAGAAGAATGGGTAGAGTAGTAGCCCATAAGCGAAATGTACAAAACGATCATACATGTTCCTCGACCATCCCATTGTTTGATTCAAATCAATGTGGAATAGCGTTTGAAACCACTCATTGTAAGGTACGTATGAATATAAATAGTGTGCACCAACAATATGAATGAATAAAAAAGCAAGGTATAAGCAAAAACTATAGAAATCGATACCAATTTTCTTAATTACAATAATTAATGCAATCAACATGAGTACCGTGCCAGCTTGATGCAACAGATACGATTCAAACTCAAGTGGGTGAATACTAGCGATGATGACTGCGAGGCATATAAAACCGAAGGCAATATAATGTTTTAAAGTTATTTGTTGTTCTATCATGCGAAGCGATCCAATTTGCTATCAAGCCCCGCTAGTATCCTCATGATTATTGGTTACTATTACAGGCTCAGTTCTAGGTGCAACACCACCAAGTGCTTGACATGCTTGTTTATAAAGTTGATATTTTTGTTGTACTACTTCATCGAGTGGTATGTCAAAGAGATCTTCGCCATTTTTGTATTGCTCAACATATGTTGATGCTTTTGACTTGTTTGCAGCCAAAGTTTGCTGATGAAAATTGGTAATTGATGAGGTTGCAATTTGGTTGGTTTCAATATTATTACATTCAAAACTCTGCAAAACTTTTTCTGCACGTTTCACTTCATTGGATTGACCAAAGATACAACCTGTTAAATTCAAGATTATCGTTAACAAGATAAAACGTTTCATAATTTTTTGGAGTTGAATTAGATGATGAGATTGGGGTTATTGTATATAGAATTCAATCTATAAATTAATAGTTTATGTCAGACACAAATGAAATTAAATAATCTTTTTAGACATGATTAGCAATTTCTACATTCCGAAATTCACTTAGACATATACTTGATTCTATAAAATTGGGTTTGAGGACTTGTTTAATTGTTATTTGCCAAATCCGTTGATTACTATCACATATTTTTAAACTCTATGTTGCTTATGCTCAAGAAACTTTTATTGAATGCTATGTTAGCTAGACGTCTATGTTTACTTACTTGTCTTTTCATGCCTTTACAATTTTTAGCAGCACAGCAATACGACTTTTTTGCTGGATTTGAGGATCAACATACTGAAGAGATGTTTGAATCTGCTTATCCAGAAATTAAAACGGACTATTCAATTTTACACAATCAATTTTATCATGATGAACGTCTAAGAATTTATAACTATACGGCTTATCAAACTGACCAGCTGAACCAAAAAGTGTTGACGGGAGACACGATGAGTTTTGGTCTCAATGATTTATCCATTTCAATTGGTTATGGCATCGTTTATCAGATTAACCAAGGCAATCGAATAGGATATAAATATTTGTCGAGTTTTCCGTTTGATCGAGGACAAATGGTTCGATTGTTTTGGTTAAGAGTCCTTTAAGGCATTTTCTGATATAAACCTGCTTTTACTATTCCTGCTTTGGTTTCTTTAATCTTTTTCCAAGAAGCAGGCAGTTTTAGTTCAGATAACTCACGATCAGCTTCTACATAAATAAAACCATTCGCTACGATCTTTGTATCCACAGACTCAGCTAACTCTTGCCATAAATTCAAGCCATAGGGCGGATCAAGAAAAACAAGATCAAATTGTTGGTTAATTTTTTGTAAAGCTTTCTGTGCTGTGGTCACGTAGAGCTGACATTTATTGGTTTTTAATAGCTGAATATTTTGTTTTAGAAATCCAGATTGAGTGACATCGGGTTCAATCATGATAACTTCAGCTGCACCACGAGAAAGCGCTTCAAAAGCTAAAGCTCCTGAACCACTACATAAATCTAATACCTTACTATTTTGGATATCCCACATTAACCAATTGAATAATGTTTCACGTACACGATCAGGTGTTGGTCTTAATCCTTCAATAGATGCGAACGGTAATGTTCGACGTTTCCATTCTCCTCCGATAATGCGTAACTGATTTTTCATTATTCAGATACTCCATCGGCATGTGCTGTTGAGCTTACAGCAGGAGTTGAAGCAGGAGCATTTGTTGAACTAAATGTACCACTACCGCTTGGAAGTTCTGCAGGTTTGATGCCAGCTGTCATTAACCCACCACTGACTTGATGGTTTAAAGGACGAATTGGATTTTTCTTACGATTAACCAACCAATAATCAAATACTGGTCGCGCAAGTTGAGCGGCGGAACCACCATGCTTACCATTTTCCCAAACTACGGCGATCGCAATTTCTGGATTTTCGGCAGGTGCAAATCCGACAAATAAACCATGATCCCACTGTCTAGAGGACAATGCTGCTTCGTTATATCTTTTGCCCTGAGCAATACTTTTTACTTGTGCTGTACCTGTTTTACCTGCAATAGAATAACGCAGACCACCTTTGATTCCACGACCTGTACCAGATTGAATGACATCAATCATGGCAGTGTGCATATTGACCCAATCTTCATCTGTCCCATTAAACTGAATTTTTCCATCAGGAGCATTGTGAACAGGAAGCTTCTTAGCACCTTTATGATCTCTCAAAACATGTGGTGTGACATGTGAGCCTTTGTTGGCTGTAATCGCCGTTGCCATTGCGAGTTGTAATGGTGTCGCTGTAAATGCACCTTGACCGATACTCACTGAAATGGTTTCACCTTTTAACCATTTTGTATTTCGAGTTCGCATTTTCCATTCTGGACTTGGATATAAGCCTGAGCTTTCACTCGGTAAGTCAACACCAGTTTTCTCACCGAAACCGAATTGGCGCATCCAAGTATTCATTTTGTCGATTCCCATACGATACGACAAAATATAAAAGTAGGTATCACAAGAAACCACTTGGGCTTTATGTAAATTCACTGCACCATGCCCACTTTTTTTATGGTCACGGAAGCGATGGCTATCACCTGGTAAAGAGAAGTAACCTGGGTCTGAGATTGCGGTACTCCAATCGACCAATCCGTAATGAATTCCACCTAGACCAAACATTGGCTTGATCGTTGATCCTGGAGGATAAGCACCTTGAACAGCACGATTGTAAAGAGGTTGATCAGGATTATCCCGTAAACCACTATAGTCTTTAGTACTAATCCCTGTAACGAATAAGTTTGGATTAAAACTTGGACTTGAAACTAAAGCTAGAATTTCCCCTGTGCGAGGGTCCATTGCAACGATTGCACCACGGCGATCAACTAACTGTTGTGCTGCAATGGTCTGTAAACCATAATCAATAGACAAATAAAGGTCATTTCCACGTACAGGGTCTTGTCGACCAAGATGTCTAAGAACGTTACCGTGTGCATCAGCTTCTACAGATTCATAACCTGGAGTGCCATGTAATAATTCTTCGTAACTTTTCTCGGCACCAATTTTCCCGATCAGGTTGGTTCCAGCATATAAATCTTTATCAATCGATTTGAGTTCTTTGTCATTGATTCGTCCAACGTATCCAATCACATGAGCAAACAACTCTCCATGTGGATAGTAGCGAGTCATTTGAGTCTCAATTTTTACACCAGGAAATGCGTATTTAACTTCACTAAATTTGGCAATATCTGCTTCTGTGAGATTTAACTTAATCGCGATTCGTTCTGTTTTTCGAGCAGTTTTGACGCGGCTTTTAAAACGCTCAATATCTTCTTCAGTGAGACTCAAAATTGGAATAAGACGTGCTAGGGTTCCGTCTATGTCACTAACATCAGTTTTACTTAATGTGGCACTGAATACTGGATAATTGTCTGCGAGCAATACACCATTACGATCGTAGATATAACCACGTGCTGGAGGGAGGGGCTGCAAGCGAATACGGTTTTTGTCAGAAGCCGTTGTAAAGTCATCGTAATGAATAATCTGTAAATATGCATAACGACAAATCAATAAAAGTAGGAAAACAACGACAACTGAAATCGCAAAAAAAATTCGACCCTTATAAATGCGCTTCTCTTGTTGCATATTTTTTAAAGGAAAGTGCTGTTTCATAGGGTATCGACTTAAATTGCAGGATGGCAGAGAACGAAAGTGGACTATTTTAACGTAAGTTGAACGATCTTACTGTAGATTTTTCAACTGATCATATAAATGATGGTGCGACAGTTTTTGACTTTGCAGACATGAAAATTGTAGGGTCTTGTATATTAGAAGCAAAATAATTCTGTTAAAGTCTGAAACTGTTTGAAATAGGAATGTCTAAGACACACTCTTAGGGAAAATGGAGAAAATAATGAAAAAACTTTATATTTTATTAGCGGTTATGTCGTTGAACACTGTTGCTTACGCAGACGAAAATCCTTATTTGCCTGAGCCAAAATTAAAAGACGCTAAAGTTTCAACATGGAATGTTGGTGCAGGTTTCACTAAAAAGTTATTACATGGCAATGTTGAATGGGTTAACCCATATGGGATTGCTTATGCCAAAGCAGGTGTGTTTTTGAATGATGACAACCCTGCAGGTGGTCAGGTTGGATTTCGTTATCCATATCATTTAACTGGTACAGATAAAAACGGATATTACATTGGTGCTTATGCAGGGCACATTGAAAGCAAACAAATTAATGGAAAAGAAAAAGCACGTCTCGGTGCAGGCGTAGATTTAGCCTATGTTTGGCTAAACCCTGAACGCATCAGCACATTTAGTGTAGGAATTGGTGCTGGTGAGAGAATGAAAAATGGTCGTGGAGAAGTAATTGAAAAAACTGAACCAACGATTCAATTCTCATATACATTAAGTTTTGGTTTGTAAGTGCTGTACTGATTGTTTAGCCCACAAGCCATAATCTACTAATAATTTTGAGAGTCATGCATGTTTGATTACGTCAATGAATTGTGGCAGATTTTCCTCGCTCGCCCAGATTTTTGGGCAGTTCTGAGTATTATTCCAGTAACTGCTTTTGTGACATGGGCGCATGTGTGGATGGCTTTAAAAATGGTATTTTACCCAATTACTTTTTGGGGATTCCATTTAGGTCCATTACCCGTAGGTTGGCAAGGAATTGTACCTCGTAAAGCAGGGCGTATTTCAGGCATCATTACTGACAATACATTATCTAAGTTAGGCTCATTGCGAGAGTTTTTAGAGGCAATGGACCCCGAAGACATGGCGATGATCATTGGTGAGCAAGTCGGTTTCGAGCTTGAACACCTCATTGACGAAGTCATGATTGATCGTAATGCGGTTTTATGGGAAAACCTACCTTATTCGATTAAACGTCGTATTTATGCTCAAGCACATAAACAATTACCAAATACCTTAAAAGAACTTGTGACTGAGCTGACCATGAACGTCGAGTCACTTGTTGATATGCGAGAAATGGTTGTTCGCCAAATGGAAGGTGATCGCCGTTTGATGGTACGAATGTTCCTAAAAGTTGGTCAAAAAGAAATCAATTTTATTTGGCACATCAGCGCATTGATTGGTATGTTCTTTGGTATTTTCCAAATGATCGTTTGGTTTGTGGTGCCATGGCATTGGACTGTACCATTTTGGGCTGCAATATGGGGTTTCCTAACCAACTGGATTGCAATTTGGATGGTTTTCAATCCTATTGAACCTCACTATATTCGATATCCTCAGATTTTCCGCCTGACTAAAGATCGTAAATTCCCTTGGATTGTTCCAGTCTTGAAGATCGGTACATATAACGTTCAAGGTGCATTTATGAAACGTCAAGAAGAAGTTTCTGATGTGTTTGCTAGTGTGGTGACGGAAGACCTTATTACGCTTAAATCGATCATGACAGAAATGATGTATGGGACGAAGAAAGATAAAACTCGTCGAATTGTCAAGCGTCATATCAATGAAATCATGGAAACCCCATTAGTCAGAACATCATTACAGTTATCATTAGGTCCAAGAGAATATGCTAGACTCAAGACCGACTTGATTGATCGCTCAATTGAAATTACCATGGGGCCTGTATGTGATCCTGCATTAAATGCAAGCCGTGCACAGAAAATCTTTCAAATGTTTAGAGATCGTATTCGTGAGCTAACACCGAAAGAGTTCCAAAACTTATTGCGTCCTGCGTTTCAGGAAGATGAGTGGATTTTAATTGTGTTGGGTGGTGTGACTGGTTTTTTAGCAGGTTTAATCCATTTATTTGTTGCTTTCTTATAATTAATTTGATGTTGGTTGAGCAATAAGTCTGTATGATATTGCTCAATTTAAGATTTATTGTTTTTAAATGAGGATGTTCTTTATGCGCATTATTTTACTCGGACCACCTGGGGCAGGAAAAGGTACTCAAGCTCAGTTGATCTGTAAGCGCTACAATATCCCACAAATTTCAACCGGTGATATGCTCCGTGCTGCAATTCGTGAAGGTACTGAACTTGGCTTAAAAGCGAAAAGCGTTATGGAGTCAGGTGGTTTAGTATCCGATGAATTGATCATTGGTCTGGTGAAAGAGCGTATTGCTCAACCTGATTGCGCTAACGGTTGTATTTTTGACGGTTTTCCACGTACGATTCCACAAGCTGAGGCATTAGAAACAGCAGGAATCTCTATTGATCACGTGATTGAAATTGATGTTCCTGACGAGGAAATTGTTCAACGACTTTCTGGTCGTCGTCAGCACCCAGCATCTGGCCGCGTATATCACTTAGTTTATAATCCACCTAAAGTGGAAGGTAAGGATGATGAAACTGGCGAAGACCTAGTACAACGTCCTGATGATCAAGAAGAAACAATCCGTAAGCGTTTAGCTTCTTACCATAGTGAAACTGAGCAATTGGTTGGCTTCTATCAAGGTCGTGCTGCTTCAGGCGAAAATGCACCGACTTACGATAAGTTGAATGGCTTGCGTGCGATTGATGAAGTTCAAAAAGATCTTTTTGCTATTTTGGATAAATAATCTAAACAGCAAATTTAAAAGAGCTCTTTAAATAGGGCTCTTTTTATTTTGGAGAGGTAAATGTTGAAGTTTGTTCTTATCCTTGTCGTTATTTTAAGTGTTTTACTGTTACTTTTTCTATTATACCAAAGTCAAAAAATGCTACGTCATGTGCAGAAACAGCAGGCGATTGAAAATAAAAAATATGGCAAGCCACGCCAGTTACAACCAAAATTACAGCAGACTAAAAAAAATCAGGATTAATGTATTTCTTTGAGTTTGATGGGCTTTGTCGCTCCAAACTCAAAACGATCTTTCCAATTACAGACATCGGCTACGATACATTCACCACATTTCGGTTTACGTGCGATGCAACAGTAACGACCATGTAAAATAAGCCAATGATGTGCATCAACAATGAATTCTTTTGGAATAACTTTGATGAGTCGATGTTCTACTTCTAGAACATTTTTTCCTATCGCAAGTCCAGTGCGATTACCGACACGAAAGATATGCGTATCGACCGCCATAGTTGGATGACCGAAAGCTGTATTCAAAACAACATTCGCTGTTTTTCGACCCACACCAGGAAGTGCTTCGAGTTCTTTACGTGTTTCTGGAATATTTCCTTGATATTGATCAACTAAAATTTGACAGGTTTTAATGACGTTTTCAGCTTTAGAGTTATAGAGACCGATGGTTTTAATATAACTCTTTAATCCTTCAACACCGAGATTTAGAATGGATTGTGCTGTATTGGCAATAGGGTAAAGTTTATCAGTTGCCTTATTGACACTCACATCAGTGGCTTGGGCTGAAAGCATAACTGCAATCAATAATTCAAAAGGAGATGAGTAATTGAGTTCAGTTTGTGGAGTTGGTCTTTGTTCTCGTAAGCGCTCGAAGAAAGTCTGAACTTGCTTCTTAGTCATATTTTTACTCGACATTTAGACCTCCTGTAATTCTTTTAATTGTGTTTGAAGGGCATCAAGTTGTTCTTGCTTTTGCGGATCAAGTCGAACACTTAATTGTTTCTCCAGTTTTTTGATTTGAGTTCGTATTTTGGCGAGCTCAATAGTAGTTTTAGCATCTTGTGCGCTATGGTCTTTTGCTTTTTCAGCTAATGTTATAGTCGGAACATTTTTCAAAGCCTGTGAAAATTGTGCGAAAAATTCAGTGTCAATTTCGGCTCTAACTACAGGACCTTTGCGGTCGATACGACGTTTTTCTTCACGTTGAATATGTGCGTAGTAACGCTGACGAAGATTGTCCTGCTCGTTAATACGTTGATCCTCAGTGGGGATGGGATTGTTATCAGGGACGAGGTCAATACAATCAACAGGGCAAGGAGGGATACAGAGCTCACAGCCTGTGCACAAATCTGTCAGAATCGTGTGCATGAGCTTACCACTTCCGATAATTGCATCAACAGGACAAGCACTAATGCACTTGGTACAACCAATGCATTCATCTTCGCGAATAATGGCTTTCATTTGTTGTGGGCGACCATCAGCTTGGATATCCCAAACACTCGATTCAGCTATTAAACGCGGTCGATCAAGTAATTGAGCGAGTGCATCTGCTACAGGTTGCCCGCCAGGTACACATTTGTTTGCTGCTTCACCTTCGCTAATCGACTTTGCATATGGCAAACACCCATCACGGTGTCCACATAAACCACATTGTGTTTGAGGCAGTAATTGGTCTATTTGAACGATAAGAGAGACTTGCTGATCAGAAAGTAACATAGAAGCAGTGAGGTGAAAGTAAGAGCAGAACTGAATTATAACAAATAATCCTTTATTTAGAGACTGTGGATTTATTTAAACAATAAGTAGCATTTTTATCTGAATTAAAATGGTGCTTCATTGGTTTTATTTTGGT
>Ga0247720_100567_pt1 | contig 12367 bp, 9 predicted proteins | sample MSEWel2015_12_15_FD_189078 | JGI IMG/M metagenome (GOLD analysis project Ga0247720, IMG submission 189078) | Subsurface sediment microbial communities from gas well in West Virginia, United States - MSEEL Well Study Marcellus 3H_2015_12_15 | ecosystem: Environmental > Terrestrial > Deep subsurface...
TGATGAAATACGGTATTCTGATGTGACAAAACCTGAGTCCTTTATAGTTAAAGTGTTTGTTTGCACTCATATTTTAACTATTTAGACTCAGGTTTTTTTATTTAAAGCAAACTATGGGACAGCAGTGGCATTACGCTCCTTTTTATTTAAAACGGGATTCGTTTATATCGACGGTATTCAGGATGCCAAAAAGATTCTTCTATTTTTTGCTGCAATAAATCATCACTGATCGTTACCGCAACACCATCTTGAATCGCAGCTTTCGCCACCTCAAAAGCAATCACTTTAGACACAGCCTGAATCTCACCTAATGGAGGTAATAAGTCCGCTTTAGCATCTGCTAATAAAGGAGAGCAATCAGCCAATGCACGACTTGAAGCCATCAACATATTTTCAGTGATTCGGGTAGCTGCACAAGCGACTACACCCAAACCAATACCTGGGAAGATATAAGAATTATTGCATTGAGCAATATTGTATAGTTGACCATGATAATTCACAGGTGCAAATGGACTTCCCGTTGCAATCAACGCACGCCCTTCAGTCCACTCGATTATATCTGCAGGTACTGCTTCAACGCGAGAAGTTGGGTTCGATAAAGGCATGACTATAGGCCGTTCACAATGTGCCGCCATGGTACGAATAATTTCTTCAGTGAATAAGCCTGGTTGCCCCGAGACACCAATCAATACGGTCGGTTTGACATTCTGCACAACATCTAGTAAAGAAATAATATCTTCAACTTTCGCCCACTGCTCGATGACTTCCGCCTTTTGCGCTAACTTACGCTGGAAATCTAACAAGTTCGGCTGATTTTCGGTGATTAAACCAAAACGATCAACCATATATACACGCGCACGTGCTTGAGCATCCGTCAAACCTTCTGCCATCATTTGGGCTATGATTTGTTCAGCAATACCACAACCTGCTGAGCCTGCCCCCAAAAAGGCAATTGTTTGATCTTTTAATTGTTTTCCTGCCGCTCGACTCGCTGCAATCAAACTTCCAACCGAAACGGCCGCAGTACCTTGGATATCATCATTGAAACAACAAATCTTATCGCGGTATTTTTGCAATAACGGCATGGCATTCTTCTGAGCAAAATCTTCAAACTGAATCAAAGCTTTTGGCCAACGTCGTTTAACCGCATTGATCACATGATCGATAAATTCATAATACTCATCGCCATTGATACGAGGCTGACGCCATCCCATATAAATCGGATCATTTAATAGTTGCTGATTATTGGTCCCAACATCAATCGTAATCGGCAAAGTATAAGCTGGGCTAATTCCGCCACAAGCAGTGTATAAAGACAGCTTCCCAATCGGGATACCCATCCCACCAATTCCTTGGTCGCCTAATCCTAAGATACGCTCACCATCAGTAATCACGATCACTTTTACATTGTTTTTATTCACATTTTGTAAAATATCATCAATAAATTCACGATCAGGATATGAGATAAAAACACCACGATGGCGGCGGTAAATATCTGAGAAACGCTGACATGCTTCCCCGACAGTTGGTGTATAAATAATCGGCATCATTTCTTCTAAATGATGTTCGATGAGGTGATAAAACAAGGTTTCATTGGTGTCTTGAATATTACGTAAATAGATATGCTTATTGATATCATCACTAAACGCGCAATATTGCTGATATGAACGCTGACTCTGTTCTTCAATAGTTTCAATAATATGTGGAAGTAAACCGTGCAAATTAAAGTTGGTTCGTTCTTCTTGAGTGAACGCCGAACCTTTATTTAAAAGTGGTAATTCTAGGAGGGTATAACCTGCATATGGGATATAAAGAGGGTGTTTACTTGAATTTCCTGTTGTCATTGCCTATCTCATTTTCCAGCTTAGAGCACAAAAGCCTCTTAAAGATCACTTCATGCTCGTGGTGTCTAATAGCTTAAGGCTATTTCGTATAAAAATGACATTTTAAACAGTGATACAGTTCAGGCTTAGTATTCAATAGCGACATACAAGAGATATTTCATAATATTTTCATACAATTATAATTATGTTGTGATAATTCATAGTTATAAATAAATCTTAAGCACATAAATTTTGATGTTATCAACCATTTCAGAATTAAATAATGAAAAACTATTGAACACTTGATCCAAGCCACATTCATTCAAATCAGAAATTACCAATCAAACTAAAAGTTGAGATTCAATGAACCTCTCATTCACACAGGTCATTAGTTAACTAAAATTATTCACTCAGCCGCCAAATGTCTCCCCTAACAGGGGCGAAATTTGCTATATTTAGCGTTTTTCCGCGACATTTATTTCGGTAACTATGAATACGGCAATACAATCAGCTCTTGATCATGCGGTGCAATCCCTTCAACAACAAGGGGTACTTCCTTCAGATTGGACAAACACGAGCCATTTAACCCGTACCAAAGACCGAAGTCACGGTGACTTTGCTTCGAATATTGCGATGATTGGATCAAAAGCTGCGGGTATGAAACCTCGTGATCTTGCTGAAAAAATCCTAGCAGCACTTCCAGAAGTTGCTGATATTAGTAAAGCAGAAATTGCTGGTCCAGGATTCATTAACTTCTTTTTAAATGCTGATCAACGCTTTGCTGTGCTCGACCAAATTCAAGTACAGAAAGATCAATATGGTCGTAGCCAAGTGAACGCTGCGAAAAAAATCCAAGTTGAGTTTGTATCAGCGAACCCTACTTCTAGCCTACATGTTGGGCATGGTCGTGGCGCTGCTTACGGTATGACTGTTGCAAACTTATTAGAAGCAACAGGCGCTAAAGTTGATCGCGAATACTATGTAAATGATGCTGGTCGTCAAATGGATATTTTGGCGACTTCTACTTATTTGCGCTATTTAGAGTTAACAGGTCAAACTCTTGTTTTCCCTAAGAATGCCTACCAAGGCGACTACGTGAAAGAAATCGCACAAAGCATCATTGATCAAGATGGTGATGCTTATGTTCGTCCAGTTGCAGATATCTACAAAGATGTACCAGAAGACGTTCAATATGCAGAAGAATTAGACGCTGATGGCAATAAAGTTGTGCTCTCTGGTGATAAAGAAAAGCATATTGATGGTTTAATTGCGAATTCTCAACACCATTTAGGTGAAGGCTATCGCGTATTCCACCAAGCGGCTTTGCATGCCATTTTAGATGATATTAAAGACGACCTCGCAGACTTTGGTGTGACCTTTGATCAATGGTTTAGTGAAGCATCATTGGCTGATAAAATTGATGAAGCACTTGCAACGCTTGATCAGCGTGGTTTCCTATACGAAAAAGATGGCAATATCTGGTTTAAATCAACCGAATTCGGCGATGAAAAAGACCGTGTTGTGAAACGTCGTAATGGTCAAACCACCTATTTTGCGTCTGACATTGCTTATCATTTGAATAAATTACAACGTGGTTATACTGACTTAATTGATATTTGGGGTTCAGACCATCATGGTTATATCTCACGTGTCAAAGCAGCAATTGACGCGATGGGCTATGACTCGAAGAAATTGACTGTACTTTTAGTTCAGTTCGTGAGTTTGTGGCGTGGCGGTGAGATGGTACAAATGTCATCTCGTTCAGGTCAGTTCGTCACATTGCGTGATCTACGTAAAGAAGTTGGTAATGATGCGGCACGCTTCTATTACGTGATGCGTAAATCTGAGCAACATATTGATTTTGACTTAGACCTCGCAGTTTCGCAAAGCAAAGACAATGCGGTGTATTACATCCAATATGCGCATGCGCGTGTAAACAGTATTGTCAATCGTGCTAAAGAAAAAGGCATTGTATTTGACGCTACGAATGCACGACAGTTTGCTGATCTATTAACCTTAGAGACAGAAACAGAAATCCTCGCGAAATTAGCAGCTTATCCTGAAATTGTTGTACGAGCTGCAAATGTTTGCGAACCACATCAAATTGGTAACTATCTCAAAGATTTGGCTGCACTATTCCATGGTTGGTATGCACAAGATGGTGTGAAATTTGTAGATGAAACAAATACCTCATTGTCTCAAGCACGCTTACTGCTCTCAACGAATGTACAGCAAGTGTTACGTAATGGTTTAGAGTTATTGGGCGTATCTGCACCAGACTCAATGTAATCTAAACAACGTTATAATTAATAGATGCAAGCAAAGTTCGCTTTGCTTGCTTTATTATTTATATCGTTTAAGTTTAAGAAATGAGAGATTCATATTCACTTTACAGAAAAAAACACTATCTTAGGTTTTATCTGATAAATAATAAGGTGAATAACGCATTATTTTTGAACATAATGCTTTGTTTATTCAATGATTCACGTTACAAATAACATAATAGGATCAAGAGGAATTTCAGGTGTTTGGAAAAACGCAACGTGGTGTATCTGAACGACCAAATAAACCCAAAAAACCACTCATACCTAAGTGGCTCGGTATGCTTGTAGCCATTTTGGCGATTCTATGTGTTGCGGTTATGTTGATGCTATGGAAACCATGGCAACCTGTACCTGCTAAAAATCAGGTGACATCAGAGCATTATCAAGAGGAAGATACCAACAAAGACTATCGCTTCTACGATCTGCTCCCTCAACAACAAGTCACTCCAATTCCTGAACAAGCTGTTCCTGAAACCAAACAGCAAGGTAATGTCGTGATTATTGAATCCCCAGCCGCAGAGACGACAAACGCTGATGCGTCAGGAGGAATTACGCCAAGTGAGCAAACAGCTCCTGCTCAAGCCACTTATATTTTACAAGTGCGAAGCTATCCCGATCCTGATAGTGCCGATGCACGACGTGCCGAAATTATTTTGAATGGTTTATCGGCAGATGTAGTCAAAACTGTTGAAAATGGTCAAACATGGTATCGTGTTTTTTCAGGACCATACGATAGCCAAGATGCTGCTTTAGCAGCACAACAAACACTTCAAAATAGTGGTATTGATTCGATTGTCATCAAACGTTGATCGGCAGAATATCAAATAAAAAAGGAACGCTTGATCGTTCCTTTTTTATTTAAAGCAAGATGATTTGAACTAGCCACACTCAGATTCTAAACTTTTCTGTTCAGCACGTTGAAATGCCGCGCGCTCTTGTATTCGCTGTACAAAGGCTTGAATATTTGGGTATTTCCCATGTAGACGTTTTTGTAACGCAATCAATGGGAACGCCATTTGAATATCAGCAAATGAAAACTCACCTGCAAAATAATCATGCTCAGACAGATATTGTTCTAAATACAGAATATGTTCTTTTACACGAGGACGAATAAAACCACCTTTTACGCCATCTGTGATTTTCTCGGCAATTGGACGAATCACCCACGGTACATGCTTACTGACATTGTTCATGACTAAAGTCATCACCAAAAGCGGCATCAAAGACCCTTCCGCATAATGCATCCAATAGTCATATTGTCTTTGATCTTTCGCTTGTTGGGGTTTGAACTGCTGAAGTCGATCATATTGTTGCTGCAAATAATCCAAAATCACTGCCGATTCAACAATCACATCGCCATCATCTACCAAGATAGGTGCTTTGCCGAGAGGATGTATGTTTTTAAGGATTTCTGGTGCTGCGTAACTGGCTGACCTTTGATAAAACTCTACTTGGTAGTCCACACCAAGCTCCTCTAATGCCCACAGTATTCGAAATGAACGTGAGCATTGCAGATAATGTAAGGTAATCATTTTGTGTGCCTGCTTGTGCTACGCAACTGTTGTTTTTTATCCCTCTAACAGTTGCGTTTAGAATTATGTTTTGCCCAAGCACAATAGCACTAAAGCCTTAAAGAATCACGGTCTGAATGTCTAAACTGCGTAACAAAGTTTTAGTGACAGGTGTTTTGCTACTGACATTGAGAAGTTTTTCTTTTAGCTCTGGTGAAACAGGTTGCTTAAAGGTGACACGACGTTCAATTCGCTCCTGTTGTTCCAGATTAGTATGAAAATCCACCTCAACCGTAAACTCACCTAAGGCTATTTCTTTATCTTGAGCATACATGCGCAATGTAATCATGGTACATGATGCTAGACTAGCTGTAAGAAAATCATATGGTGCGGGACCTGTGTCATGTCCACCGAAAGATTCAGGCTTATCTGTCAAAAATTGATGCGTTCCACTAGTCACTTCCCCTTTCCACGGTTCAGGTAAAGTTAGAACTTTTGCACTTGCGATAACACTCATTTTGAAGCCCTCATTTGATCAGGTAGCGTTGGTGCTTCCAAGCGTTTGCCTTGATAATCTGGAATCTCACCAAAGCGTGCATCATGGTTAATCCAGTCTTCGCGTGCTTGCTGCAAGTCTTCCATCGTGCGTCCTACGAAGTTCCACCACAACAAAATAGGTGATTCAAAAGGTTCACCACCAATGAGAAGCACTCGATTACCAGATTTGATTTCAACTTCGATTTCCGTCAAACCTGTTTCTAAAACCACCATATTATCAGCAGTTAATTCATGTCCGTTCACACGAGCTTTGCCATCAAGCGCCATGAAAGCATATTCAAATGCTGGATTAAGTGGTATACGCGTTTTAGTATCCGCTTGAGCTGTTAGATCAACACCAACTAAAGGTGTATGTACTTGAACTGGAGAAAGAGTATTGAGGAAGTCACCGACTAAAACTGTAAATTCAACTTGATCTTTAACCACAACAGGAAGTTCTGGGTAATGCTCAAAGTTAGGCTCCATATTGCGCTTGTTATCAGGAAGAGCAATCCACAACTGTGCCGCATGCATTTGAGTTTCAGTATCAGGCGCGACCTCTGTATGAGAAATACCACGTCCAGCTGTCATTAAGTTTACTTGTTTTGGACGAATAAGCTGTTTTGAACCCAAGCTATCGGTATGCATCATGGTGCCTTCAATCATCCATGTAAAGGTTTGCAAACCAATATGAGGATGTGGCCCAACATCTAACCCATCTCCAGCTGGAAAGCTGACTGGCCCTGCATGATCTAGAAAGCACCAAGCGCCCACTAAACGTTTTTGGCGACTTGGCAAGGCGCGCTTGATAACCGTTCCCTTGCCAATCGTCGCTGAACGAATGGTAAATTCTTGAAGCAAGCTATCAACAATTTTTTCACAATCTTCTGAATAAGAAAGTTCGCCATCTTGTGTATTGGTCATTTTTAATTTTCCTATATTTCATATATTTAATTTGGTTAGATGGTTTCTTCCAACGAAATCCCGATCAAAAATTAGAGATAAAACCTTAGATTTTACCCATGTGTAAAAAACCATTTTGATACAATCTGCACTGCATTGCCGTATGACTTTGGGGTTTCTTTCAGATAATATAATCAGAAGATACACAAAAGAAAAAGAGCGATTTTGCCCAGCAAATTTCTATAAAAAAAAGATGCTGTTGTACTTACTTATAACTTTAAGTGAATTATTTCTTCATACAACAGCGTCAATAGTGTGGAGCAGCCTATGAATAACGGGGGAGGCAGGCACACCATATTGGGGCGTGAAGAAGGCTTTGTTTCACAAGTCAGCCATCATGATACTCAACGCGTGCCTGTAGATAGTTTTATATTACCATCGCAACTTTGTGATCCCCACAATCGCGATGCAATTGCCAATGCCTTACAAGAAGATGACGCCCAGATTCCAGAAAAATTTAAACCGTGCTATTACAACTATCAGAATGTTCATCATCGTTTTTATTTGAAACAAATCAATTTATTAGGTCAACTTTGTTTCCTTTTTTATTTTTTTGCGGATTGGTTTTTATTACCGGATATCAGCTTTATTTCAGGTCTCAGCCGTGTGGTCGCAGTACTTGGCTTTGTAATTCTTAATATGTTGATGTTCAAATATTGCAAAAATATTGTCATTCTTGATCTATTACTCCCTATTTCTAGTGCGTGTGGTGCGGCCATTTGGTTTTGGTTGCTCAGTCAATCCCATAGTCCGAACGTCAATCAATATCAATATGCTTCCGTGATTTTTTTACTATTGGGTTGTCTATCCATTCACGTTCGATTCCGTCCCGCTGTTCTCACTGCCTTGTTGATTAGCATGGTGATTATTGGTGGTATCCTGTCTATCAACAACAACCAGCAAGTTATTATTTTCCTATTGGTTTATATTCCGATTTTGTTTTTTAGTTTATACGTGAGCTGGAATAACACCTTAAATGCGCGGCGTGCATTTTTACGTTCTATGCTGGAGGAATGGGATCGACACCTGCTGCGTGAACTTGCCCATACAGATGAACTCACCCAGCTGAGTAATCGTCGCCAATTTGAGTTGATTGCAGATAAGATGATTCATGCTTGGCCGCCGTATCAATCCATCTGTCTACTGATGTTTGATGTGGATTATTTTAAAAGAATTAATGACTGTTATGGCCATGATATTGGCGATCAGGTATTGCAAAAAATTGCCGAACTTGCACGTAAGGAAATGCGCCGTGCCGATGTTCTCGCGCGTTTTGGAGGCGAAGAATTTGTTGCCTTGCTTCCCGAAACGACACTGGAAGATGCCATTATGATTGCAGGGCGTCTAAGAAAAAATATCGAGTCTCACCCTGTCTGTATTGGAAATGATATCAAAATTAGTTTCACCGTTTCGGTTGGTGTGTCAAAACTAAATTCAGACAATATAAATTTACATTCACTGATCAAAGAAGCAGATATTGCGCTTTATCGTGCAAAGCAAAACGGACGCAACCAAGTGGCCAGTTTTGACCTTCCGACTATCTAGATCGGTCTAAACTATAAAAAAGGACGCAATTGCGTCCTTTTTCGGCGTAAAACTGGCAAGCAGCTTCGTTTGGTTTAAAGCGTTGCTTTAAACACGCACTCATGCTTGAAATCCCTCTGCCGCAGGCATCTTGCACTTCGTTTTAAAGTTTCACTTTAAAACTCGTTCATGGCGTAATTTAGGCAAGAAATGTTGTTTCTTGAAATCCCTCTGCCGCAGGCATAGCCTTTGGCGTAAAACTGGCAAGCAGCGTTGCTGCTTGAAATCCCAGTTTTACTCCCATTCAATTGTCGCAGGGGGTTTAGAAGACACATCATAAACAACGCGTGAAACATCTTTGATTTCATTCATGATACGCGTAGAGATTTTATCAACCAACTCGTATGGCAAGTGAGCGAAACGCGCTGTCATAAAGTCAACAGTCTCAACCGCACGAAGTGCAATCACCCATGCATAACGGCGACCGTCACCCACAACACCCACTGATTTCACAGGTTGGAATACCGCAAATGCTTGAGCAGTTTTGTCATACCAACCACTCGCACGAAGTTCTTGCATAAAGATGTCATCAGCAAGACGTAGAATATCTGCATATTCTTTTTTCACTTCACCCAAGATACGCACGCCTAAACCCGGACCTGGGAATGGATGACGATAAATCATGCTATGAGGTAAACCTAAAGTTGTACCTAATTTACGTACTTCATCTTTGAATAAGTCACGTAATGGCTCAACAAGATCAAAAGCTAAATCTTCTGGTAAACCACCTACGTTGTGGTGTGATTTGATGACGTGTGCTTTACCTTGTTTGCTTGCAGCAGATTCGATTACGTCAGGATAAATCGTACCTTGTGCCAAGAATTTTACGCCATCAAGTTTACGAGCTTCTTCTGCGAATACTTCGATAAACTCACGACCAATGATTTTACGTTTTTTCTCAGGATCAACTTCACCCGCTAACGCAGTCAAGAAACGCTCTTCTGCATCTGCACGGATCACACGAATACCCATGTTCTCTGCGAACATCTGCATAACTTGATCACCTTCGTTTAAACGAAGTAAACCATTATCTACAAATACACACGTTAACTGATCGCCAATCGCTTTATGCAACAATGCTGCGACTACAGATGAATCAACACCACCTGACAAACCTAAAAGAACTTTTTCATCGCCGATTTGTTTACGTAATTGTTCTACACGTAAATCAATGATGTGCTCAGGTGTCCAAAGACCACGACAACCACAAATTTTATGAACAAAGTTAGAAAGTAATTCTTCACCTTTCGCAGTGTGAGTCACTTCAGGGTGGAATTGAACGCCATAGAAACGACGTGTTTCATCACTTACAGCAGCAAAAGGACAGCTTGGTGTGCTTGCAGTAACTTGGAAACCTTCAGGAATCGCGCTTACTTTATCACCATGACTCATCCAAACATGCAGCTGGTTCTCACGATCTTGCAAGTTACCAATTAACTGGTCACGTACCAAGATATCAACTTCTGCATAACCAAATTCGTGAACTGTACCTGGCTCTACCTTTCCACCAAGTTGTTCCGACATGGTTTGTAAACCATAACAAATACCCAAAACTGGCACGCCTAATTCAAACACGATTTGAGGTGCTCGTGGGCTACCCTCTTCATGTACACTCTCAGGGCCACCTGACAAAATAATCCCGTTTGGATTAAATGCACGAATATCTTCTTCAGACATGTCAAATGCATACATTTCAGAATAGACACCCGCTTCACGTACACGACGTGCAATCAGCTGGCTATATTGAGAGCCGAAATCCAAAATAAGGATACGATCTTCAGTAATTTGAGTATTGGTCGTCATGGGATAATCATAAAGGCAAATGAATTAAGCGCCACATTCTAACATTTTTCACGCTTTGGCGCATCGCAATTCATCATCTATCTTATTTTTTAGCTTTACTTGCTAATCCCTGCTGAAATTTAAACTAAAATTTCACAACTTTTTGCCTATTTTAGAGAGTTAAATCAACAATTCTTGCCAATTCTGCTCAACACAAAGCAAAAATTGGTGCTAAGATGATGAACTGAAAAAAGCATTACCATGGAAAGGTATTTAATAGATCTCATCGTTTCCTTTTTATGTGAATGCGATGTCCTTGATAAAAGGAAAAATTAAAAGAATCTAAAGATATTGGTGTACCACCAATGTCCTAAAACATTTCATTATCATCTATGGCTTGTCTTGTCATAAGGCAACAATTAGGACTTGAAGGACCAATACAATAATGTTTCAAGAAATGATTGCAGATTTTCAACAGAATTTCTGGTTATATATTTCAATCCCTTTTATTAGTGGCATTATTGGCTATGTAACAAAAGTGATTGCGATTCAAATGATGTTCTCACCACTTGAGTTTAAGGGGTTAAGATTATTTGGTCTTCCTATTGGCTGGCAAGGTATCGTTCCTCGCAAAGCTGAAAAAATGGCAACCACTGCCGTTGAATTGATGACCTCAAAACTGATCAAACCTGAAGAAATATTTGCACGACTCGATCCGAAACGCATCGCAAAAGAAATTGAAAAACCGCTCATGGCAGCCGCTGAAGACATCACTCGTGAAGTTGCTCAGCAATACCAACCTGGTTTATGGGAAGGGATGCCAGAGTTTGCTCGTCAAAAACTGATCAAACGTGTCCAAACCAAAGCACCTGAAATCGTTGAACATATCATGAGTGAAGTACAGCGTGATGTGTCTAAATACTTCGATATCAAGCACATGGTGGTCAACAACCTACTCAAAGATAAACGCCTCCTCAATGAAATCTTTAAAAAAGTCGGCAAACAAGAATTTAAATTCTTTAGTAATGTCGGCTTTATTTTTGGATTCGCGATTGGTGTCGTACAAATGCTTTGTTGGATTGTGACACAAGGAAAATATCCTTGGATGCTTCCAATGTTTGGTGGTTTTGTCGGTTTCTTTAGTGACTGGATCGCATTACAAATGATGTTTAGACCTTTGTACCCGAAAAAAATCATGGGTTACACATGGCAAGGACTATTCATTAAACGTCAAAATGAAGTGGCTGCGGACTACGCTGCATTAATCTCGAAACAGTTACTCACCTCTCGTAACATGATGGAAGAGCTTTTTTCAGGAACTCACTCAGACAAGGTAATTGAACTGGTCAGCCGCCATGTAAAACAAGAAATTGATTTACAAGCTGGTATTGTTCGTCCATTGGTGGTGTACGCAATTGGTGGCGAGAAGTATCAAAGCCTGAAAGCTGAAGTTGCTGAACGTATTTTAAAACAGCTGCCAGATACGATGCGTTATGTTGAATCTTATGCTGAAGATGCAATGAATGTTCGTAATACCTTAGTTGATCGTATGCAACGCCTCAGCCCTGAAGAATTTGAAGGTATGTTACGCCCAGCATTCAAAGAAGATGAATGGTCATTGATTATCGTCGGTGCTGTGCTCGGTTTCCTCGTCGGGGAAATGCAAATCCACTTTATGCTCTAAGATTTTTATCAAATTTAAAAGGAAGCTAAGGCTCACTACTGTCCCATAGTTTGCTTTAAATAAAAAAACCTGAGTCTAAATAGTTAAAATATGAGTGCAAACAAACACTTTAACTATAAAGGACTCAGGTTTTGTCACATCAGAATACCGTATTTCATC
>Ga0247720_100571_pt1 | contig 12281 bp, 6 predicted proteins | sample MSEWel2015_12_15_FD_189078 | JGI IMG/M metagenome (GOLD analysis project Ga0247720, IMG submission 189078) | Subsurface sediment microbial communities from gas well in West Virginia, United States - MSEEL Well Study Marcellus 3H_2015_12_15 | ecosystem: Environmental > Terrestrial > Deep subsurface...
ACTCGTTATGATTTGGAGATGCTGGAACAAATGGGTTTTTGCTCAGGTATTGAAAACTATGCCCGCCATTTGGCAGGACGAGAACCCGGCTCCAGACCGATGGCTCTGTTGGATTATTTTCCAGATGATTTTATGGTGATTATAGATGAGTCACATATGACAGTTCCCCAGATTGGAGGAATGTTTGCCGGTGACCGCTCGCGTAAGGAAAAGCTGGTGGAGTATGGATTTCGACTTCCCTCTGCTTTAGATAACAGGCCGCTTAATTTTGAAGAATTTGAACAGGTTGTGCCGCAGACGGTTTATGTTTCTGCAACTCCAGGACCTTATGAGAGGGAGCACAGCCAGCAGATAGTAGAGCAGATAATTCGTCCAACAGGACTTGTGGATCCTGAAATAGATGTTAGACCAACTAAAGGCCAAATAGATGATCTGCTGGAAGAAATACGGCAGGTTGTTGAAGATGGAGAAAGAGTTCTAGTAACAACTTTGACTAAGAAGATGTCAGAAGACTTGACAGAATATCTGGCTGAAGCTGGAATTAGAGTCCGCTACCTTCATTCTGATATTGATACAATTGAGCGCTCAGAGATTATTCGCGATCTGCGTTTGGGAGAGTTCGATGTACTGGTAGGTATTAATCTTTTGCGGGAGGGACTTGATTTACCGGAAGTTTCTCGGGTGGCAATTTTAGATGCTGATAAGGAAGGGTTTCTTCGCTCACAGAGGGCCTTGATTCAGACTATTGGACGTGCTGCTCGTAATGTTGGCGGTAAGGTTATTATGTATGCTGATAAAATAACCGATTCAATGAAATTTGCTATCGATGAAACTGAAAGAAGAAGAGAAATTCAGATTCAGCATAATAAAGATAATAACATTACACCAGAAACTATTATTAAACCGGTTCGTGATGTTGTAAAACCGGTGGATATGGTAGTTTCCGAAGATAAAAGCCGCTATTATGACAAAAGTCAGGACAACGAAAATCCTGATGATAATACTCAAAATTATAATAATATGACACGCAAAGAGATTCAGCATTTAATAATAGATTTAGAAGCTGAAATGGAATCAGCAGCAGATAACTTAGAATTTGAGATTGCTGCTCAGATTAGAGACGAAATAGAAGAATTAGAATCAAAATTGGAAGAATAATAATAAATATTTTTAGGTACCAGGTACCTAAAACGATTTCTTGTACCTGGTACCTATTAAATAAAGAGGTGTAATTTTAATGGGATTAGAACGTTTAATAGTAAAGGGTGCTGAAGAGCACAACCTTAAAAAAGTAGATATTGATATACCACGAGATAAACTGATTGTAATTACAGGTTTAAGTGGTTCCGGTAAGTCTTCACTGGCATTTGACACCATCTATGCAGAAGGCCAGCGCCGGTATGTAGAATCACTTTCCGCTTATGCCCGCCAGTTTCTGGGCCAGATGGAAAAACCCAAGGTGGAATATATAGAAGGTCTTTCTCCTGCAATTTCAATTGATCAAAAAACAACCAGCCGTAATCCGCGTTCAACTGTAGGTACGGTAACCGAAATTCATGATTATCTGCGTTTGCTCTACGCCAGAGTAGGGATTCCACACTGCCCTATCTGTGGTAAGGAAATTAAATCTCAGACAGTTGATGAGATTGTTGATCAGGTACTGGAACTGCCGGAGAGGACTAAAATCCAGATTCTGGCACCAATTGTTCGAGGTCGCAAAGGTGAGCATGAGCGCACTTTTCTGCAGGCTCAGAGAGATGGTTTTGTCAGAGCCCGGGTCGATGGTGAGACAATTCTTTTAGAAGAAGCAGAAAAGCTGGATAAGAATTTTAAACATGATATAGAAATTATTGTTGATCGGCTGGTAGTTAAGGATGGGATTAGAGAGCGGCTGGCTGATTCTGTAGAAACTGCTCTTGAATATGCTGAAGGTCTGGTAATGATTGATCAGATAGATGGTGAGATAACAACTTACAGTGAAAAATTTGCCTGTCCTGAGCATAATATTAGTCTGGAAGAAATGTCACCCAGAATGTTTTCCTTTAACTCCCCCTATGGAGCCTGTGATAACTGTGATGGTCTGGGAGTGAAAAAAGAATTTGATCCTGATTTAATACTGGATAAAGAAAAATCGATAGCTGATGGAGGAATTATTCCCTGGGCCAGCTCATCCAGCCGCTACTATCCTGCTCTTTTAGAGGCAATGGCAGAGGAGTATGATTTTAGCCTGGAGACAAAAATTGAGAATCTTGATGATCAGATTTTAGAAAAATTACTCTATGGTGATAACAAGAAAATTACCTTTCCCTATACAAATCGCTATGGTAAAACAAGAGACCATACCACCAGGTTTAAGGGAATAACAGGTTATTTAACGGAAAGAATGGATAAATCTGATAGTCCAGGGACACATAAGAGGATGGAAAGATATATGAACGAGATTCCATGTCATGTCTGTCATGGTCAGCGTCTCAAACCAGAAGTGCTGGCAGTAACAGTTGGTGGAATTTCTATTGCTAAATTTAGTTCCTTTACAATTAAAGAAGCTCACGAATTTATAGCAGGTGTAGAACTGGATGACCGCCGGACTAAGATAGGTAAGGAAATTTTGAAAGAAGTAAGAGAAAGACTGCGCTTTTTATTAGACGTTGGTCTTGATTATTTAAGCCTGGACCGATCTGCCGGTACACTTTCAGGTGGTGAAGCCCAGCGGATTAGATTAGCAACTCAGATTGGCTCAGGTTTAATGGGTGTCTTATATATTTTAGATGAGCCGAGCATTGGCCTGCATCAGAGAGATAATAACCGCCTGATCAGTACCTTAGAGCATATCAGGGATTTAGGAAATACTGTAATCGTGGTTGAACATGATGAAGATACAATTAGGTCTGCTGATTATATTATTGATATGGGACCAGGTGCTGGAAAACACGGTGGAGAAATTGTAGCTGAGGGATCTCTGGCTGATATTATAGAGGAAGAGCGTTCACTTACCGGACAGTATTTATCAGGGAAAAAGAAGATTCAGGTACCTGCAGACAGGTATCCGGCTGGAGAAAAGTGGCTCAGTATCAAAGGTGCCAGGCAGCATAATCTAAAAAGTATAGATGTGGACTTTCCTTTAGGCACCTTTACCTGTGTGACCGGAGTTTCCGGTTCAGGAAAAAGTACTCTGATTAATAATACTCTTAAGAGAAAAATGATGCGGGAACTTCACGATTCAACTCTGCATCCGGGTGAGCATGATGAAGTCCAGGGAATGGATCAGATTGATAAAGTAATCAATATTGATCAGTCACCAATTGGCAGAACTCCTCGCTCTAATGCTGTAACTTATACAAAAGTTTTTAATTATATCAGAGATGTTTTTGCGAGTACCCCGGAGGCCAAACAGCGCGGCTATGAAATTGGACGCTTCAGTTTCAATGTTAAAGGCGGCCGCTGTGAAGCCTGTAAGGGTCAGGGAATTGAAGAAATAGAGATGCACTTTTTACCTGATGTTTATGTCCCCTGTGATGTCTGTAATGGTAAACGTTATAACCGCGAAACCTTAGAAATTAAATATAAAGGTAAAACTATTGCTGATGTGCTGGATATGACAGTGGAAGAGGCTGTCGAGTTTTTTGAAAATATAGAACCAATTCGCCGTCGGCTGCAGACACTTTATGATGTCGGTCTCGGCTATATAAGACTTGGTCAGCCAGCCACTACATTTTCTGGTGGTGAAGCACAGCGAATTAAAATTTCCAAAGAGCTTGGAAAAAGAAGTACAGGAGAAACCCTCTATTTGCTGGATGAGCCAACAACCGGTCTTCATTTTGCTGATATCAAGAAATTGTTGGAAGTACTGCACCGCCTGCGTGAAGATGGTAATACAGTAATTGTCATTGAGCACAATCTGGATGTAATTAAATCGGCAGATTATCTAATTGATTTAGGACCAGAAGGTGGAGAAAAAGGTGGAGAGGTAGTTGCCACCGGTACTCCAGAAGAGGTAGCTCAGAATGAAAATTCTTATACCGGTAAATTTTTAAAAGAGGTGCTGTAAAGTTAAAACGTTAGGTACCAGGTACAAATGGGCCCATTTGTACCTGGTACAGAAGAATAAATTCACAAGTTTAAATTATCCCTTCCATTATATGGATAAAGATGATATAATAATATTACTTTAAATCCAATAAATGGAAGGAGATATCAATATGCCAAGAAAAAATCGTGTCTGGTATCCAGGAGCTATTTATCATATTGTCAGTAGGGGTAATCGACAGGGTCACCTATTTAGAGATAATCGCGACTATACTTTTTATTTAGAAATACTAAAGAAAATAAAAGAGGAATGTAATTATTCATTACTGAGTTATTGTTTGATGACAAACCATATTCACTTACAAATTAAAACTGAGAAAGATCCAATTTGGAAGATTATGCATCGAATTAATCTATTCTACGCAAGATATTTTAATTATAAATATGATTTAAAGGGGCATGTGTTCCAGGGGCGATATCATTCAAAGGTTATTGAAGATGATTTTTATAATATTGGTGTCAGTAGATATATTCATTTAAATCCAGTTGAAGCCTCCATTGTTGAAAATGCAGATGAATATAATAGGAGTAGTTATCCGATTTATTTAGCACAAAAAGATAGTGAGTTGGTAGAAACTGATCATATTTTAAACTTCTTTGAAAATAATTGTAATTTATATAAGAAATTTGTTGAATCAAATGAGATTAATAAGGAGTTAGATAAAGAAATAAAACTTGAAATAGACTTGTGATTAATTTTACTTGTACCAGGTACAAAAACCCCTTTTTGTACCTGGTACCTATAAGTGATATAATTAAAATATAATTGGAGGTGCAGAAATTGGAGAAATCTACTAGAATCAAAGAAATATTACAGTCTAAAGCTGCTGCATTTATTATGGCTGCAGCCATAATTTTGATTGCCTTACTGGCCAGGCTGGAAGTCATAGAACCACTTATTATTTTATTTGTAATCTACTGCAGTTTGAGTTTTGCAAAAAAAGGTGCAGTTTATTCAACTATTTTTGCAATTTCTGTACTTGCAATTCAGGATTTATATAATCTCCAGATAGATATAGCGCAGTATTTAATTGAAGTATCTGTAATAATTATTGCCTCATTTTATATTTATAAAAGTACCTCCAGTTTAAAAACATTAAATTTTGAACTCAGAGAACGGGTTAAAGAGCTGACAGGGCTTTATAGGATTTCAGAAGCAGCTGAAAGTTCAAAGACTGATCTTGATCAGTTATTAAATGAAGTTGTTCAGGGAATTCCACCATCTTACCAGTTTTCGAAAGACTGTGAGGCAAGAATTATTTATCAGGGAAATGAATATCAGACTTCTAATTTTAGAGAAACAGAATGGAGCCAGCAGAACCCTCTGAAAATTAATAATAAAGAGGTAGGAAAAATTGAGGTTGTTTATTTAGAACAACACCCAGTGCAGGATCAGGGAACAGTATTTTTAAAAGAAGAATTTGATTTACTTAATTCAATCACAGCTAAAATCACCAATATTCTAAAAAATTTAGAACAGGAAAAAGAAATAAAAGAACAGCGCCGTTTTCTTTCTATAACTCTTAATTCTATTGGTGATGGATTAATCGTAACAGATAAAGAAGGTCGGGTTAAAAGATTGAATAGTATTGCTGAAGATTTAACCGGCTGGACTTTAGATGAGGCAAAAAATAAAGATATCAGAGAAATCTTTACTATTGTTAACTCAAAAACTGGGGTTGAAGTGAAAAATCCGGTTGAAAAAGTCTTAAAACATGGTAAAATTGTTGGTCTAGCAAATCATACAAAACTGATAGCCAGAGATGGTAGTGAGTATCATATTGCAGACAGTGCTGCTCCCATTAAAACAGATGAAGACAATATTTATGGAACTGTAATGGTTTTTAGAGATGTCAGTAAAAATTATCAGATGCGAGAAATAATCAGGCAGAGAGAGAAGATGTTCTCTACAGCTATTAGTGAAGCCCCATTTCCAATTATGATTCGTTCAGATGATGGAGAAGTTATAACTGTTAACAGCAGTTGGGAGAATATTAGCGGCTATAAAAAGGAAGAAATCCCTGATATTGAAAGCTGGATTAATAAGGCTTATCGGGGTAGGCAGACTGAAATGAAAGGAATTATTAAAGAGGCATTTTCACATAACAGGGAAAAAGCTGGTGATTTTGAGATTCAGACTAAAAATGGGGAAAAAAGAATTTGGGAATTTAGTACGGCTTCTCTTGGAACTGATGAAAAAGGGCGTAAACTTTTAATTAGTACTGCTGTAGATATTACCCGCCGTAAAAAAGCAGAAAAAGAATTAAAGAAATTGAATGAAATTTATAGAACCTTAAGTATGGTCAATCAGCTGATTGTTAGAGAAAACTTTCTCAACAATTTGCTGCAGGAGGCAGCCCAGATAACCTCTGAGTATGGAAAATATCAAAATATCTGGATTGGAAAAATTAATTCGAGTCATGAAAAAATTAAAATACTGACAACTATCGAAAACAACTGCAGCTATATCAAGAGTGGGGACAGCCACGATTTAAAGCTGGAAAATCAGGTGTTGAATTTAAAAAAAGAATTAATTGAGCAGGAAAAAGACAGTTTAGTTATCAACAGTTGTCAAAATTTAAATGAACTGGACACTCTGCCGGAAAGTCACTGCGGCTCAAGAGCTTTTTTTCTACTTAGAGCTTTTGGTAAACCCTGGGGTGTTTTTTCTTTCTGCACAGCTGAAGAAAATTATTTTGATCAAATGGAAATTGAATTATTAAAGGAACTGACTGGTGATATTTCACTGGGGATTGAAAAGATTATAAATGAGCAGAGACGGCAGGAGTCGGAAAGAAAATTAAAAATAAGTGAAAAGAGATACAGACAGTTATTTGAAAACTCTCCGGTTGGAATTTTCAAAACTACTTCTGACGGTAGAGTACAGATGATTAACCCCCATCTTGCTAAAATTTTGGGATTTGATTCAGTTGAGGAAACCATAATGCACTATAATCATCTGGGCCAGGAATTATATGTTAATCCGGAACGGCGCCAGCAATTTATAAGTCAGCTAAAAGAAGAAGGAATGATTAATAATTTTGTCTATCAGGCCTATGATAAAAACAAGAATATTTTGTGGCTGGAGATGAATGCCCGGGTCAGCAAAGAAAAGAAAGATGAAAACTTTGCGATTGAAGGATTTAGCTGGGATATTACAGAACGTAGAGAAAGTGAAGAGAAAATTAAATATCTTGGATTTCATGATAAACTGACTGGATTATATAATCGAGCTTTTCTGGAAGAGGAAATAAAAAGGGTGGACACTCCCCGCCAGCAGCCAATCAGTATAATTATGGGAGATCTAAATAATTTAAAACTGATCAATGATACCTACGGACATCAGGTTGGAGATCAGCTGATTAAAAGTGCAGCTGAGATGATCAATAATTCCTGTCGGGATGAAGATATAATTGCCCGCTGGGGTGGAGATGAATTTGTGGTACTGCTTCCTCAGACTACTGTAAGGGAAAGTGAAGTAATTATTAAAAGGATTAATCAGCAGATAGAGCAGGAAGAGGGAGAGCTCGCAGTTTCGATTTCACTGGGAACAGCTTCCAAAACAGATACGGATCAGGATTTGATGTCTGTCTTAAGTAAGGCTGAAGACAGAATGTATAAAAATAAAATTTCCAGTCGAAAAAGTGCCCGCAGCAGTGTGCTTTCAGCATTTTTGACTTCTTTAAAAGAAAAGAGTTCAGAAACTGAAGAACATGTCCAGCGGATGAGTAAAATGGCAAAAAGATTTGGCGAAAAAGTTGGACTATCAAATTCTGAACAGGATAGACTTTATCTTCTGACCCAGATGCATGATATCGGTAAAATTGCAGTTTCTGAGGAAATTTTAAATAAACCTGGTAAATTAAATGAAGAGGAATGGGAAATAATTAAAAAACATACCGAAACTGGTTTTAGAATTACTTCTAATTTTGAAGATTTTGCTCATATTTCATATGAGATATTACACCACCATGAGCGCTGGGATGGCTCCGGTTATCCAGAAAGTCTGGCTGGGGAAGATATACCACTTCTCTCAAGAATGTTGACCATTATTGATTCTTATGATGTAATGATCAGCGGCCGACCTTATAAAGAGGCAGTGACTGAAAAAGAAGCAGAATCAGAACTAAGATTCTGTGCCGGAAGCCAGTTTGATCCGGAGTTAGTGGATAAATTTATTGAAAGCTTATAAAAATTATTGGTACCAGGTACAAATCGATTGATTTGTACCTGGTACAGAAGAAATAAATCACAAATAAAAGGTGATAGAATGAAAGTCTGCTCGCAAACCTCGAGGGCTTGCCCCGAGGAAAGAGAAGACGGTATTGAATTTTAAGTATTATATTTAGATATTAAATATTCTAAAAACAAGAACAAATGTTTGTCTAACCTCTTTGTTTATGGTATAATATTAGTGAGGAGGTGAAAGCATGACAGGTAAAAAAATTATAAGAGAAAAAGGCTATAAGTTCAGGCTATATCCTAATAAAAAACAAAAAATATTAATAAATAAATCAGTTGGTTGTACAAGGTATGTATATAACCATTTTCTTTCAAAAGCTAAAGAAGATAAATATAAAACATATACTGAATATTCTAAGCAGCTAACACAATTAAAAAGAGAATTAATGTGGCTTAAAGAGCCAGATAAATTCGCTTTACAAAATGCTCTTAAAGATTTAGATAAAGCTTTTAATAATTTTTTTAGCGGCAAATATGACTTTCCTCAGTTTAAATCTAAAAAGAATATTAAAAATTCTTATCGGACTAATAAATTTGTTAGAAAAAGTGGAACTACCAATATTGAAATAAAAGATAATAAGATTAAGCTGCCTAAATTGGGGTGGGTTAAATTCAGTAAATCTCAAAAAGTTAAAGGCAAAATATTAAATGTGACAGTAACTAAAACTAATACAGACAAATATTTTATTTCAATAGCAGTTAAAGAGGAAATTAAAAAATTCCCTGAGGTAGATAAAAAAATAGGTATAGACCTGGGACTTAAGGAGTTTGCCATTACTTCAGATGGTGAGAAAAAAGCTAATCCTAGAGTTTTAAATAAATATGAGAAAAAGATTGCCAGATTAAATAGAAGTTTAGCTAGAAAAGAAAAAGGTTCTAATAATTGGTATAAAACTAAGAAAAAATTGGCTAAGGTACATGAAAAAATGGCTAACATTAGATTAGACTTTCTTCATAAGTTTTCAACTAAATTAATTGAGGAAAACCAACTCATAGCAGTTGAAACTTTAGAAGTAAAGAATATGCTTAAAAATTCTAACTTAGCTAAATCAATATCAGATGTATCTTGGAGTAAATTTATAGAAATATTAACCTATAAAGCTAAATGGTATGGAAGAGATTTGATTAAGATAGACACATTTTTTGCTAGCAGCCAGCTGTGTAATAATTGTGGCTATAAAAATGAAGAAGTTAAAGATCTAAAAATAAGAAACTGGAAATGTTCTGAATGTGGAAAAGTACACGATAGAGATATTAATGCTAGCAAAAACATCTTAGATGAAGGTTTAAAAATGCAAAAGGCAAGTTAGAGGATATACTGTTGGGCTAACAGGATTTTAAGCCTGTGGAGATGGTGGGTTACCACTTCTAAGAAGCAGGAATCCTCGAGGGCTTGCCCCGAGGAGGGTCAAGCAGGATCTGGACTGTCACCTACCTTCAGGATTTATCAGCTGCTCTTTAAAGAAAACTTTTGAGAATCTGGCAGCTATTTCTCAACCAGCAGAAAATACTGTTAACAATACTCTTTTTAGAGTGGTAGAAGATAATTTATCTTAATGGTAGTTACAAAAATTTCTAGAAGCATATGTATAGCCTAAATCCAGGTGAGATCTACCACGATGTTTTCTGTTTTTTGCTATTCAATTATATCAGAAACGGGGCGTTCATGCTGTTTTTTTGCTAAATAATATTGAATTTTCAAGGAGCAAAAGCACTTTTATATGTGCGAAGTTTGAGTTATTTATTTTCAATTTAATATTTTTAAGAATTATTAATTTATTATAAAATTTTCCAACAGGAGGAATTTGAGATGAAAATTGCAGTTATCGGTGCTGTTGCAGCAGGTACAAGTGCTGCTGCTAAAGCTAGAAGAACCAATAAGGATGCAGAAATAGTCATTTTCGAAAAAGGAAGAGATATTTCTTATGCTGGCTGTGGCCTTCCATATTATATTTCTGGAGTCACACCTTCACGCTATAATGTAGTGATGAATACGGCTCAGGATTTTGAAGAAAAATATAAGGTTGATGTTCGTTTAGAACATGAAGTAACTGAAATAGACAGTGATGAAAAAATACTTTATTATCAGAATTTAGTAAATGGAAAAGAAGGTGGGTACGAATTTGATAAACTGATTATTGCTACCGGTGCAGCACCAATTAAACCACCATTTGAGGGAATCGATTTAGAAAACATTTTCACACTCAGATCTGTGGAAAGTGCTGATCAAATAAAAGATGCTGTAAAAAGAGATGATGTTAAGAGGGCGGTAATCATTGGAGCCGGTCTAATTGGATTAGAAATGGCAGAATCCTTCAGTGAATTAGGAATGGATGTTACAGTTATTGAGCTTGAGGATCAGGTACTGCCACCATTCAGCAAAGAAATGGCAGGCCTGGTGGAAGACCATCTAAAAGAAAAAGGTGTTGAGTTAATTTTAGGTGATGGTGTTGATCATTTTGAAGGTGAAGGAAAAGTGGCAAAAGTTGTAACCGGATCCGGCAGAGAAATTGAAGCAGACCTAGCTCTTTTATCAATTGGAGTTAAGGCAAATTCAAAGCTGGCAGAAGCAGCTGGGATTGAAGTTGGAGATACTGGTGCAATTAAAGTAAATGAAAAGCTGGAAACCAACATCAAGGGTATTTATGCTGTCGGTGACTGTGCCGAATCAAAAGATTTATTGACAAATAAAGATGTCTGGGTACCACTGGGATCAACAGCTAATAAGCAGGGAAGAACTGCTGGAGAAAATGCAGCTGGAGGAGAAGCAAAGCACTATGGAATTTTAAAAACTGGGATTACCAAAGTCTTTGATCTAACAGTTGCTAAAACCGGTCTGGATTTAGAAGAGGCAGAGGCTGAAGGAATTAATGCAGCTGCAGTTAAAGTCAAGGCCCATAATCATGCCAGCTACTATCCCGGAACTGATGATATCTACTTAAGAGGTATTTTTGACAGAAAAAACGGAGTAATTGTCGGAGCAGAGGTTATTGGCGGAGATGGCTCAGATAAAAGAATTGATGTTTTAGCAGCTGCCATTTATAACCGCATGACAGCTAATGAACTTTTCCAGGTTGATCTTGCTTATGCTCCACCATTTTCAGGCCCGAAAGATGCTGTAGCTATTTTAGGAATGGTAGCTGAAAAGAAATTATAATTTTGTTCTTTGACTGCTGATCTGTTATAATAAATAGTAATAAAGTGTTTCACTATACTTTAATAAATTGTAACAGGAGTGAAAACTATGGCTCGTCCAACAAAAGATAGAATTATAGAAAAATTACCAGAGATAAGATTTTTTAAACCAGCAGGAGTTCCGGCTCATCAGTTAGAAACAGTTGAAATTACTATGGAAGAGGTCGAATCACTGCGTTTAAAGGATGTGGAAGGTTTAACTCAGGCAGAAGCGGCAGAACTAATGAATGTTTCTCGTCCGACTTTTCAGCGAGTTTTAACTTCTGCTAGAAAAAAAGCAGCAGAAGCTTTAACCTGTGGTAAGGCAATTAAATTTGAGGGTGGGGATTATAGATTGGTAAAACCAGGTCACTGTCCGGAATGCGGCAAGAAATTGGGAAGAAATAGAGCCCATCGACATGGTAAAAGAAGGAAAGTAGAACCCTGTCGGGATTGTGTTGATAATGATAAGGGTGAAAATTAAGTTTTTCAGTTAACTTTAAGCTATTTTTAACCAGACTAAAGATATTTCTGATAGTTTATCGCTTAAATAATTTAAATAGATAATTTAAAAGGAGGAGCAGAATGAAAGTGAATGTAGATTGGCGGGGAGGATTAGAATTTAATAATCATTTCCCTTCAGGACATGATTTAACTGTTGATTCAGCCGAAGAAAGTGGAGGTCAGAATAAGGGACCTCGACCGATGGAACTGCTGCTTGGTGGTTTAGCGGGATGTACTGGAATTGATATAGTTTTAATTTTAGATAAGATGAAAAC
>Ga0247720_100573_pt1 | contig 12170 bp, 9 predicted proteins | sample MSEWel2015_12_15_FD_189078 | JGI IMG/M metagenome (GOLD analysis project Ga0247720, IMG submission 189078) | Subsurface sediment microbial communities from gas well in West Virginia, United States - MSEEL Well Study Marcellus 3H_2015_12_15 | ecosystem: Environmental > Terrestrial > Deep subsurface...
TCTATGAGATATTAGCTTTGAAACATCTATCCTTTTGTTTTGAATAAGGTTTAATGCTAGCTCATGATCCTTCCTTGTAGAAGCACTCGTACCAACAACCTTTATCTCATTATAATGTATTTTGTTTACATCAACTGGAGGCATATCGCCTACAGAAAATCCAGCAAAAAGGTTAATAGTACCTCCTTTCCTTACTAAATCAATTGTCTGATTAACTAACGAAGGAATACCTATTGCCATAATCACAACATCTGCACCTATACCTTTAGTATGATCCATTACTATCTCGTTTAATTCTTCAACTCTCGGATCAACCACAATATCAGCGCCTAATTCTTTTGCTAGATTCCGTCTTATCTCATTGGGTTCACTAACTATCACTGTTCTTGCTCCCGATGCTTTGGCAAGCAACATGTGTATAAGTCCTATGGGGCCAGCTCCTATAATTACAACCACATCACCTAACTTTATTGGTGAATTTCTTTGTCCATTTATACAGCACGCGATCGGTTCAGCTAGAGCTATATACTCAAATGGTACCTCTCCAGAAATATGGTATACATTACCTGCCTCAACAGCTACTTTAGGTATTCTAACATATTCTGCAAAGGCACCATCATATTCATATCCAAATGCTGTTCTGTTAAGACACAAATTTTCATATCCATGCTTACAACTATAACAGGTGAGGCATGGAATTACTGGTGCCACACTCACAGCATCACCAACTTTAAATCCATTAACCTTGCCACCAGTTTCTACTACTACACCTGAAAATTCATGACCCAAAATTGATGGTATTCTGACACCCTTTGTCTTTTTCCCTCTGTATATCCGTATATCTGTACCACATATTAAACAGGCTTTTACCTCCACTAGTAGGTCTCCATCTTGAAGTTTTGGTATGTTGACATTTTTAACATTTATAATATTTGGACCTTCAAATATTAGAGCCTTCATTAAAAATTCCTCCTTCAAGTGTTATTCCAACTTATATAACTCTTTACAATATGCTCCAAATGAGTATTTTCAAGCTTTTTTTAAAACCTTAAAAAGGTTGTTTGCCTCCTTACAAATGTAGTAAAATATATCTATATTAAACATATTTCACTCTATAAGGAGGCACCTAAAGTATTCAATAACAAACACACTTAACTTTTTTTGAAACAGAAAAAATGTTTGAACTTATTTATTTATAACTCCTATATATCTCCATCGCCTCTTTAACAGTAGCATTATCATGTACTATTGCTTTCACTGCTGCTATAACTGCTGCAGGTTTCGGATCTTGCCAAACAAATCTGCCATATGTTACACCAAAGATCCCAACCTGGACCCCTTCCCATGTCATCCTAAGATAAGATTCTAAATCATTTCCTGGTGAACCTCCTGCTATAACTACTTTTGCCGGACAAGCTTGCACAACTTTTTCAAACGTTTCAGGAGAACCAGTCCAGTTGGTCTTTATTATATCCACTCCTAATTCCGCTCCTACACGTACAGCATAAGCTACCGCATCAGGATCATTTTGGTCTTTTATTTCAGAACCCCTAGGATATATGTGAGCTACTAAAGGTATACCGTATTTTGCAGCTTCTTTGTTAATTCTCGCTAAATGAGTTATTTGCTCTGCCTGCTCAGGTCCTCCTACAATTACACCTACAGAAATAGCGTCAGCTCCTAGTCTCACTGCTTCCTCTACATCAGCTACAGGAGTATCATAATTTTTGTGGTAAGGTGAAAAAGTGGTAGCCTTTAAAATAAAAGGTATTTTTCCCGCATAAGGCCCATATAAATTTTCTGCTATTCCTTTATGCATAGTTATAGCATCAGGTTTACCCTCACAAATTTTACTTAAGGTTTCTTTTACATTTACAATCCCAGGTAGCACACCCCTCGCCATTGCATGGTCAATCGTAATAGCTACAAATCTGTTGGATTTAGGATTAATAAGCCTTCTTAAACGTACCTCTTTCCCCAATACCATACTCTAACCTCTCCTTTCCTGATATTTTGTTTAAATTTGAAGTTTATTTGTATATTTTTATAAAAACCTTTATCTTACACCAAGTAAGATAAAGATTTTTATATTGCTTCTCTAATATTTTTTTGGAAGTGTAGCATCTCTTGTTTTTTGGATGTTTTTAAATGATTCCTCATAATGCTTAAAGGCAACCCCCATAACCAAAGCGTCAATTATTGCCAATTCTGCAATTCTCGAAGACATTGCATAACTTTTAAAGGCTGTTTCTTTAGAAATGGTAAACAATACAACATCACTTACCTTTAATATTGGTGACTTGCTATAATTAGTAATTGCAATGATAGATGCTCCCATTTTTTTTGCAATTTCTAATGATTCAATTAAGTTTCTGCTTGCTCCTGAATGGGATATTCCCACTACTACATCACCTTTTTGTAATAGAGAAGCTAACATTGCTTGTAAATTACTATCTATAGAAGCAAAAGATTTCAGCCCAATTTTTAAAAATTTATGCTGAGCGTCTAACGCCACAACACCTGAGCCACCTTCTCCATAAAATTCTAATCTATTAGCATTCGCTATCAAATCTACTGCCTTTTCAAAATCTTCATCATTTAATATTTCTAAAGTATCAATCAAAGTCTGTATATGGGCATTAAAAACCTTTTTCTTTATGGTAGGCAAATCATCATCTCTCTCTATTGCTTCGTGAACTTGTCGAGAAGGTTGAATAACATCTTGTGCTGCTTTTATTTTAAACTCTTGAAACCCTTTGTATCCTAAACTTTTACATAGTCTTACAACTGCAGCTTCACTAGTTCCCGATTTTTCTGCTAATTCGGTAATTGTCAAATTCATAATATTTTGATAATTCTCTTTGATATAGTCTGCTATTTTTTTTTCTGAATCTCTCAATGATGAATACATAGCTTGTACTCTAACCAGAAAACCTGGCAATTGACTCGTCCCATTCTTATCCATTTTGCAGTCACTTCCTAAATAAAATTTTTATATACTCGTTCCAAAATGCTATTTTAATTTTTACTTATAGCTAAAAAAATTTCAACTATTCTATTGTTATTTTGAAAATTTTTTTCACGTTCAATATTTTTTATCCTGTTGCATTTAATTATACAACAAACATGCAATTTAAGTATTATTTTGGTTTTACACTTATTACTCCAAGAATTCCTTTAGAATTGCTACTGTCATATCCATAGCCCGCTTGACGGTTTCTTGTGACCCTCCCGCAATGTGCGGTGTTGCCAGCACATTAGGCAGTGAGAACAATTCTTTGTAAAATGAGAATTTCTCTGGTCCAAAAACATCCAGTACCGCACCTCTAATCTGCCGATTCTCAAGCGCCGACTTAAGTGCTTTGTAATCAAGTAGGTTTCCTCGTGCTGTATTGATAAGCACGGCATTCTTCTTCATCATCTTTATTTCGCGCTCTCCGATGATCGGCTTAGCGTTTTTAGGCTGGCGTGCATGGAGGCTGATAAAGTCAGATTCTCTTACCAATTCGTCCAGTTCGACTCTTTTTACTCCTATTTCTTCAAACCGTTTTTGCTCAACATATGGATCATAAGCAATAATATTAGCGTCGAAACCTTTAAGAATTTTTGCTACCCGACAACCAATCTCTCCCATCCCCACCAAGCCAAAGGTTTTTCCATTTATCTCTATACCTGTTCGATCAAATTCATAATATGAAGGTTTCCATACTCCTTTTTTCAAATAATAGGAGCTCTCGGGTATACTTCGCAGGAATGAGAGAAGTAGCCCGATCGTGTATTCGGCTACAGCCTGTGCGTTTTTACCAGGTGTATTGTAGAATTTTATTCCCCTTTGTTCCGCATATGCTCTATCAACGTTTTCCGGACCACCACGAAGTGTAATAACCACCTTCAATGCGTTTGCATTTTCTAGCACTTCTTTCGGCAGCGCAGCCCCATGAATTATTAGCACATTGACATCACGGATAACGTCCTTTAAGGCAAAGGGATCACCATAGAATTCCCGAACCCCCACCTCAGGCTTTGGTATATTTGGATCATCCCATGACATGCCGCTAGGAACCACAGTATTATCGTTTAGAATAAAGCTTTCAACCGGGAAATCGAATTTCATAGTATTTATTTCAATATCATACTCTTTGGAAAGATTTTTCTCGAGATAATCTTTGAAAATTAATGGTTCAAAAAATTTATCACCTGCTATCAATATCTTTGTCATAAGCGCTTCTCCTTTCCTTATACTCATTAAATCTTTCACCAAAATATTGCTGAGTTGAATTGTCTGGCTCAACACGCTCACTCTTTTGCCACTTCCATACCTCCTTTAGTATGGTCGACACTCCTATATTGTTCCCCAATGCTATCTCTCCCAAGATATACCCACCTAATGTTGCCATATCCACATCCTCAATAGCTTCTATTGGAATACCCAACACTGTTGCTTTAAGCTTGAGGTAGTTACGCATCCTGGCTAGTCCACCAACCACTCGTATCAGCTTCGGTTTTATACCGGTATAGTGCATCATGGTTTCCAAGAGTACTTTTGACTCCATCACTGTACCTTCGAGAACGGAGTAAGACAGGTCTTCCTCCGTGAATTCACTTTCCAACCCTTCAAACCCTCCTTTGAATTGGGGGAGTATATGCCTTTCTGGAGGCACAAATATCGGTCTCTTGTTCACCGTCAATTTTTCAATGTCCATGGTTTTTTCATGGGAAAATAATCTATATCTTTCATTTGCCCATTCGAAAATTTTACCCGTACTGGTGGTATAGCCTACCAGAGCGAACTTGTTTTCCAGAACCTGATATTCAAGGTTACAGTATGCCTCTACATACGGGAAACTGAGATTTGGAGGAACCGGGCATACCAGGGCTTCAGAAGTACCCGTGGAGTTCAAAATCGCATTACTATCGTTTACACCCGATGCTAGCAAGGCACACATATGGTCATGTCCGCCAATTACTATCATACAGTCCTGATAGACTGGGTCACTTATAAATTCCTTTCGGAGCTTACCGATAATACTGGCTGATGGAATTGGCTCAGGCAGTCTTGTGATGTCTATACCGAAAAATTCGGCTACCTGTACATCCCATTTAGCATTTGGTATGTCAAATAAGAATGTACGAGAAGCCTGTGAATAATCAGTGTAGAAAAGACCCGAATCGCTCAGCTGAAAAGCTATATAATTAGTTATGTTCAACCATTTTGTCGTGTTAGCTAGTACTTGTGGCATGTTACGTTCATACCATTTCAGCCTGTACGGGAGGTACATGGGCATGGGGTATTGTCGCAAACGATTCTTGATAGGTGTAAGATCAATCTCAAGGCATACTTCTGAATTTCGCCTATCATTCCAGCAAATACAGTTACTCACAGCTTCCCCATTTTTGTTGACAGGAACCATGCTTGACGCCATACCGATAATTACAATTGCACGTATTCTCCCTGGTATGTTCTTTTTGGGATTAGAGTAAAGCATTTTCAATACAGCTTTTAATACCTTACTAGGGATTATTTCTACCTTCGAACTGTTACCTAAGGCATAAGGTGTTTTCACTTTTGATTGCCACAGGATTTCTCCCTCTCTGGTGAAAATCGACAGTTTGATATTAGTGGTCCCAATATCAAGAACGCAAATACCGTCCACTAGAGCAGACCTCCTTTAGAGAAATCTGCATTCTTCTGTCTTTCATTCATCAACTTCTCTATCTCATCTCTTCTCAAGGTCGGTACAGCACCATTTTTTCTCCCCTGGACGGTCGACATGGCTAAATTTTCTCCTATAAGTACCGCAATCAATATAACGATCCTAAAAACCGTGACACTCAAAAATGGGTTGATATGCATAAGGTTAATACCATTTATACTTTCGCTAATGAATACTGTACCAATCAAAGTTCCTAAAATTGTAAATTAACTGATGCCTCATTTGTCTGTCAATTCTGTAATTGCTAAATTGATGATGTCTTGATGTTTTTTTGATATAATCTGCTACTTTTTTCTCTGACTTTCTTAATGACGAATAGATAGTTTGTGTTCTGAATAAAAAAGCAGAAATCTCTGCTACCTCTGTTTTGTTTATCTCTTATCTTCCTTTTTTTATTAGCTTATTCATGTTAGGTTATCGAATAACATCTCTATGATTTTTTTGGAATTTTGTAGTTACATTATACAATATCAAAAAATCTTTTTCAAGTTCTTATTTAATATTCTGAAAAATTTTTTTAGCGCGTTGTTGTATAATTAAATACTTTAGGCAAAAGATCGGTATTATGAAAAAAATCCGATTTTTAAAGCTCCTGAGAACATGGCTATTGAGCAGGGGGGTAAATATATCTATATTGTTCTATGGATAACTTCACTTGCTCAGCTTTAAAAGAACTTTTAAAAAATCTGCCCGATTGCCTTATGGCTCTTTATGTTTTTAGTTGCCGGTCACTCTGAAAGTTCTCTGGTGCAAACGCTTAAAAGTGTACATTTGTCTTATTCCAAAGACGAAATAACAAAATCAAAAAAGACCTCATTAATGAGCTTACAACTGTTTAAACATAGAGAACTACCTGAAAGCATTTTGCGCTTAACATTGCTGGGTATCGTAGCAAAGTGTAAGATAATTCCAAAGTCAAACAAGCTACTTTGGAAAGTTGGCCTCGGTATCGATTTATAAGGCAAAAAATATGTCTTATGTAATAAAATTAAAAGCTGGCATTCTTAAAAAATACCCACCGCAACTATTGACAAAGAACCTCCTAAACGTGTGATTATATGAAAACCCCGCAACCGCTGGGGTTACGGAGTTTTTGGGTAAGAACGGCAGGATTTGACCCCGCGGCCTCTTGAATACGCACGGAGGTAATTAGTACTCTTTTTATTTACCATAAAAGAGATTTGGTAGGTAAGTTACAGTCTGTGGGAAGAATATTATGATTAAAAGCACGAGAAGTAAAACGATGTAATAGGGGAGAGACTTTTTAACAATCTCTATATAGTCTACTCCAGTAACTTTCTGGACAACAAAGAGCAACATACCAAAAGGAGGTGTAAGCAGCCCATACGATAGGGCTAGAGTACCTACTACGCCGAAGTGTACTGGATCAATACCAGCACGAGGGGCCACGACTGCCATAACCGGAGCAAGCATTAATATTAGAGCTGTAAGATCCATAAAACAGCCTAGAATCACAAATACTAAAATGATTAGAAGAAAGATCGTTTGAGTATTACTTGTAATCGTAAGAATCCACTCAACCAAATTGGCAGGGGCATGTGTGTACGCCATTAGCCAACTAAAATAGTTGGCAACGGCTACTATGAAAAGGATTGCGGCACTATTTTTTATAGTGTCTATCATTATCCTGACGTGTTCTCTTAAACTTACTTTGTAAAGGATAGAACTGATAAAAATTAGGTAAGCAACAACAACAGCGGCCGCTTCCGTTGGGGTAAAGATACCCCTAAAGACTCCACCCCATAAAATTAGAATAGCCAATAAGACAGGAAAAGAGGCACGAATATTAGATAAAAAGGCAGAAAGACCGGGAAATTTGTCTCGGGGGTAATTTCTCCTCCGAGCTAAAATAGCGGTGACGATCATAAATCCAACTAATAGGAGAATTCCCGGGATGATACTTCCGGCCCATAAACGCCCTATCGAAACATCTGCGCCGACCCCCCAGAGTACAAGAGGGATGCTCGGGGGAATTATTACCGACAGAACGCTGGAAACTGCTGTGGCTGCAGCACTGGTCTCTTTATCGTATCCAGCGTCCACCGATACATAGTAGACAGCTCGGCTGGGACCAGCTGCATCAGCTACAGCGGAACCGCTTAGTGCAGAAAAGGCGCCGCTGAAGAGCATGTTGAACTGGAGTAATCCTCCACGCCACCAACCGACTGCCTGTCTGGTTACGCCAAACAATCGCTTCGCTATCGCTGGATGGTTTATCAACTGGCCAATCCACACAAACAAGGGGATAGACAGTATTGTAAAGGAATTAACACCATATACCATCTTTAGTGCTAGTATCTTCTCCCATCCGTCAAGGGTCCCAGTTAAGAAGGCAAGAAATATACTAGCTGCGCCAACGCTAACTGCCACAGGAACTTTCAGGAATAAAAGTACGCTCATAATTACGAAAGAAAGAACCACCCAGTATACTAACATTCCTTTGCCACCCCCTTGCTTTCTTTCACCTTAACAGCCTGTATGCCATGGTAAACGAGAAGAACAATAGAACAGATTACCAAGGGAAGGTAAAAAAATGCCATACTGATCCCGACAGCCGGTGTTACTTTGCCCGCTTCTAAGATTGACATTAATGTAGCACCCCACAAAACTATACCAAAAAAACAGCAGGCGATTAAGTTCGCAATAATGGATAGGTACTTCTGGGCTTTAGGAGACAGCCGTCGTACCAGAGCATCTACACTTATGTGGTCACCGAGAAGATAAGCCCCCCCAACGAACGTGATCCAAATATTTGCAAATCGAGCAATCTCTTCAGTCCAAGAAAAGTTTAAATCGACAGGAAGATAACGCATTATTACCTGCAATAGAATGGTTCCTAACATCAGACTTAGAAGTAAAACAACAAAAGCTTTGATAAGATTCTCCATATTTGACCGAAGGTTTTTCAGCTTTTCTTTCATCTTTATAATCCTCCCCAAAGTCAACTTTTATATGGATTTTTTTGCACCTATAGAGCCCCCACTTTGGATTAGTGAAATTTCGTTCCACGCTAGTACCCTGGCCTCTTCCACCGAAGCTTTGATGTTTTACCTATCGTCAGGGCGGAACCCCGAAGGTTGGTATGCTCACCGGAGACTCCGGCCCACTCGCGTTTGTTAGCCTGCGAATCAGTCGTTAACCTTTACGTTGTTTTCCATCTTGTCTCGCACCAGAGCAAGCTATAAAAAATTGGCGCTTGGGGAGGAGTAGAACCTCCCCATTTCAGCTGCCCAAAGAGGAGCAATAACAGGCGGCTTGAAAACCCAATCATTATTTAATAATACCTTCTCTTACCAACCAATCCCTTACTTCTGGGCGTAGATACTTATTTACCGCTTCTTTAACTGCGGGCATTGCTGCTTCACGAATGGCTTTTGTATCAGGTTTAATGACCTCCATTTTCTCTTCTAGAATTTTGAGAATTTCCTCTTCATACTGTGGTGCCAATTCCATAGAACGTTTCTCCAATTCTAAGAAGGCTTCTTTGATTGCTTCTCTCTGTTCCTCGGGTAAGCTCATAAACCAATCCAAGTTAACAGCCCAGTCACTGATCCAGTACATGTGGTTGCTTAATACGAGATACTTCTGAACTTCCTGGAACTTAGCTGAATATATGGTTGGAATAGGATTCTCTTGGGCATCAATTACTTTTTTCTCAAGCGCCTGATAGACCTCCGTGAAGGCCATAGGTGTGGGAATAACACCAAGCTTTTTCCACACATCTATCCATGCTGGAAATTCTGGAAGTCTAATCTTAAGACCTTTTAAGTCCTCGGGACCGTAAATTGGCACATTGCTTGTTATCTGTCTTGGGCTCCTCATGGTCCATGCAAGTATATATAAGTTATGTTTTGCCGCCTCTTTATTAATTTCGTCTCTAAATTCATTAATGAACTTCTGGACCTGGTCCGGACTCTCAATGAGAAACGGAATATTCATTGGCATCCACTGTGCAAGGTACATTGAAGATGGATACCCACCGGTTCTAGCAATCTTAAGTATTCCCTTCTCGATCTGCTCCGTCACATCTTTGTCCCCTCCAAGAGAACCGCCTATCGAGTGCTCGAAGGTAATCGCTCCTCCTGTCCTTTCTTCAATCCATTTTGCAACCATGTTCTGAAGGTCGACTTCGTAACCCGGTCCTTCTGCATTAGCGAAAACTACCTTTTCCTTGCGTGTATCTTTCTTCTGTGTACCTTCCTTCTGTGCATTCTCCCTTCCACAACCAGTAAGGAGAGTGCTAAAGATAAAACTTGCCAAGACTAATAAAAGAAGGCTTTTAATTTTTCTCTTCATAGCAATTCCTCCTTATAGTAATTTAGGCTCAGTTTAAATTTGCCGTTGTTTAGCTAGCCGATTTCATAACCTACTCTTTATGGCAATCCCTCCTCGTATAATATCTTTTAGAAATTATCACAGAACCATTTTAGGTTCTTGATAATCAGGTGTTGTAAAAGTCAATATATTTTCGTACATAGTATTATGTTTTTCATACCTTTTAGATATTAGCTGAAAAAAATATATTTGATGCATCTGTGTCTATTAGTAAGTAACCTAGTTTATCAGGAGACACTAATCAGTGTCTTTAAACCGTCAGTTCCCGTGTAGATTCTTTCGAAAGCTTTAACCGCATCTTCCAGGGGATATACAGCAGTAATAAAGGGTTCTACATCGATTAATTCCTTCTCTAGTAAGTCCTTAGCAGTTCGAAAAGCGTTATAGGTATAAACAAATGTACCCTTTAAGTCAATTTCCGAGTAGACTATCTGCAACAGGTCAACCGGGACCTTATCGTGGTAAAGAGCAACAATGTTTATCAAACCACCCTTCCTTACCAGTTTAAAAGCAGTCTCAATGGATGAAGGATGGCCAATACAATCAATAACAACATCTGCCCCAACTTTATTAAAATTTTGCACTCTGCTTTTCAGATCTTCCTCATTGGGATTTACTGCAACAAAGCCCATCTCCCGTGCTTTCTGTAATCTATATTCATTTATCTCACTAACGATAACACTGCTGGCACCCGAATAACGTAGAACCTGTGCTACAAATAAACCGATCGGGCCTCCTCCTAGCACTACTGCGGTATCACCAACTTTGAGTTTACATTTATTTACAACACTGACAGCAACAGCTAATGGTTCGGTCAAAGCCATTTTTTTAAGGTCGCAGGATTTTGATAATTTAATAACCTTATCAAGCTGAACCTTCACGAATTCAGCAAAACCTCCATCAACGTCACGTCCACACATCTGCACGTCATCACACAGGTTATATCTGCCCGTTTTGCAATAAAAACAATTATGGCAGTGAAACATCGGTTCAACGACAACATGGTCTCCGATCTCTAGATCAGTCTTCTTAGTTGCCTTTATTTTCACTACTTCCCCTACAAACTCATGACCCATAACAATACCTGGCCGGATGCGAGGGTGCTTTCCAGAATACATTGTCATATCAGAACCACATATCCCACAATATCTTACCTTAATTAGAACCTCATCATTTTGTATCTCTGGTTTTAGCCTATCCATCAACCGTACATCTTTCGGCCCCATATATACTAAAGCCTTCATCTAGATCACTCCTCACTTACTCCGTTTCATTCTTTAAATCTAATCTCTACAGCATCACCGGCAGTCCATCCACCATCAACAACTATAGTCTGGGCGGTTATATAACTAGCTGCATCTGATGCAAGGAACAGAATAACATCAGCAATTTCTTCTGGTTCAGCCGGTCTACCCAGTGGCGTCTTACTCGTGACAACATTATACCAAAACTCATCAGCCAAAACCTTTTCCGTCATAGGGGTTCTGACAAAACCAGGAGCAACAACGTTTACATTTATATTATATTTGGCCCACTCTACCGCCATACTCTTGGTAACCTGTTTCAGCCCTCCTTTGCTGGCCGCATATGCCGCTCTCAGCGGCAGAACCATCTCTCCCTGTAAAGACCCTACATTAATTATTTTGCCGTACTTCTGCTTAATCATCACCCTAGCCACTCTCTGAGAACAGAAAAAGGCCCCTTTTAAATTGATATTTAGCGTTTTATCCCACTCTTCTTCACTGACATATTCAGTAGGAGTGCTTTTAAAACTGATACCGGCCGCGTTAACCAGTATATCAATCCTGCTGAATTTATTAACAACTTCTTCAACCATTCTATCAATATCCTCTAGTTTAGAAACGTCTGCCTGAATATGAAGGGCTTTTCCCCCTTCCGAGCAAATCTCATCTGCAATCTTCTTGCCCTTTTCCTCATTGCGACTAACTACGACAACCTGGGCCCCGTTGGCAGCAAGTCTGAAAGCAGTAGCCTTGCCTATTCCGCTGCTACCACCTGTTACAATTGCTACTTTACCGCTCAGGTCAACCCTACTTAAAAAATCGTTCTTCATTAAAATTCCTCCCTTATCTGTTAAAA
>Ga0247720_100575_pt1 | contig 12093 bp, 4 predicted proteins | sample MSEWel2015_12_15_FD_189078 | JGI IMG/M metagenome (GOLD analysis project Ga0247720, IMG submission 189078) | Subsurface sediment microbial communities from gas well in West Virginia, United States - MSEEL Well Study Marcellus 3H_2015_12_15 | ecosystem: Environmental > Terrestrial > Deep subsurface...
GCGGTGGGTCGACCACCATACCCGTTACCGGCGTAACCCTTGATAAGACCAGCCTGACCATGACCGTCGGTGAAAGCTACCAGCTGAAGGCCACCGTGTCCCCGGACAATGCTACCAACAAAAATGTAACCTGGAGCAGCAGCAACCCCGCCGTGGCCACGGTGGACGGCACCGGTAAAGTTACCGCTGTGGCGTCCGGCACGGCTAACATCACCGTTAAAACCGTAGACGGCGGCAAGACGGCCACCTGCGTGGTGACGGTTAATCCGGCACCGCCCGTATCAGCTCTGCCCGTAGAGATTAAATCCTATGTGACCCTGACCGACCCGCTGGGCAACACCGTGGTGGTGGCCGAGATCAAGCCGGAGTACGCGGATCAGGTCGATGCGGTCACGGTAAAGGGTCAGGTGATGAACCGGCGCCCCGGCACCAATGAGTGGCAGAAGACCCTGGAAGGCAGCGTCACCGTGACAGACGCCGACTTTAAGGTTACCCTGAAGCCGGCGGTGGACGTGATTGCGAAAGCCGATGCCGGTTTGGGGTTGTTCGGCGATACCAACGTATATGTATGGCTCAAAAGCGGGGTGACTGCCACCAGCGTCACTGCCAACGGTCAGCCCATGACCCTGAGCGGCGACTTTTACAAGGTCACTCTCTGGGGGCTGAATAAGGGCGATACGGTAACGGTGAGGGTAACCACGGCTCAGGGCGTACAGACCCGGGATGTTACCGTGCGGGAACTTTAATGAAAAAGGGGAGAGAGCCGTAAATGAACGCTAAAAAAGCGCTGCGTGTTCTGGCATTGACCCTGGCGCTGGTGTTCATGTTCAGCGCCGTGGCGGCCGCAGCAACTCCCAGTATTATCTACTATAAAAATGCGGCGGGCAAGGTGGTGCAGGCCGACTACCAGGCGGCTCTGGACCGGGCTGTGGCCGGGAACACCGCCCTGCTGGATGCGCTGAAGAAGGCCTTTGTTGACGCCCAGGACAACTTCCGCGACATCATGGTAAAAAACGACGACGGCTCGGTGATTGACTGGAAGAAAGCCCTGACTGATAAAAAGTCCTACCAGGAAGCCATGGCAGACAGCAACTACGCAGGCACCGAGCCTGCCCATGAACTGGAACTGGTCCTTGATGAAAGCGGCAGTGTTGTGGAAAGACCTGCGTGGCCCGTGGAAATGGAAGGGCTGCCGCTGATCAGCTACAGCGACCTTACCCAGAAGACCTACGCCACCATTACCATCAAGGTCGAGTACGTGGATAAGGTAACGGCCGTGACCATCGCGGGTAAGGCGGCGGTGCAACAGCCCGACAGGAGCAAGTGGCGTGCGGAAGTGCCCGCCGGCACCACTGCGGAATCCCTGGCCGGCAAGATCGTCATCACCGTGCAGCAGCCTCCCGCTCCCGGCCAGTGGCCTGCTGAAATGGAAGGGCTGCCGCTGATCAGCTACAGCGACCTTACCCAGAAGACCTACGCCACCATTACCATCAAGGCCGAGTACGTGGATAAGGTAACGGCCGTGACCATCGCGGGTAAGGCGGCCACCAGGCTGCAGAACGAACCGAATAAGTGGCGCGCGGAAGTGACCGCCGGCACCACTGCGGAATCCCTGGTCGGCAAGATCGTCATCACCGTACAGCAGCCTCCCGCTCCCGGCCAGTGGCCTGCGGAAATGGAAGGGCTGCCGGTGATCAGCTTCAGCGACCTTACCCAGAAGACCTACGCCACCATCACCATCAAGGCCGAGTACGTGGATGAGGTAACGGCAGTGACCATTGCGGGTAAGGCGGCGGTGCAGCAGCCCGACAAGAGCAAGTGGCGCGCAGAAGTGCCCGCCGGCACTACTGCGGAATCCCTGGCCGGCAAGATCCAGATCATCGTGCAGGAGACCCCCGCCCCCGGCCCTGTGGCGGCCATCAAGGAAGTGCGGGCCAAATTGGATCTCTTTGGTCAAACTCACGTATGGGTTTTCCTGAATGAAGGCGTGGAGGCTTCCAGAGTCACCGCCAACGGCCAGGCCCTGCAGTATAATGCAGTGGATCAGAGATGGGAAGGCGTTTTGGACAACCTGAAGGTGGGAGACACCGTTAAAGTTGTGGTCACCACCACCAACGGGAGCAGCGACGAAGGCACCGCAACAGTGGTTGCCATGGGATCTTAAATAAAGCTGACCGGTCATTGCGAAGGGGTGATGGGATGGTCTGAGGGTTTCATAAAAATAACTGAATGGTTGATGATTGCAATGGGGAATACGTTCAGGAAATCAAAGGAGGTTGTGTCCTTGATGCCTCGCGTTAAGCACATGCGGGTTATCGCCTTAGCCGTGGCGCTGGTGTTCCTGTTCTCCAGCGTAGCCTTTGCTGCTGTGCCGCAGTACGTCTACTTCCAGAGCGGCAGCGATATGGTGAAGGTGGACTACGCCAAAGCTGTAAACGACGCCATGAACGATGACAACACCCTGTACAATGCCGTCAAGCAGTACGTGGGTGCGGCTGAAGAAACCGGCGCGCCGGTTATTGTGGAAACCGACGACCAGAAAGTCCTGGACTATCAGAAGGCCCTTGGTGCGGGCAAGCGCTTCGCCGACATCGTCAATGACCCCGCTTACCAGACCAGCAGGCCTGAAGCCGGCAAGGAACTGCGGGTGGAAAACGGCCAGGCCGTGATTGGCGACATCCGGCCGGAAGTGGTGGAGATCAGTTCCATTACGCCCACTGATACCCTTGGCGTGGTGGAAATCGTGGCCGAAGGCACCACCGCTGAAGCTTTGCAGGCCGCCATTACTCCTGCCTGCACGGTAGTGGACAAGGAAGGCGTGCCCAACACCTACATCGTGACCATCCAGAACGCCGCCTACGACCAGGAGATCACCCTGCAGTTCGCGGCCGGGTTCCAGCTCAAAGCGGGCGTGAATAACAAGGTCAAGTGGGCTTCGCCTCTGCCTGCAGTTCTCACCTTAGATGCCCGGGCCGGTGACGACGAAACCATTACTGTCAGCGGCACTGTGAAGAACGCCGTCAGCGTGAACATCAGCATCACCAACGCCGGTAACCAGGAAGTTGCCAGCGCCACCGGCGTGGCCGTGGCCGACGGTTCCTTCACCTGGAAGAGCGACCCCTTGGCCGCCGGAAACTACACCGTGAGTGTGGTGGCTGTGAAGGACGAACAGACCTCTGAGGCGAAGACCGCCAACGTGACCGTGAGCAATGTTGCGCCTACAATTGCCAGCGTAACAGCCATAGATGGCACTCACGTAAAGGTAGTTTTTAGCGAACCAATAAGACAGGCCGGAGCCCAGAATACTGCCAACTATGATGTCAAAAAATTGAGTGACACTTCTTGGAACGACGATCTGGCGGCTGCCGTACTTCAAGCGGACAAGAAAACGGTTATTCTTACATTAGGCAATTCCCTAGTACCATCGCCCAACGGATTCGTACTGGTAATTGTGCAAAGTGGTGCTGAGCACATTGCAGACCTGCGCGGCAACGAGGTAGTCGCCGGCTCCGAGATGATCTTCAGCGGCATTGGGACTTCAGACACGGTGAAGCCTGAAGCCCTCTCGGCATCCTACGATCCCGCCGCCGGCAGGCTCGCGGTGCGGTTCAGCGAAGCCATGAGCACCGCTACTGCTAACTTCGTTAAGACAGGGTTTAGCCTATCCAATGGCGCCTCCACCGTCACTCTGGGTGTCAACGAGACTGGTGACTGGTCGCAGGGAAATACGGTGCTGACCATTACGCTATCAGCCTCCAAGAAGGCCGAGGTTAACGCTCTTGGTGCCAACATGACCCTGTCTATAGCCGCAGACGCCGTCAAGGACGTGGCCTTGAACGGGATAGCTGCCGTAAGCGGCATACCTGTTTCGGCCCAGGCGGTGCTCAGCGCGGCCAGCTACGACGAGGCCACCAACGAGTTGACCCTGACCTTCTCCAGGGCCGTTGATGTAAGCACCCTGGTGAAGGGCGAGTTCACCCTGGACGGGACTGGTGCCACGAGGACCTTGGGTGCCGCCGATACGGTTACTACTACCCAGGACGGCACTACCGTGAAGATCACCCTGGCCAAAAATGCCGCCTTGGATGCCTACGAGGGCGCGGCGGTGACCGGCCGGAACGTGGACTTCTCGGCCGCCTCCGGTGCTTTCGTTGACGTCAGCGGCCTTGCCGTGGCGGCAACCAGGGACGTGCCACTGAACTACGTCGAGGATACCACCAAGCCGGTTCTCGTAAGCGCTACCTTCAACGCCTCCAACAGCCGCCTTACCCTGACTTTTAGCGAACCGGTGCAGGTGGATACGTCCGACAACAGTTACCAGATTGACAACACGAAGATCCATTTCACTGAAGGTGCCTTTGCGACCGGACAGGCAAACTGCGAAACCTATACAAACGATGGTGTCGCCACATCGGCCGCCACGGTCGTGTTCCATGATACTAGCAACAACCTTACCTCCAACTCCAAGATTTACTTCGACGCGGGCGCTGTGAAGGATGACGCTGGCAACGAAATTGCCGAGGTAACTCAGGCAAATGCGGTCGTCATCTCCTTCCTGGATCAGACGCCGCCAACTGTTAATGCAAGTGCAACTCAAGTATCCGCCAATACGGTTACACTAACCTTCAGTGAGCCGGTTGACCGGGCCAGCGCAGAGAACGTGGCCAACTACACCATTACCAAGGATGACAACCCGTCGGTGACCCTGACCGTAACTGCCGCCAGGTTGAACGCCGCCGGCGATAAGGTAACCCTGACAGTCAGCCCGGCCGGCACCATCGGCTACACCTACAACATCAAGGTCTCCAACGTGAAGGACAGGTATAACAACACCATGGTCAACGCCAATATGGTCGGGACCGATATCGCACAGTGGACTGTGGACGGTACGGGTGACACCACCGGGCCGACTGCCGGTGCCCTCACCTACACCGACGTTGACGGCTCCAAGTCCATCACCGCCGGCGATACTATCGAGATAGCCTTCAACGAAGTGCTGAACGTCGACTTCAGCAAGGTTACCGCTGCCGACTTCTCCGTCAGTAACAATCATAACCTGGGCACCAATCCGACCTTCGCCTACGGCAGCGGGAACGACCGGGTGAAGATCACCTTGGGCGCCAACCCGACCATTACGTGGGGCGATACCATCACGCCGGCTGCTGACAACGACATTAAGGACCTGGCCGGTAACAGTGCGCAACAACATGCATCTGAGCAATTAACGAATCCTGGCACCGCGCCTAAGATTACCAGCATCTCTTACGCTGACACCAACGCCAGCGGCGTGGTGGATGCCGGCGACAAGCTGACCATCACCTACGACCGGAACATTACCCTGCCGAACGGGATTAGCGCACTCAGCGCAGACGACTTCACCCTGTCGGGTGGCCTGAGCTTCGGTAGCAGCCCGTCCTTCGAGGTGCAGGGCGGCAACCAGATTGTCGTCACCTTGGGCGGTTCCGGGATCGCCGTTGACGCCTCTGTCGGTACGGATGATGCCATTGACGAGGCGGAGAGCAGTGATATCGCCGACGAGTGGGGCGTGACCCAGGGTGCTGCGGACGATACCACCGCCAGGGTGACCTCGGCCGACCGCACCCAGCCGACCATCGTGTCGGTCGTGTTCAACGACGCTAACGACAATTTGATCATGGATCAGGGCGAGACCATCGTGATCACCGTCAGCGAACCCATTGGCAAGACCGGCGACATCGGCAACGCTGGCGGGCAGATGATCAACCTCTACAACGGCCCGACCGCCAATCCGCTGTCGGATGCCGGTACGCCCGGTAAGAACCCCAACAGTTTGGTGACCGTGTCCGGCAATAAGATTACCATCACTCTGGACGACGGAACCAACAATGATTGGACAGGCGAAGCAGTGAACACCACCACGACCTTCAACCTGAGTGGCACGGTACCGGAGCTGCGTGATGCGTCGGGCAATGTGCTTGCTCCTGCTGCAGGGTTCGGGGTAACCATCAGTATCCAGTAGCATGTAGCTGTAGCTAGTAAACGGTAGCTAGTAAACGATGCCAGGCACTTAACTTATTAACTTACTGATAGGTAAGTGCCCGTGGCCGGCGCCCCGGTGGGTTGAGCCCCACAGGGGCGCCTTTCATTAACTTGAAGTGGATGGTGCCAGGCACTTAACTTATTAACTTATAGTTGAAGGGTTGGGGGGCCCCTGTTACAATGAGTGGCAGGGGGTGAATTTTTTGGGCAGGAGACCAAGAATCGAGTTTGAGGGCGCAATGTACCATGTAATCCAGCGGGGCAACAACAGGGAGTTTATATTTAATGCCGGGAAATGGTCCCGTGCTTGGTAAAGAAGTTGTTTCGGGAAATATGCAACAGGGGGGAATGATGCTTGCCCGCGAAAAAATTCCATTATCATTTGCTGGCGGGTTTATTGTTTTTTCTAATGCTTATGGCCATTTATGCACCCGGGGCGGCGGCCCAGACGTCGAAGAGTGTGCAGGCTTACCGGTTCGGAAATGAGCAGGTGCCTTCTGTGGCCGGCCATGCCTACGCTTCAAAAGAAACTGTCAGCCAGTTGATTGAAGAACGGCGCCAGCGGGAGAAACAAATGCCCGCCCGGGACTACAGCCGGGAGATTATTGTGAAATGGCAAAAGTCATCGGACAGTGTAAGCAAAGAGGCGCTTCTCAAAAAATGTGCTGCCGAAAAAATCCACGAAAAAGGGGATTTATCCCTGCTCCGGGTAAAAGACAGGGAGAAGGCCATTGCAGAATTGAAGCGGAGCGGGCGCGTAGAGTATGCGGAGCCCAATTATCCCCTGCATATGATGTACGTCCCAAACGATCCCCTGTTTTTTGACCAGTGGGCACTGCACACGATCAATGCCCCCGGGGCATGGGGTAAGCTGGCGCCAAATCAGGAGCCGGTGATTGTGGCCGTGGTTGACACGGGCATCGATTTTTATCACGAAGATCTGCAGGGGCGCATCTCGCTTGATGGAGCCTGGGATTTTGTATTAAACGATTCATACCCGCTGGATTTGGACGGGCACGGTACGGAAGTGGCCGGTGTTATCGCTGCCGCCACCGGCAACGCCACCGGCATTGCCGGTACCGCCGGGCGGCAAAATGTACAGATACTGCCCTTGAGGGTCTTCAACCTGCTGGGGCAGGCGGATACATATCTGGTGAGCCAGGCCATTACCCACGCCGTTGACTGCGGGGCACAGGTGATCAACCTCAGCCTGGGCGGTCCACAGTACTCTCAGGCAGTGGCCGATGCGGTTGATTATGCCTGGGAGCGCGGCGTGGTGGTGGTGGCCGCCGCCGGCAATGAAGGCGGTCCGGTGTCCTACCCGGCGGCTTTGCCCCATGTGATCGCCGTGGCCGCCAGCGATGAGGGCGACGGGGTGGCCTATTTTTCAAATCACGGGCCGGAAATTGTGGTAGCAGCACCGGGAGTGGATGTTCTATCAACCGATGCCTTTTATCCCGAATATACCGTCGTCAGCGGAACGTCCATAGCGGCGCCCTTTGTTTCGGCCGCTGCGGCCATAATTAAATCGCAGCTGCCCGGTGCCGGGCCGGATCAGGTGGCGGAGATAATCCAGAAGGGCGCCGTGGATATTGGCCCGCCGGGGAAAGATGACTACGCCGGCTACGGCCGCCTGGATCTGGATCTGGTGGCCGCGCAGTTGGCGGGTGCGGGCACCCCGGGCGGGGGCGGCGGTAGCGGTGGGATCGATATGGAGCCGGGCCAGATTTTGCAGATTGACTTCAGCCTGCCGGTGAAGATAGATGGGAATACCTCCTCCCACTTCCACCTGCTCACTGCCGGAGGTGCCGAGCTGCCCTGCACGCTATATTTTGTAGGCGAGGTGAACACAGGTGAAACCGGCGGCTACACCACCTTCTGGCTCAAGCCCCGCGATGCCCTGGCCGCTGGCCAGACCTACACCCTGCGGGTGGATGCCGGCCTGACCGCCATTTCGGGGCAAAAGCTTGCCAACTATAATTTGAATATTGTTGTTAAAGCTGAAGAGGATAATCCAGTTACCCCACCGTCGGGTGATGAGGGTTATTCCGGAGCGGATAGTGCCAGGCACTTAACTTATTAACTTATTGATAAGCGCGTGCCCGTGGCCGGTGCCCCCTGGGCTTGTCCTTCCGGGGGCGCCTTATCTTATCGCCGCGACAGTGGTAGGGAACAAACCGTCCCGCAGGACGGCCTGTGACGGTCGAAAAATGGCCGGCGAAGGGAACCAGCTGAGCGGGCTGTCCGGAGAGGCCGTTTTGGGAAAAACTGAGGGCAAGGTGAAGGCGATGAAAAAACTCATTTTCACAGGCCTGATGGTACTGGTAATGTTTGTGGTCAATATTTCTTTGCCATCCTGGGCAGGCAGATGTGCCTGGGCACGTACTTTTGATGGAAAAGCAGGGGTTAGCCAGTCCGGGCAGGCAGGGCAGCAAGATATAAACCAGTTGCTGTCCGTAAATTCCGTTGCCAGTGCGGCGTACGGCCAAGTAAAGGCAGTACCTCAGGGGGATCGTTTGCTCCGGCCCACCCTGCCGCCCGAGTTGAGCAAAAAACTTTTCGGGGATAAGCTTAAGACAGCAAAAAGAGAGCTTTTCCGAACGGCAACAAGTGAGCTGCCCAAGAGCCCATGGGACTATTTAAGGCCGGGTCCCTGGGACCCGTACTGGGACATTCCCAGTGATGATCCGGAAATAACCGGCCTGGTGCAGGAAATAACCCGCGGTTTGACCAGTGATAAAGAAAAGGCAGCGGCCATTTACAAATGGGTGGTTCAGAACATTAAATATGACTATAGTTATTCAATTTACGAAGCGCTGCCCACTTTACACGCCCGCAAGGGGGTCTGCAACGGCTTTTCCCTCCTTCTGGCGGCCATGATGCGGGCAGGCGGCATACCGGCGAAATTTGTTACAGGTGCTGCTGACGGTGTGGGCGGGTGGCCCCGGCTGCCGGAGAAGACAAATCATGCCTGGAATGAAATTTATATTGACGGTAAGTGGTACAGCGTGGATGTCACCTGGGATTCATGCAGGTATCATGATTTAATGGAACACCAACCGGAATATCCTTTTGATTATTACCTGGAACATTATCAATATTATCTGATTGACGAAAAGCAATTCTCTGCCGATCACCATAAAATCCTGGTCAATGCCGCCTGGTTTGATTACCAGGGGGAAGAGCTGGACCTGGAACTTTCCTGTTCCGAGGCGGGGGCAAAAATCTTTTACACCCTGGATCTCTCCGAGCCAACCAGCAACTCCACTCTTTACTCCACCCCGCTGCACATCACCAATGGAACCACCATCAAGGCCATTGCCGTGGTTCCCCAGGGGGTGGTCAGCTATGTGGAAATACCTTTTATTCACATTAACGAAGGGGTTAAATTCTTTGACTCCCAGCGCGGCGTCCTGGTGGACATCCCCTTAGACAGGGAGTCTCAACAAATATACGCCTACTTTCTGAATGGCCAGAAGGGCAATTATATACCCGGCTTTATCATTGCGGCAGAGTCGCTGAATGAGGTTGCGGTATGGTCTCAAAGTCCTTTGGGGGGCTACTGGGGTAGCTCCAAAATAGGACGCCGGATTTTTGACCTGAAAGAGGGCGGCATGCGGGTCACTATTTCCAAGGGAGGCGAAATGTTGGAGATTAACTTTACGGTCTATTCCCTGCCTCCCGGTTTCCAAATGCCCCAGCCGCCCCTGGCCAGTATTTCCCCTGGCCAATACGACCGGCCCCTGGATGTGAGCCTGGACTGCCCGCGCACGGAAGACAATCCCTGGAGCGCCATTTACTACACCACCGACGGCAGTGTTCCCGGGCCGGGCACAGCCCGCCTCTGGGACGGGAAGCCCGTGCACATAGCCGCCGACACGACCGTCAAAGCGGTGGCGGTGCTGGGCAACTGGGATTACGTCAGCGACGTTGCGGAGTTTAAATACGAAATACGCCTTAGCGACTATTACGCGGTGGCCGAAGACACGGCAGCCCTGGCCATCGGGTTTGCCCCGGGAGACAGCAGCACCAGCGTCACCCGTGATTTAACCCTACCGGTGCAGGGAAAATACGGCTCCACCATCCGGTGGCAGTCCGACAGGCCGGAGATCATCTCTGAAGACGGAAAAGTATCCCGGCCGGTAATGCCCCGGTGGTTGGTGGAGAGGTACCTTTCGGGAGAAAATCCAATTATCGAAGAGCGTGTAAGTTTAACGGCTACCGTGACCAGGGGAAATGCAAGCGATACGAAAGAGTTTACTCTTGTTGTGCCGGGAAGGTGCAAGCTGGCAGATACCTGCTGGGCGCCGGTGGGGGCCATAGGAGATGGTACCGGGTCGTTGTGGGGAGTGGCTGCCGGCGGGAACCTCTGGGTAGCCGTGGGCGATCACGGTGCCATTTATACCTCTCCCGATGGGTTTAGCTGGACCAAACAGGATGCCGGGACAGGGGAAATGCTACGGGCCGTGGCCTTTAACGGCCGGATGTGGGTGGCCGTTGGAGAGCACTTCCTTGTCTCCCGGGACGGGGTAAAGTGGGATGTAAGAAGAGCGTCCGTTGTCAATCCTAATCTGGTGGGAGTTGCAGGAAGCCCTTCCCTCTGGGTGGCCATTTCACATGACGGCCTCATCTTTACTTCCCCGGACGGGTACGTTTGGGAGTGGCGGGACCTGAACGAAAAAGGGCCGCGTACATTCAATGCCGTTGCCTGGAACGGGAAGATGTGGATAATAGCAGGCGATGATGGGCTGATCCTTACTTCCTCCGACGGGCTGAACTGGACGGAGAGGATTTCCGGCACCACGGGCAACTTGCGTGATGTGGCCTGGGACGGCAGCCAGTGGCTGGTGGCGGGGGAAAACGAGATGCTTACCTCTGCCGATGGTGTGGTGTGGAAGAGATATGATTGCCTTGATGCGCCGGCACATATTGCCTGGGGCGGTTCTCAATGGGTGGGCATTCCCTCTTTTTCTGGCAACGGCATCCTAACCTCACTGGACGGAACCAGTTGGGATCGGGTTATAAAAGACCCCACCGGCTTCCCCTCTGGCCAGGTAAATGACATTGCCTCCTGTGACCATCGCTGTGTAGCGGTTGGTGAGCGGGGGATAGTGCACGTTATTGATTCCGTTGACTTCCCGGATCCCGGCCTGGAGGCGGCAGTCCGGAATAGTTTAAATAAACCGTTGGGTGCCATTACCAGGGAGGATATAAAGGGTTTACAGCAATTGGATGCCAGTCAACGCAATATTGCTGATCTCGCCAGGCTTGAGTTTGCCATTAACCTGGTTTCCTTAAATCTTGCCGGGAACCGGATTGATAGTATCCGGGAGATTGAAAATTTACAGAACTTAAAATACCTCAACCTTGCCCACAACAATATCCGGGATATAAGTCCTCTGGTTAAAAACAGTGAACAGGGCGGTTTAGGATGGGGCGCGGTGGTGGATCTGCGGGATAATCCCCTGGATCTGGAAGAAGGGTCGCAGGCTTATCAAGATATTGCCAGGCTGATCAGCAGGGGAGTAACAGTAAAATACGGCAATGACCGGGAAGAAGACGATGCCCGGGAATGGGCTCCACAAGTAAATGTGCCGCCCAATAAGGTGTGGACTATTAAATTCAATATGCCTGTGGATCCAGGTACCATAACCATTCAAAACATAACTGTTAAAGATACCAGCGGTAATGTAGTAAATGTTACGATAGAAATGGGCAATGACGGCAGGTCGGTTATAGTTAAGCCGCCGCTGGCGGGGTACACCCCGGGCCAGGTTTATACCCTGCATATTGGCAGGGATATTAAATCCACATCCGGCCTACATTTGAAGAATGCGGTAAAAATGCAGTTTATAATTGGTGCCAGGCACTTAACTTATTAACTTATCGAGCCCCGGTCCCGCGCCGGCGGGGCTTTTTCTTTTCACTGCCGGTGTACGATTCAGAATCGGTCCAGTTCCGCCTCATGTCAATCTCCGGCCGGATGTGGTATAATACAGCCACAGGAAGAATGAACCCGTGCCGGACAAAAGACAGCCCCACCACACCCACGACAGGGGATACAGGGAACTTCTC
>Ga0247720_100578_pt1 | contig 12049 bp, 13 predicted proteins | sample MSEWel2015_12_15_FD_189078 | JGI IMG/M metagenome (GOLD analysis project Ga0247720, IMG submission 189078) | Subsurface sediment microbial communities from gas well in West Virginia, United States - MSEEL Well Study Marcellus 3H_2015_12_15 | ecosystem: Environmental > Terrestrial > Deep...
CGTTTCAATTTTCTAACCTCCTTGTGGTATTATCGGACTTTCCTCCCACTTATTTTTATACAATCTCTATACCCATGCTTCTTGCAGTACCTGCTATCATTCGCATAGCAGCTTCTATATCAGAAGCATTTAAATCCCTCATCTTGATTTCAGCAATTTCTCTGAGCTGCTCTTTTGTAATTTTCCCAACTTTTTGTTTATTAGGTTGCGGAGAACCTGATTCTATTCCAGCTGCCTTTTTAAGTAGCACAGCCGCCGGTGGAGTTTTAGTTATAAAACTAAAGGACCTATCCGAATATATTGTAATAACAACAGGAATTATTAGCCCTGCGTCTTTGGCTGTTCTTTCATTAAATTCCTTGCAAAAAGCCATTATATTAACACCATGAGGTCCTAACGCAGTACCTACTGGTGGCGCAGGAGTAGCTTTTCCTGCTGGCAACTGTATTTTTACAACTGCTGCCACTTTCTTTGCCATGACTACACCTCCTTATAAAACTAAAATGACTTTTCACTTTTTTATATTTTTTGAAGTTGTACAAGGTCAAATTCAACCGGTGTCTCTCTTCCAAACATAGAAATTAAAACTTTCGCCTTTTGTCTATCCGGATAAATTTCTTCTACTACTCCAATAAAATTTTCGAAAGGTCCTGAAATAACCCTAACCGTATCTTTTACATTAAAGTCAACTGCAGTTGGAATCTCTTTTATTCCTAAAGCTCTAACTTCTGCTTCAGTCAATGGTACCGGTTTAGAACCAGGACCTACAAATCCTGTAACACCCCTGGTATTTCGCACTACATACCAAGTATCATCTGTCATAATCATTTTCACCAAAACATAACCCGGAAAAATTTTTTTCTCAACAGTTTTCTTTTTTCCATCTTTTATTTCAACAACTTTTTCCGTAGGAACAATAATTTGGTGAATTAAATGCTGCAAATTTCTATTTTCTACTATTTTTTCTAGGTTAGCTTTAACTTTGTTTTCATATCCAGAATAGGTATGAACCACATACCACTTTGCATTTTCTTTTTCTGACATAGTCAATCTTGGGGACTCGCCCCAACCTCCTTTAAACTTTAATAATGAGCTTTAAAAGATAACTAAAAACTGAGTCAATTAAAAAAATGAATACTGTAAAAAAAGCCATTACTATTAGTACAATTTCAGTGTAAGTTATCATGCTTTCTTTACTTGGCCATGTCACCTTTTTCATTTCTGCCCTTACATCTTTAAAAAATTTGACAAATTTTCTTCCTTCACCGGCCATTTCCTCACATCCTCTTGAAATTTTAAAACCTACTTAGTCTCTCTATGCAAGGTATGCTTTTTGCAGAATTTGCAATATTTCATTAGTTCTAATCTATCAGGGTCATTCTTTTTATTTTTTGTGGTATGGTAATTTCTATTCTTGCACTCAGTACACGCCAACGTAATTTTTACTCTCAATTATTACACCTCCCGGTGATTCGGCTGCTTAGTCAAATTTATCATAAATATAACTTCTTGTCAATCACCACAAGCAAAATAAAAAAGTACAAATTTAACTCAAAAGAAGCCAGGTTTGAACCCGGCTTCTCTTTACTCTATGATAGCTGACACGACGCCAGCACCTACTGTACGGCCGCCTTCTCTTATAGCAAACTTCAAACCTTCTTCCATCGCTATCGGTGTTATTAACTCTACTTTTATCGTTACGTGGTCCCCCGGCATCACCATCTCTACTCCCTCTGGTAACTGTATCGTCCCTGTTACGTCTGTCGTCCTAAAGTAAAATTGTGGCCTGTATCCATTGAAAAATGGTGTATGCCTTCCTCCTTCTTCCTTCGTCAATACGTATACCTGCCCCTCAAATTTCATGTGCGGCTTTATCGTCCCTGGCTTCGCCAATACTTGCCCTCTCTCTACTTCGTCCCTCTGTATCCCTCTTAATAACACTCCTATGTTGTCCCCTGCTTGCGCTTCGTCCATCGTCTTCCTGAACATCTCTACCCCTGTCACTACTGTCTTCTTAGATTCTGTCGTAAGCCCTATTATCTCTACTTCGTCCCCTACTTTTACTTTGCCTCTCTCTACTCTCCCTGTCGCAACTGTCCCTCTTCCCGTTATTGTAAATATGTCCTCTACTGGCATTAAAAATGGCTTGTCTATGTCCCTCTCCGGTGTCGGTATATATTCGTCTACTACATCCATTAACTGCCATATCTTCCCGCACCATTCGCATTCTCTCTTGCCACATCCACATTCTAATGCCTTTAATGCTGAACCTACTACTATCGGTGTGTCATCCCCAGGAAATTCATATTCGTTTAATAACTCCCTTACTTCCATCTCTACCAGCTCTATTAATTCTGCATCGTCTACCATGTCTGCCTTGTTTAAAAATACTACTATATATGGCACCCCTACCTGCCTCGCTAATAATATGTGCTCCCTCGTCTGTGGCATCGGACCGTCTGCTGCTGATACTACCAATATCGCTCCGTCCATCTGTGCTGCACCTGTTATCATGTTCTTTACGTAGTCCGCGTGACCTGGACAGTCTACATGCGCATAGTGCCTCTTCTCTGTCTCATATTCTACGTGAGTCGTGTTTATCGTTATTCCCCTTGCTCTCTCCTCCGGTGCCTTGTCTATCTCGTCATATCCTTTCTTCTCTGCTAACCCCGCATTCGATAATACCATCGTTATCGCCGCTGTCAATGTCGTCTTACCATGGTCTACGTGCCCTATCGTCCCTACATTTACATGCGGTTTCGTCCTCTCAAATTTTTGCTTCGCCATCCTTTTTTCCTCCTTTACACAATAAACTTATCCTAGTGTTTCTTAAAATTATGTCACAAAAGTGACATTTTATACATTTTAATTTCTGTTGTTAAAAACCAAACCTTCTATGATAAAAAAAAACTTTAACAACAAAATTGGAGCCCGCGACCGGGATCGAACCGGTGACCTCCGCCTTACCAAGGCGACGCTCTACCTACTGAGCTACGTGGGCAAAAGGGAAAATCACGACTCCGATTTTTGATTTTACTATAAAGTTTTCTAAATGTCAATAGTTAGCTGTTTCTCATTTCAAGATACCTTTCTAATTTTCTTTTTACCCGCTGTAATGCATTGTCTATAGATTTAACATGCCTATTTAGATCTTCCGCAATTTCTTGATAAGACTTGCCATCTAAATATGATACCAAGACCTCCCACTCTAATCCGCTTAATAATTCTTCCATTTTGTTTTCAATGTTAACGTATTCTTCTTTACTTATTATTAACTCCTCAGGGTCAGCAATACATTGGGTAGAAACAACGTCCAAAAGAGTCCTATCAGATTCTTCATCAAAGATAGGCTTATTGAGGGAAATATAAGAATTAAGCGGTATGTGCTTCTGTCTCGTTGCAGTTTTAATGGCAGTAATAATTTGACGAGTCACGCATAACTCCGCAAAAGCTTTGAAAGAGGAGAGCTTGTCACTTTTATAATCTCTTATTGCTTTGTAAAGACCTATCATCCCTTCTTGCATAATGTCTTCCTTATCGGCACCCACTAAAAAATAGGCGCGAGCCTTTGCTTTTACAAAGCTTTTATACCTCTCAAGAAGGTACTCTAAAGCGGCTTCGTCTCCTTTTTGAGCTCTAAAAACTACCTCCTCCTCTTCCATTTGCTCATATGTTTGATAGTAATCCTGCTGCGCCCCAGATTTCACCAATACCGCCCCCATTTATTATTCCAGCAACTTTATACGTTATAATTATACATTATATTGGTAAAGGTAGTCAAGCTAATTTTAGCTGTTTTCTGCCATTTTGCGCAGCTTTTTTACTATTTCACTATCTAAACGTTCTTCCAAATTGTCTTTATAAATTGTATTCATATAGCTTTTTTTATGGCTTTCAATATATTTGTTCATCTCCTCGTAAAGCTCTCTTGCAGACATTCTTATTGCACCATGAGCTAAAACCACCTGTTGCACAGTCCAATCAGAACTTACCACAATTACTCGCTCCTTTTTCGCTAATTCCACCACTTTTAACTCTATAAAGTGATCTGCCGATTCACCTTCTTTTGTGTAAACGACTTCAATCCCACTAATTTCTTCATGTTTTTCTAAACTTCCTTTTACATACATTGCGTCAAAAACTAAGATTATATTTATCCCTGAATATCCTCTAAAATCAGCCAATATATCTATTAACTTATCTCGCGCATCTTCCAAGCTTTTTTGCGCTTCTTTTTTTAAAATCTGCCAATTATTTATCACATTATAACCATCTACTAACATATACAAGAGAACATCACGCCTTATCTTTTCTTTTTGAAACTACCTGGTAAATTAAAAGAGAAGCAGCTACAGATGCATTTAAAGAATTTATCTTACCCTTCATAGGGATTTTAACTACAAAATCGCAATTTTGTAAAACTAATTTAGAAACCCCTTTTCCTTCATTTCCGATAACAAGAGCAACAGGAAAATCATAATCAATCTCTTCAAAGCTTTTTCCTCCATTTACATCTGTACCAACAATCCACAAGCCTCTTTCTTTTAAGTTTCGTATTGTGTTGTTAATATTTGATACTTTTGCTATTTTCATATGCTCCACTGCTCCAGCAGAAGTTTTTACCACAGTAGCGTTCACTCCTACTGCCCGTCTTTTTGGAATTATTATCCCATGGACCCCAAAAGCCTCTGCGCTTCTTATAATCGCACCCAAATTGTGAGGGTCAGTTATCTCATCTAATATCAACAAAAAAGGTTTTTCTTTCTTTTGCTCAGCATACTCTAAAAGGTCTTCTACTTCAAAATATTGATAGACAGCAGACAAAGCTACAATTCCTTGATGATTTTGACTGCCGGCCAGTTTGCTTAAAGTTTCATTATCAGTGGTAGAAACTACAATACCTGCTTCTTTTGCAAGATTTATTATTTTTGAAATATTACCTTTTGCTGTTTTAGAAACATAAATTTTTTCAATTTCTTTTCCACTTTTTATAGCTTCCATTACTGGATTTCTACCAAAAATTACATCCTGCTCTTTCATAACCATCACCTATTTCTCAATAACTTGTACAGAAAGCTCAAGAATATTTTTTAATCTTTCAAATTCTCCTGCAAGATATAGATAACCTAGTAAAGCTTCAAATCCCGTAGCATACCTATAGTCCTGTACTTCTACTCCTTTAGGTGTAGTATTAGACTTAATATTCCTTCCTCTTCTAACTATATCTTTTTCCTCTTCTGAGAGAAGATCATAAATTTTTTTTATAGATTCTGCCTGTGCTTGGGCTTTTACATATTTAACTGTCTCTCTGTGTAAAAATTTAACATGTTGGTTTTTTTGGGCTACAATCCTTGTGCGGATATACAAACTATACACGGCATCCCCAATAAAAGCTAAAACAAGGGGTGACAAACTTGACACCCCCTCCTTTTCAAGAAACTTGAAATTTCCTAAAGAACCCATCACATTCTTTTCCATCTTACTCCCTCTGGCGTATCTTCTAAAATTATTCCTTTTTCTCTCAGTCTATCTCTTATTTCGTCAGCTAACTTCCAATTCTTTTCTTTCCTTGCTTGTTGTCTTTTTTCTATTAAAGCCAGTATTTCCTCATCATCAATATCAGTTTTTACACTTCTATAAAAAAGTCCTAAAATTTCTGAGAGTTTTAAAAACATATTCAAAATATATTTTACCAATTCCTTTGAAGAATTTCCACTTAGATTTATATTAGCAGTTTTTGCCATTTCAAACAAAACTGATATGGCATCTGCAGTATTAAAATCGTCATCCATTGCTTCTTCAAACTCTTTTTTATATTCTTCAAACTTTTCTACTATTCTTTTTTCTTCTTCGTTTAATTCTCTTTCTTTGCACACAGTCAACAAATGTTTTAAATTAGCCATCGCATTTAATAATCTTTCATAAGCAGAATTGGCCTGATCCATTAAATCTAAACTAAAATTAATGGGATTTCTGTAATGGGCCATAAGCATAAAAAGTCTTAAAACTTCAGGATGATACTTTTCTGTAATCTCTCTTACTGTAAAGAAATTTCCTTTAGATTTTGACATTTTTTCATTATTTATATTTAAATACCCTATATGCATCCAATATTTAGAAAATTGTTGACCATATAATGCTTCACTTTGAGCAATTTCATTCTCGTGATGAGGAAATATCAAATCAGGACCTCCTGCATGGATATCTAAAGTTTTTCCTAAATATTTCGTAGACATGACAGAACATTCTATATGCCATCCCGGTCTTCCTCTTCCCCACGGACTATCCCATGCAGGTTCACCAGGCTTTTGAGCTTTCCACAAAACAAAATCCAATGGATTTTTCTTTTCTTCGTTTATCTCAATTCTTGCGCCTGCTTGCAATTCTTCTATATTTTTGTGAGAAAGCTTTCCATAATCCTTAAATTTCGCAGTTTCAAAATAAACATTTCCATTTACCACATAAGCATAACCTTTATCGATTAAAATCTTTATAAATTTGACTATATCTTCAATATGCTCTGTCGCCTTAGGATGAACTGTTGCTCTTTTTATACCCAAATTATCTGCATCTTTAAAATATTCATGTATATATTTCTCCGCTAATTCTTTTGTAGTAACATTTTCTTCCTGAGCTCTTTTAATTATTTTATCGTCAATATCAGTAAAATTTTGAACGTAATTTACTTTATAACCTTTATATTCTAAATATCTTCTTACCGTATCAAATACAATAAAAGCCCTTGCATTTCCTATGTGGATGTAATTATATACAGTAGGTCCACAAACATACATGTTCACTATCTTATCATTTAAAGGTTCAAATTCTTCTTTTGTCCTTGAAAGAGTATTATACAGCTTCATCTTTCTCTCCCTTCCTTTCAATTAAAATTTGCTCTAACCTCTCAATCCTCTTTCTCAATTTTTGCAATTCCTCTTCCACAGGGTCAGGAAGTTTACCATGCTCTAAATCTACCACATACGGAGAAGCTATACGTATATTATCTTTTTTCACACAGCGAGCAGGTACTCCGACTACTGTGCTATTAGGTGGTACATCTTTTAATACAACTGCTCCTGCACCTATTTTTGAATTTTCTCCCACTACAATAGGACCTAATACTTTAGCTCCACTTCCTATAACTACATTATTTTTTATAGTAGGGTGTCTTTTCCCTTTTTCTTTCCCTGTACCTCCCAAAGTTACCCCTTGATATATTGTCACATCGTCACCAATCTCTGTAGTCTCACCAATTACAACCCCCATACCGTGATCAATAAAAAATCTCCTGCCTATCTTAGCACCAGGATGTATTTCAATTCCTGTGAGAAATCTATTAAACTGTGAAATAAGTCGAGGAAGTAAAATTAAACCCTTTTTATATAAATAATGGGCAATTCTGTGCAGTATTATAGCATGGAGCCCAGGATAACATAATACAACCTCCAGCACACTTTTGGCAGCAGGGTCTCTTTCAAAAATAACTTGTATGTCTTCTTTTAAAGTCTTAAACAATACTAAACACCTCCTTAAAAATTTACCCCCCTCATCTCAGAGACGAGGGGGGACTCCCGTGGTTCCACTCTGCTTGAGCTTTAGACTCCACTCCTTTTAGATAACGGCACATGCCGGTAACCCCCTACTGAAATTTCAGGGATACAGCTCAAAGATGCACTTCTTATAACATATCCTCGAGCTACTCGCAGCCTATGGTAGCTCTTCTCTGAAGGCTTATGTTATAATACTCTTCTTCTCATCGCTTTTTTCCTTTATTAAATTTATCGCTCTTTTAAGCCTATTTATCACTTTATCTTTCCCTACAAGTGGAATAATCTTCACCAATTCAGGTCCATGGTCTTCTCCTGTTATTGCTACTCTGATTGGCATGAAAAACTCTTTTCCTTTTACATTTGTTTGTTTCTGCAATTTCTTAAGCAAATCTTTTACGTATTCTTCTGTTAACTGTTCTGATTCTTCTATGGCTCTTTTGATTCCCTCTAACACAATTTTACTGTTTGGGTTCTCTTCTAATATTTTCATTGTTTCCTCAGAATAGTCAACCTCTTCTACAAAAAACATCTTAGCTTTTTCAATAATTTGAGCCACATATTGAAGCCCGTCTTTGTAAAGAGATATTACATCCTTTAGCCAATTATACATCATATCATTTATTTCGTCAATGTATCCTGCCCTTCTTAAATGTGGAATAGCCAAATCTACAATTCTTTCAACAGAGCTTTTTTGTATATACTGTTGGTTCATCCAATTAAGCTTTTCAATGTCAAAAACAGGATTAGCACTGTGAATCCTTCTAAAATTAAATTTCTTTATTATTTCTTCTTTTGACATGATTTCTACATTATCCTCCGGTGACCAACTTAAAAGAGATAAAAAGTTAAACATAGCCTCTGGCAAATATCCCAATTCTCTATACTGGCCTATATAAGTATTCCCATGCCTTTTAGAAAGTTTAGTCCTATCTGGTCCCAATATTAAAGGTGCATGGGCAAATGTGGGAATCTCAAATCCTAAAGCTTTATAGATGAGTATCTGTTTAGGAGTATTGTATATGTGGTCTTCTCCTCTTATTACATGTGTAATCTTCATAAGAGCATCATCAATTACAACTGCAAAATTGTAAGTAGGCATTCCGTCTGATTTGACAATTACCATGTCCCCACCTAAAGTATCACTTTTTATTGTAATTTTCCCTTTTATCATGTCTTCAAACTCTATGACTTCATCGTCAGGAACAATAAACCTTATTACAGGTTTTCTCCCTTCTTTTATAAAAGCCTCTTCTTGCTCCTTTGTAAGATACCTACACCTTCCAGAATAACGAGGTATATCTCCTCTTTCCACAGCCTTTTTCCTATCTTCTTCTAATTCCTCAGGAGTGCAATAGCATCTATATGCTTTTTTTTCTTCAATAAGTTTCTGGGCAAATTTATGATAAATTGCAAGTCTTTCACTTTGCCTATAAGGGCCATAAGGACCTGGTTTGTCTGGCCCTTCGTCCCATTCTATACCTAACCACTCTAATTCTTTAAAAATTAATTCTTCAAAATCTTTTGAAGACCTTTCTAGATCCGTGTCTTCAATCCTTAAAACAAAAGTAGCTCCTTCACTTCTTGAAAAAAGATAATTAAACAAAGCAGTTCTTATATTCCCTATATGAATAGCTCCTGTAGGGCTTGGCGCAAATCTAACCCTCAAATTACTCATGTGTGTCACTCCATCCTTTTTTGTTAATGTTACTGTACTAGATTTAATTATAACAAATTTTGCGCTTTTTAAATAGATGAAGTGACAATTGTGTGTAAAATTCTGTAGATTAGGCGACGTTTTGCGCTAAGCGCTCGACTTGACTGAACAGTTGCTAAGCTTAGCAAGAGCAAAAGATGAAGGCGGGTCCGGAGGCAAGGATACTGGAGGCGGGCACCTGAGGCATGGGAGACGATTGTGCCCGGAATTCCGCCAGAATCTGAAGTCGAGCGTTAGTTTAGCTGTGAGGTCACCGGAGCAAGCAGTGCAAACGTCAGCTCTAAAAACTTTATTTTAAATTCATGTATTTGACTGTAACTGTAGGAATAGCACCTAATTCCTCTGCTAATTCCTCCATAAATTTTTCTTTGCCTCTTACATTCAAAGTAATAAGACCACTGCCATTTTGTGAATCATGTATTCCAAACCTTGCAATTATTTGGTCACCATGTTTTGTCAACACTTCTTGAACTTTTGGGCCAAATTCACTCCTTTTCTCCACACTAATACCCATTATATAAATATTCACAAGAGTCCCTCCTTTTTAACCTTTTGACAAATATTTTTTCACATAAAAACTTCCTTTATACAAAACAAGGGATTCCTTTAAGGAACCCCTCACATCTTCTCTTTTATAATATTTTTCACCTTTTCTACAACATCAGAAATTTTTACCTCTTCTGCTTCTTCATTTTCCCTCAATTTTATTTCCACTATTCCATCACTTACTTTTTTCCCTACAGTAATCCTTATAGGTATTCCTAACAAATCGGCATCATTAAATTTGACACCAGCTCTCAAATCTCTATCATCTATCAAAACCTCTATTCCCTCTTTTTGCAAAGCAGCATATATATCTTCGGCTACTCCATTTTGAGCTTCATTAGAAACATTGACAGGTACTATAATCACATGATAGGGCGCAACACTCATAGGCCATATAATGCCTTTATCATCATGATTTTGTTCTATAATAGCAGCCACTGTTCTATTAATTCCTATACCATAGCAGCCCATTACTATTGGCTTTTCATTGCCTTCTTCATCTACATATTTAGCTCCTAAAGCATCACTGTACTTCGTTCCTAATTTAAAAATATGCCCAACCTCTATCCCTCTGTCAATCTTAAGAGGTGAGCCACATCTGGGGCATTTATCTCCTTCAATAACATTTTTGATATCCGCCACAACATCGGCTTTAAAGTCTCTACCATAGTTTACATTTTTAATATGATAATCTGTCTCGTTTGCCCCTACTATAAAATTCCTCATTTGCGGAATCTCATTATCTACTATTATCATTACTTCACCTTTTAATCCTATAGGTCCTGCAAATCCAACTTCTGCGCCTGTAACCTTTTCCACTATTGATGCATCTGCCAATTCTAATTCCTCTTCTCTTATTTCCAAAATATTTAAAAGCTTTGTCACATTTAAGTCCCTATCCCCTCTAACTAATGCTGCTACAACTTTGTCTTTTGCTTTGTATATAAGAGTTTTTACAAACTTGTCAGAAGTAATCCCTAAAAATCCAACCAACTCTTCAATTGTTCTAACATTTGGTGTATATACTTTTTCTTTTGGCAACATCTCTTCAACTATTTCTTGATTGATAAGGCATTCTGCCTTTTCCTCATTTGCAGCATAGCCACAATTGTCACAATAAGCTATCACTGCTTCCCCTACACTAGATATTACCATAAACTCTTTTGAGTCTTTTCCTCCCATAGCGCCTGAATCTGCTTCTACCACCAAATATTTAAGCCCACATCTATCAAATATTCGGCAATAAGCCTCATACATTTTTTCAAAGGATTTATCCAAACCTTCCCAATCCACATCAAAGCTGTAAGCGTCCTTCATTATAAATTCTCTACTTCTCATGACACCAAATCTCGGGCGCCTTTCATCTCTAAACTTAGTTTGAATTTGATATAAAATAAGAGGAAGCTGCCTATAAGACTTCACTTCATTTCTAATAAGGTCTGTAAAAACCTCTTCGTGTGTAGGCCCTAAGCAAAAGTCCCTTTCATTTCTATCTTTTAGCTTAAACATCTCAGGGCCAAATACATCCCATCTTCCACTTTCTTTCAAAAGTTCTGCTGGAATAAGAGCAGACATTAGTACCTCTTGGCTGCCAGCTCTGTCCATTTCTTCTCTTATAATTTGCTCCACTTTTCTAAGTACCCTTTGTCCTAATGGCAAGTAAATATATACCCCCGAAGCCAATTTCCTCATCAATGCAGCTTTTAACATTAAAATATGACTGGGAATTTCAGCTTCAGCAGGAATTTCTCTTAAAGTCGGAACTAATAATTGCGATAACCTCATTTCCATCCTCCTAAGTGCATAATTTTAAGTAAATTTTATTTTACCTACTTTTTTATGTCAACATCTAATTCTTCTAAACTAACAATAACATAGGCTTTTATTCCCTCTTGTCTACCTGTAAAACCTAATCCTTCCTCTGTTTTTGCTTTTACATTTATTCTTTTTTTTTCAATTTTTAATAATTCTGATAATTTTATTGTTATTTGCTCTTTATAAGGAGATAACTTAGGCTTTTGCGTTACAATAATACAATCAACATTATTTATTCTAAATTTATTCTCTATCATTGCCAACACTTTTTTTAATAAAAGGCTACTATCAATATCTTTATAGGCTATTTCCGTATCAGGAAAGTGCTCCCCTATATCTCCTAAAGCAGCTGCTCCTAAAATAGCATCAATTAAGGCGTGTATCAAAACATCTGCATCAGAATGGCCTGCCAAACCTTTATCAT
>Ga0247720_100581_pt1 | contig 11965 bp, 9 predicted proteins | sample MSEWel2015_12_15_FD_189078 | JGI IMG/M metagenome (GOLD analysis project Ga0247720, IMG submission 189078) | Subsurface sediment microbial communities from gas well in West Virginia, United States - MSEEL Well Study Marcellus 3H_2015_12_15 | ecosystem: Environmental > Terrestrial > Deep subsurface...
GGAGATTAAACAGCTTCTGGAGGTTCCAGATGCGCTCTCCCGCCCTGATCACTTCCGCCGGTGTAATATCAATGCCGGTCAAGCTGGCATACAGGCGGGCAAAAAGGGTGGGACCCACGGTATGCAGTACGGGCGGGCGGATGCACATGCCCAGGGCGTTGTAAACGGCAATGAGATCCTCCGCCCACCTGGACATTTTGGGTATGTTTACATCCCGGGTAACCGGATCAAAAATCTCTTTTTTCAACTCGTCCGGCATATCCAGACGATCGTACATCTCCTCCGGGAAACCAAACTTCTCCGTAAGGTAGGGGACGGGGTTTTCGTTGTAACGGAGATTTTCCACCGGGTTCCGGGTGCGCAGGTGGTCTCCGCCCCGCACGCTGGTAATATACCCCAGCGTCCAGGTGGACCAGCGGGCCCGGGGATCTAAAAGGAAACACTCCAGCCCCTTGACTTCCACGGCATATCTTGATGCTCCGGGGAAATGCCGCGCTGCCCTCCTGACGCCTTCGGCCAGCACATCCCCCATGCCCCGGCGGTGGGCAATCATGTCGAGCAGGGAAATGGTAGCCCGTTCATCGCCCCAGTTGAGGGAGAAGCCCAGATCCCTTTCGCCGATCAGCCCCTTTTCGTACAACTCCATGGCGAAGGCCACCACCGCCGCCGCGGAAACCATATCCAGGCCCAGGCGCTGGCAGGTTTCGGTAACCATGGCCACAGCCGGCAGGTTGTTGATATCACACCCGGCTCCAAAGCCGATCACCGGTGTAACTTCCAGATCTTTAAGTCTCAGGCCGGCGTAGGGGCCTTCCTTCACTTCCACCCAGTGGGCGCAGGCAATGGGGCAGGCCATACAGGCCACCCCGCGGGTACTGTACCTGGGCAGGACCTTGCGGCTGCGGGTTTCCACCCAGTCGTCAATGGCACCGCGCTGGTAATTGCGCCCCGGCAGGGCCCCGAACTCCTGGTAGGGCAGGCTGGCCAGCATGGTGCCGAAGCGGCAAAAAGAACCGTAAAAGGGGGAGGAAAAGATGGCTTTACGGGTGTCATCCACCGCCTGCAGGAACTCCTTCCGGCGAGCCACCCGCACTGCACCCCGGCCGCGCACCGCTACGGCCTTCAGGTTTTTGCTGCCCATTACCGCCCCCAGCCCCGTGCGGGCCCAGGCATCAAAGGGGCCGTTTTCTATGCTGGCAAAGCGGACCAGGTTTTCGCCAGCCTGACCAATGGCCGCCACCTGGATGGCGTCATCGCCCAGTTCCCGGCGGATCCGGCGCACCGTCTCCCAGGCATCCCGCCTCCAGAGGTGGCCCGCCGGTAAAATTGTTGCCTGGCCGTCACAGATCCATACATAAACCGGCGAGGCAGCCTTTCCCCGGATGATCACCCCGTCAAATCCGGCAAACTTGAGCTCGCTCCCCCAGAAGTTGCCGGAGTTGGCCGTGCCAAACAAGCCGGTGGCGGGCGAGAGGGCGGAAGCTTCGGTGCGGGACGCGGTGGGCACCGTCGTCCCCACCAGCACTCCCACATTAAAGGCAAGGACATTCTCCGGGCCGAGGGGGTCGGCACCGGCGGGAATCTCTTCATACAGCAGGCGGGCGTTAAATCCCAGGCCGCTTAAATACTCCCCGGCCCAATCCTGCTCCACCGGGCGTTCCCTTATTTTGCCGGCAGTGAGGTCGATATCCAGGATTTTACCGCTGTAACCGTACACGCATTTACCCCCTCTCTATTCCGCCGCCCCGGCTGCTTCAACCACCCGCAGGGCTCCCGCGGGGCAGGCCTGGGCACATTTTTTACAGCCGCGGCAAGATGATGAAAAGGTAATCGCAAATGTCCCGTCAAACTCATGCCTCGTAATGCAGATAAAGGCTTTGGTGAGGTCAAACTCCCCATGGTGGGTAATGGCACAGGTCAGGGCACAGGTGCAACAGCCGATACACCTGCCGGGGTTGACCGCCAGTTCCTTGGCCATGAACGTACCCCCCGAAAATAACGTTAACTAAAAATTTCTCCGGTCAGTCCCCGATAACCTGCCTTGGACAAACAAAAAACACCGTGAAGGTGTTTTATAAAGCGGGGGCTCATCATTGCTTTTTCCCGTAAAACCCCAGCATGACCCTGTGAATGGACGGTATCCCCGGCGGGACAAAAGCCACCCGGTCGCCGTCCTGCAGGGGATGGCTCATTTTTTCCACCCGGCCATTGATAAAGACCACTTCCACCTGTTCTTCAGGTATTTCCAGACGCTTTAATAGAGTCCCGGGAGTATCACCGGGAGCGATTTCCACATGCAGGGGGAAAGGCCAGCCCCGGTGGGAAAAAATTTTCATCAACGGGCCAAAGGCCCGCAGTTCTATTCTGGCCATCGCCGTCACCTCGCCTTTTGGCCGCAGGCCGGGCATCCGGAGTCCCGATCTATGGAAACTTCATAAAAGGTCATGGACAGGGCGTCATAGGTAAGCAACCGGCCGACCAGCAAATCGCCAAGCCCCAGGAGGTACTTGATGGCTTCCGTGGCCTGGATGGTACCGATAACACCCGGCACGGCCCCCAGGACCCCCAGTTCCGCACAGCCGGGGACGTGCGGATCCGGTTCGTGCGGGAAAATACAGCGCAGGCAGGGACCCGCCCCCGGCATCACGGTCATCACCTGCCCGGCAAAGGCCAGCACACCGCCGTAGATAAAGGGTTTCCCCAGGCGCAGGCAGGTTTCATTGAGCAGGAAACGGGTGGCAAAATTATCGGTGCAGTCAACAACAATGTCATACCTCTCGATCAAGGACACGGCACTGGCGGCGCTCAAACGCTCAGGGAAAACCTCCACCTGCACGTCCGGGTTTAGAGCCACCAGCTTATCCCTGGCCGATTCCACCTTGGGCCGGCCGATATCGCCGGTGCGGTGCAGGATCTGCCGCTGCAGGTTGGATAAATCCACCACGTCGGCATCCACCAGACCCAATCGCCCTACTCCGGCGGCGGCGAGGTAGTAGGCTACCGGTGAACCCAACCCGCCGGTCCCCACCACCAGTACCCCGCCGCGCAACAGCTTCTTCTGCCCCTCCATGCCCACGCCGGGGAGGAGGATGTTCCTCTGGTAGCGCTTCTGTTGTTCCCGGGTCAGCTCTTTCACTATTCCCTCACACCTCTTCATCTCACTTATCCCCCACCTACCGGCGGGAACAGGGAGACACGGTCGCCGGGCTGCAAAACGGCATCCATGGCCGCGTGGCGCCCGTTGACCAGGACCGTAAAAACCTGGCTCCGGGGAATGCCCAGGCTGTCCACAAGTCCGGCCACGGTAATTCCTTCCGGACGCTCCACCTCGATACTCTGGCCGAAACGGGCTCCGGGTATATGTTTCTCCAGTCCGCTGAAAACTCGCACTTCCAGCCGCAAACAACATACCCCCGTTATTACGAAAGGCGGCAAGACACCCCCGCCCGGGGTGCCTTGCCAGCCAGCTGATTTAGAAGTTGAATACCTGGTCCAATCCCTCTTCCCTGACATCAAAGACCGTGTTGTGGGGCGGCAGTTCTTCCAGGCTGAAGAACTCCGGCAACCGGTCGTCGGCGCTGGTGAATCCGGCCTTGAGGTTGAACTCCCTCTCCGCCTTCAATACCTGTTTGCCCAGGTTGAGCACGTCATCCACAGTTAAATTGAAGCCGTACCTGGCGTTAAGCAACTCCACAATGGTGGGCATTCCCTCGGGGTTGTCCAGAACGGCAAAGGCAACAAAGAGACACAATCCGGTACTGTCTATGAACGCGGTGGCAATTTGCAGGTTCCGGGAAAGCTCCACCTGCCCCTCGGGTTTCAGCGGGTCCACGTACCCGCCTACCTTTAGAATATTGGCGGTAACGGCATACCCGGCGGTATGGTCGGCGCCCATGGGCGTGGTGGCGTAGGTAACGCCGTTGCCTTTGCAGGCCCGCGGGTCGTAGGCGGGGATGCCCTGGCCCTTCACAGCGGGCACGCGGGTTACACCGTAAACCCGGCCGGCGTTGGCCGAACCGCCGCCGATAATCCGCCCCAGAGGCGTGCCCCTGGCCACTTCTTCCAGGGCTTTAATGGCAGCCTCACCGTCGCCGAAGGGTATGACGCCGGCTTCCATGAGCACACCCAGGGTGCACCCCGTCTCAATGGTGTCCAGGCCCACGTCGTTGCAGATGTAGTTCAGTTTGGCGATTACATCCAGGTCGCCGATTTCCAGGTTCGGGCCGAAACACCAGGCGGTTTCATATTCAATGGGGGCACAAACCTTACCGTCGGGCATGGGATATACGTTTGAACACCGCATGACGCAACCGGGGTGGCAGGCATGGGTGGCCTTTCCGCCGCGGGCAACGGCCACCTCGGCCAGCTTCTCCCCGCTGACCTCAGCAGCTTTGTCAAAACGGCCAAAGCGGAAGTTTCTGGTGGGGAGGGTGCCCGCCTCATTGATGATGTTCATGAGCACGTTGGTGCCATAGTTAGGCAGGCCCTGCCCGGTTACGGGGTGGTTCTGTAAAATTTGGGCAAACTTCCTGGCCGCCGCCTTAAACCGCTCGGGCTCTTTGACCGGCGCATCAAAGGTGGTGGGGCTGTCCACGACGATGGCCTTAATTTTCTTGGAGCCCATTACCGCCCCCAGGCCACCCCGGCCGGCATAACGGCTGCTGTTGCCATCACTGTCGTTGTTGGTCACCCCTGCGGCCGGCATGAGCATTTCGCCGGCAGGACCAATGGTAATCACGGCAACCTTATTACCGTACCGCTCCCGGCAGATGGCCGTAACCTCGTAGGTACCCTTGCCGGCCAGATCGCTGGCGGGCAGCAGCTCCGCACCACCGGGAGTGACCTTGAGCAGGTACCAATCGCTGCCTGCGGACTTGCCCTCAAGAATGATAGCCTTGATGCCCAGGTTGGCCAGCTTCTGAGAGGCAATACCGCCGGCATTGGCTTCCTTAATTCCTCCGGTGAGGGGGCTCTTTCCTCCCACCGACAGCCGTCCCGATGACGGTGCGTTGGTGCCGGAGAGCAATCCCGGGGCAATGACCAGCTTGTTGTAGGGACCGAGAGGATCACAGGTGGGCGGCACCTCATCTAAAACCAGCTGGGACGTGAGCGCCCTGCCCCCAAGCGCCATGTACTTTTCCGGTACTTCTTCAAACTTGACTTCCCCGGTGGTCGTATTAACCCGCAGGAACTTGGACACCGTTCTTTCCTCCTTTTTGATCTTTTTGTTTTTCCTAAGCCATACATTTTTTATCTATACATATAGCCTCATACAATTTTTATGCCACCCTGCATAAATCCTGCGGTATGCCTTCGCCGTATATAAAAGTAGTGCGCCATTTTGATACGCCCTACCTGCTCCATTACAGGGCACCAGCATCACAACAGGACACTTTTACTAAAAATGATAGGAGAGATTTGACTCTCCTATCATTAGCTAATGATTACATTTTACATTGCCTGCCGGTAGATGTCAATTATATCGTCCAGAGTGGCCAGGCGCGGGTTGGTCAGGCTGCAGGCATCCTTCATGGCGTTTTCGGCCATGATGGCCAGGTCTTCCTCCTTCACTCCCAGACCGGCGAGACCGGAAGGAATACCCACATCCTCCGACAGTTTCTGAATGGCGAAAATAGCCTTTTCGGCGGCTTCACGCACGGAAAGCCCCTCAATGTTTTCGCCCAAAGCCACCGCAATGTCGGCAAACCGCTGCGGGCAGGCAATCAGGTTGAAGCGGCAGACATGAGGGAGCAGGATGGCATTGCACACGCCATGGGGAAGGTTATAGAAGCCGCCCAGTTGATGGGCCATGGCGTGGACGTAACCCAGGCTGGCGTTATTGAAAGCCATGCCGGCCAGGAACTCGGCATAGGCCATCCTATCCCGGGCTTCCATGTTCTGACCGTTGGCCACGGCCTGGCGCAGGTTGCCGGCAATTAACTTCATGGCCATCAGCGCCGCCGAATCGGTAACCGGAGTGGCCATGGTCGAAACATACGCTTCCACGGCGTGGGTTAAAGCATCCATCCCCGTCGCCGCCGTCAGGGCCGGAGGCATGCCCACCATGAGCAGGGGGTCGTTTATGGCCACGTTGGGGGTAACCCGCCAGTCCACGATGGCCATTTTCACCTTCCGGTCGGTATCGGTAATGATGCAGAAACGGGTCATTTCGCTGGCCGTCCCCGCGGTGGTGTTCACGGCAATAAAGGGTGGCATGGGTTTGCTGGACTTGTCCACGCCTTCATAATCCCTGATGTTGCCCCCGTTGGTGGCCACAATGCCGATACCTTTGGCGCAATCGTGGGAGCTGCCGCCGCCCAGGGAGATGATCATGTCGCACCGGTTTTCCTGGAACACTTTTAAGCCGTCATGGACGTTGATGTCGGTGGGATTGGGCTCGGCCCCGGCAAAGATAACGGCCTCGGCGCCGGCCTCTTCCACCTGCGCCTTAATCTGGTCGGCCATGCCGGACTTGGCCAGGTAGGCGTCCGTAACAATGAGCGCCCTTTTGCCGCCGAGAATTTTCACCTGTTCGCCGACCTTTTTGTGGGCCCCAATACCCATGAGGTTCACCGTAGGGATGTAATACCCGTAAACCTGTTCACCCAATGCCATCAAAACCGCCTCCTCAAAAAGTTTTTTGTAGCGGGAAGGAATACGGACTAGCCGCATTTGTCCCTCCCTTTTTAAGATTTTTATTTTTGTGATTCTTGTTAAAAGGCAAGATGCATGCCAGTTTAAAAAGTCGCTCAATTCGGTTATTGATAAACAAACAGAAACGGCCGGTGTTCCATTGCGGGACGCAAGCCCGGCCAAATTGGAGCAGCCAGTTTCAATAAGAAGCGGCTTTAAAACAAAAAAACCGCTTCCGGTATGAAAGCGGTCCTTACAGCCGGTTATTTTTTGCTCCAGCCTCCATTTCTTTTAATTTGCGGTAGAGGGTATTGCGGCCGATGCCCAGTGCCCTGGCGGCCAGGGTAATGTTCCCCCGGGAATAAATCAGGGCCTGATTGATGGCTTCCCTTTCCACTTCCTCAATGGTTGCGGGAGGCGGGCAGGGCAGACTTTTCTGTGATATCACTTCCAGCACTCTTTTTTGCAGAATTTTCGACAGGTGAAAAATGCGTTGCAGTTCCTCATCTTTCAGGCCGGCTAAAATTTCCTTTGAACCAATCAGGTTATGCAGGTAGGCAGAGATGGACGAATCTCCAGGTTTGAAATCAGAAGAGGTCACCGCCGGCATCCGGAAATGGTTATATGCACCGGTTATACGGCTGGACAGGTGCTCGGGCAGAATTACGTTTCCGTCACACAGGGCGGCAGACTGGTGGATGGCATTAACCAGCTCCCGCACGTTGCCCGGCCAGGGATATTCAACCATTATTTTCATGGCCTCCGGGGAAATTCTGATGCTGGGGCCTTTTCCTTCTTTGGCCAGCAAATGCAAATAATGATTAATTAATACAGGAATATCCTCTTTCCGCTCCCGCAGAGAAGGAACGTGCAACCGGACCACGTCCAGGCGGTAAAACAAATCTTCCCGGAAGCTCTTTTCCTTTACTGCCTGTTCCAAATCCACATTGGTGGCGGCAATCACGCGGACATCGGTTTTAATGGGTTTTTCTCCCCCCACCCGCATGAACTCCCCGGTCTCCAGCACCCGGAGCAACTTTACCTGGATGGACAGGCTGGCCTCACCAATTTCATCTAAAAAAAGCGTCCCATGATTGGCCAGCTCGAAAATACCCCTGCGCTGGCCGGTGGCACCGGTAAACGCCCCCTTTTCGTGACCGAACAGCTCGCTTTCCAGAAGGTTTTCCGGCAGGGCGCCGCAATTCACGGGGATGAAGGGGCGGTCTTTGCGGTGACTGGCCGCATGGATGAAGCGGGCCAGCACTTCTTTACCGGTGCCGGTTTCCCCCTGAATGAGGACGTTAACATCTTTACAGGCAATTTTAAAGGCCACGGAGAGAAGTTGATTCATGACCCGGCTGTTACCCACTATGATTCCTACCCGGGAAGCGACATCACCCCATTCTTCCGAGGAAAGCTTTTTCTTACCTTCTTCGGCCACACCGGCAAAATCGACGGCTTTATCAATCAAAGCTTCGATTTGGGAAATATCTTCGAAGGGCTTTTCAATGTAATCGTAAGCCCCAAGCTGAATCGCCCTTACTGCCGTCCGGGTAGTGCTGTATCCGGTCATGATAATTATTTCACAGCCGGGCTGTATCCTTTTGATTTCCTGCAGTAAAGACAGGCCATCTGAATCGGGAAGCCTTAAATCGATCACCGATACATGAAATTTGTGGTTGCTGATGGCCTCTCTGGCTTTTCGCCCGCTGGTAGCAACGGTGACCAGATACCCTTTTCTTTCCAGTAAACAGCGAAAGAAAGTACCCACTTCCACTTCGTCATCCACTACTAACACGCGTGCCTGGTTCAAACTCATCCCTCCGGGAAACAGGCAGTTGTCTAAAGCTGGTCTTCCCCTAATGGCAAAACCAGTGTAAAGGTGCTTCCCTTACCCTGGCGGCTCTTGACTTCAATGGTTCCACCATGAGCCTGAGCAATACCAAGGCTTACACTTAAACCCAAGCCGGTACCCCGGGAGGCTTCTTTGGTCGTAAAAAAGGGATCAAAGACCCTGCCCAGGTTTTCCGGAGAAATACCCCGCCCGTTGTCTTCCACGGCAGCCGTTACATATAACCGCCCGTCTTTGCCCTTGCGCACCGCAGTACTGATACGGATGTATCTTTCCCTTTTTAGCCCTTCTAAGGCGTCCCGGGCATTGAGCAACAAATTGATCAGCACCTGATCCAGTTGCTGCCCGTTAGCGGCCACCCTGGGCAGGTCCCGGGCAAGGTCTGTATATACGCTTATCCCGTTCCGGTTTATCTGATATTTAATCAGGCTGAGTACCCTTTCCACCACTTCATTGAGATCCGTGGGAGCAACCGCCGGCGGTTCCTGGCGGGCAAAGGTAAGCAGGTTTTGGATAATTTTCTTGCAGCGCAGGCCGCAGGCAACGATATCCTTGAGCAACTGGGAAGACGGGTGCTCAAGCCCCAGCTCACGCTGTAACATCTGGGCGTTGCCTATGATCACCGTCATGGGACTGTTCAGTTCGTGGGCCACTCCCGCAGCCATTTCGCCGATGGCTGCCAGTTTGGCCGACTGGATCAGTTGAGCCTGCATCTGCACACTTGCCGTTACATCTTTAATATGATGAATCACACCATAGATCCGGCCCTGATCATTAAATACGGGATAGTAAAAGACATCCAGTACCTTACCCGTCCTGGTTTGCATGCGCCGGTAGGCGGGTTTGCCGGTGGCACAGACTTCGTCCAATAAACACTGCTCACACTTCTGTTCCCGACCCCATAGATACCGGAAACACTTTTTGCTGCCCGTCTGCTCCGGTGAGTCGATTGAGTCAACATAACGGCCGTTGTCAAGCAAAACATTATAATCCAGGTCGGTTAATAAAAGCGGATCAGCTAACGCCCGAAATGTCTCCTCCCACTCCCGCTTGGCCTGCACCACTTCTTCGTAAAGCCGGCGGTTTTGGATGCAGATGGCCAGCTGGTCGGCCAGCTGCCGGGCAAAATTTAAGTCATTCTGGGAATAGGTATCATTTTCCCGGGTACCAATAACCAGCATGCCAATGATGTTTTGCTTCACCCGCAGGGGGTTTGCGATCAGGCAGCAAAGCTCGAGTTCCCGAATATGAAGCTGGTCAAGAAACTCCCCATCTCCGGAAATACATAAATATACCTGCTCCTGCTGTTTTCTAATGATCTCCCAGAGCACCGAATTCCGGGGCACCACCAGGCCGTTGCACGGCAGCGGAGGCTGCGTGGCCACCAGGCGCAGCTCACTGCCTTCCAGCGTGATCAGGCCCAGAAAATCACACGGAATAACCAGGGGAAGGTTTTCATAAACCCTTTGCACGATCATTTCCAGGGACATATCGATATTGATATCCCGGCTTAACTGGTGGATGATCTCCAGGCGGCGGTTCTGGATAACAATTTCCCGGTTGCGTTTTTTTAACTCCACGTAATAATTCAGCTTGGATGATCTGACCCCCGTCAAATTCTCGATCAGCCTGGTTTTGTCGTCAATCAACCTGAATCCCTCTCTTCAAGGTCAGAGCAAAAAGGTTATGCAAATCCCTTTCTGTGACATCCCGCGGGTTGGTAATAATGCAGGCGTCTTTCAGGGCGTTTTGGGCAAGATTACTTATACGCTCCTCCGACAGGTCCCCCACGGTAATTTTATCCGGTATGTCAAGATCCCGGGCCAGCCTGCGTACCGCCTGGATGGCCCTTTCCGCCGCCTCCCATGTACTCAGTCCTGCAATATTTTCGCCCATGGCCTCGGCTATCCGGGCAAACTTTTCCACACAGGCGATCATGTTAAATTCCATTACATATGGCAAAAGGATGGCATTGGTTTCTCCATGATGCAAATCCAGCTGCGCGTCCAGCTGGTGGGCCATGGCATGGGTGGCCCCTAAAATGGCGTTGGAAAAGGCCAGACCGGCCTGTAAAGCAGCCATGGCCATGGCCGACTTGGCCTCCAGGTTGGAGCGGCAGGCAACCGATGGACGCAGGTACCTGGCAACCAGGCGTATGGCATTCAAGGCATTTACGTCGGTAAGGGAGGTTGCGGCCAGGGATACAAAGGACTCGATGGCGTGGCTTAAAGCATCCAGGCCGGTGGCAGCCGTCAGCCTGGCGTCCTTGGTCTGGAGTACCACGGGGTCGATAATAGCTATGTCGGGCACCAGGGATTTGGAAATAATGGTCATTTTGACCTTGCGCCGGGTGTCCACAATAATGGCAAACTGGGTGACCTCGGACCCCGAACCGGCAGTGGTGGGCACAACCAGCAACGGCGGGAGGGGGCGGGTGATCTTGTTGACCCCTTCATAATCCTGGATAACTCCCCCGTTGGTAGCCAGTATGGCCACGGCCTTAGCTACATCAATGGGGCTGCCTCCCCCCACGGCCAGGATGGCATCGCAACCCGCCGCCAGGTACCGCTTAACACCCTCGAGTACTTCGTAATCCTTCGGGTTGCTGGTCACCTCAAACCATACCTCAAAGGAAAGGCCGGCCTCCTTGAGCCGGGCAATGGCCCTGTCCACCCACTGGTTGGCCACCACCCCCGGGTCGCTGATTACAAAGAGTTTGGTCGCTCCCAGGCGGAGGGCGCTTTCACCCACCTGGCTTAAGGCCCCCAGGCCGAAAATAATTTCGGGCGCCACAAATTTGCTGATCATCCGCATGGGCTTTCTCTCCAAAATATTTTTTCTAATTGTTTTAATTCTGTATTACCGGGAAAATTCCTGTCGGGAAAAAATACCCCCTGGGAAAGGGGGTGTTCGTGCAGGGCCTATTTTTCCTCCACGAAGCCTGAAAAACGCCCCTGAAACCCATAACCTTGTGCTCAGGATTGAGCGGGGCTTCGCCCGAAAGGGCGATTAATGCTTCTCATGCATATGTTCCCATGGGTATGTACTTGTACTCAAAGCCTGTGATACGTTCAGCCCCCTTGTCGTCGGGGCAGCTGGTGCAACTGGGCTAAAGGCGAGAGCATCGAAGCAATGCGTTCCATCTTTCAGTCCCCTTGTCGTCGGGTCAACGGGTGCAACAGTTATTGCCGCACCTACACACGGGGGCGCACGGGGCTTTCAGTCCCCTTGTCGTCGGGTCAATGGGTGCAACCCAACATTGTCGATTGGCTCTGGCAGGCAGATGTAAATTTCAGTCCCCTTGTCGTCGGGTCAATGGGTGCAACAGGGTGGAAGAAAAAACGCCTGTCCCGAAGATCCTGATTTCAGTCCCCTTGTCGTCGGGTCAATGGGTGCAACACAACGCTGGGAAGTTTGGCCCCAAAGCTAAATATGAAATTTCAGTCCCCTTGTCGTCGGGTCAATGGGTGCAACTTTACC
>Ga0247720_100582_pt1 | contig 11891 bp, 12 predicted proteins | sample MSEWel2015_12_15_FD_189078 | JGI IMG/M metagenome (GOLD analysis project Ga0247720, IMG submission 189078) | Subsurface sediment microbial communities from gas well in West Virginia, United States - MSEEL Well Study Marcellus 3H_2015_12_15 | ecosystem: Environmental > Terrestrial > Deep...
ACACCTGGAAGAAGGATGCAGGATATTGTATCTCGGTGAAATCGTGATACAGGAGATAGAGGATACAGACATACGCAGGGTTCCAAACGAAAAAGGCATCATGATGTTGACGGAAGATAAAGCGGGGAGGTAAACCGGGATTATCGCTTGGTGTATAAAATAAATAAAGGAATGAGAGCGTAGTATAACGTAATATACAGTGGATTGAGCAGTCTATATCAATTAATTAGTTTACAATACTTCCTTAAATAGGCATCGCAGTTCCCGGGGGGATACATTTTTCTTTTGAAGGAGAAATATATTTTGAAGGAGAAATATATCCCCCCGGAAATCGTTTAAAATCACTTTAAATTTGACTCCAGCATCTCAATAAGCTTCTTTATATGCTCGTACAGTACCACGATATCGCCCCGGGTTGCGGGGCAGTGCAGTTCCTGGTTAAGCTCCTGAAGGGAGCTTATCTTTTCGATGCCCTTGTAGTTGTTTTCAAGGAAGTGCTTTTCAACCAGCTGGGCGTTTAATATGTTCTTCTGGGTGGTGCTGTATGACTGCAGAAGTTGTATCTCGATGCCGTTTTTGAGGATCACCCTGCAGTACTTGCCTTCCCTTATTATTTGGTCTATGCAACGGTAGTTTATATACCCGTATGTCTCGTCCCCCTGGACGAGGGGCTGCCTTACCACGACGGGCATCAGTATCAGGTCGTGCTGCAGCGGTATGGGTATTTTGACCTTTTGCCCTATGATTTCTCCGTACTTTTTCCTGAGCTCTACAAGGTCGTACGACAGGCTGGATGCTATGCCCTTCAGCACCGCCTTCATCTTTTTGTGTATCACCCTTTTTTCGCCCTTCTGGTTGATGAGTACGGTGGTATCCCCCACGCCTTCGGTGTAAACCGGGAGCACAGCGCTTATCCCTTCTTCAAGATAATTCTCTCGCTTCCTCAAGCTATCCTCCTCCCTTTCAAAGGTTTAACATGCCATGCCAGATACATAAAACAACATAAATGTAAAAATGTGGACAAGCATGTAAAACATATGGCCATTTAATGAATTTTATTAAAACTGGTATTTATGGTCGGGCATGGTACATAATATAGAACTAGAAAGAAAACGGATTTATATATTTTTAATTGTCATGTCATGCCCGGTATTTATCGGGTGTGTCTTTTTTAAGTTTACGGATGTGCATTAAAATGAACTGCTCATCTTGGGTGAGAGCGGCCCGGTGATTGGATGTATTGCCGGCAGCTGTGTTTCATAATGCTGCTCTTTAGCATGCAGTTTCTTGTTGTTTTGCGGTTTTTGTTGTTTTGCGGATGGACAGGCAGTAAAGCTTTTGTGAAAGCGCTCGCTCCTCCCGGCCACCAGGCATTTCCTGGCCATTTGCGGGTAAGACTATTATATACTATTTTTTCCCAAAACACAATAACCGCAAGCATCAAATGGAGCATCATATCCTGTATACCTAAATTGTAATATTAAATGCAACACTTTTTAAGAAAAAGTATGATGGTGAATTAGAAATGCTTTGTAAAGCTGCACAACATTGCCGCTGAAGTGATATCTTTTATTTTGGATATTTATGGATGGGATATGTTATCATTTCGCATTAGTATGGTATAATATTTATGAAAGGTTATGGAAGGTGGTGAACTATGGATTTTGTTAGAAAGGTAGTTAATAGTAACGTTTTAGCGGATATTATTGAAATACCAGAGCATTTGAAAAACAAGAAGGTAGAAGTCATTATTTTGCCTTATGATAATGTAGATAACGAAGATAATTTTTCAGTTCATAAGGCTAAAAAGGCTAGAGGGTTACTGCAGAAATACAGAAATGAGGAACTTCAAAGTTTAGAAAATACTGCATGGGCGAAAGCGGTTGTACCAAGTAATTGAGGAGGTGTGGTGATTGCCTATGATACCACAAGAAAAAATCAATGAAGTTGTCGAAAGAATTGTAAAAAATGTTCAGCCTGAAAAAGTGATATTGTTTGGTTCATATGCTTATGGTGAGCCTGACGAGGATAGTGATTTAGATATTCTTGTAATCAAAGAAAGCGTTCTACCTAGGCATGAAAGAGTGAAAGAGATAAAAAAGTACCTGCAGGGTATTAAAATTCCGGTAGATTTAATCGTTTATACAACAAAAGAGATCGATGAATGGAGGGGAGTACTGCACAACTAACAGAGTTTATTGAAAAGGGTCAATTGAACAAGTTTGAAGTTTAAGGGTTAATTCAGTGTTTTGAATATACTATGGAAAAAATATAACATTTGACACTGTATCTGCTGTTCACTCAATGTTAGAAGAACAGGGGCCTTTACCATACTTTTTTGACATAGTAGATTACACGCATTTGGATCATAAGGATCTTAAAGAGCACATTGATAGAGTAGGGAAAGTGATCTTTGAAAGAAAAAGGGCGGCGGAGGATTTTGAAAAAATACAATCGTTTTCTTTAGAAACGTCAGAGGAATTTACTGGTACGCTAATTTGATTACCGCAAATTGCGAAAAGGTTGTTGTGTTTGTAAACGACAAAAAGTGATATGTTATTATGTTGTATGGGCTTAAGGCCAGGGATTTTAAAAAATTGGACAGACTGTTTATTAATGCTCTTCGGGGAGTTTTTACAAAATTTCCGCCAGAGTGCTCCCAATTTTAATTGGGGAATGAATGGCGGCTTGATTAAATATAAGAGAGAAGGGAAGAAGGATGTATAATGTAAAGCTGAAATGCGAAGTGATAACGCCTTTGTTTATGTCAGGTGTAGATGGAAATGCTCTCGAGATAAGGCCTTCCGAATTTAAGGGAATGATGCGCTTTTGGTGGAGAGCGGCGAGAGCTTTGGATGATATCGACAAGCTTAAAGACAAAGAGAGTGAAATTTTTGGTGGAGTAGGAAGACGAGAGGGAAGGAGCAAGGTATGGATAAGAGTTTTACAGGGGAATATTTCTACACAAGAGGAATTAAGGTTGGGAAATTTAGAATTGGGTATAAAATATCTCTTGTACTCTACCATATTGCCAAATAAAAAGAAAAAATACATAAAAGAAGGTTCCACTTTTTATATTGAACTTGGTGCCTTTGAAGAAAAGTATCTAAATCATGCATTAGCTTCATTATGGCTTGCCATATATTTGGGTGGTTTCGGAACGCGAAGCAGAAGAGGTGGGGGCAATATCGTAGTAACAGAGGTGGACAAGCCTGTTTTTATCGATTTCATTCCTAAAGGAAAAAATTTTCAAGAAGTGGCAGAGTGGTTAACCACAAATTTTCAGATAGCCAAAGAGATCATAAATGGTTCTGATAAAACCAATTTTGCTTCAGGGTACAGTAACTTAAGTATTTCACGCTTTATAATAAGCAGAAATGGCCACCCGTCGTGGAAGGAAGCTCTTAATGATATTGGAGTCATCTTCAAAGGTTTTAGAGTGAATGCTAGAAGACAGGTATTTAAAAGCGCTATCTTTGGCCTACCTGTAAAACATCGCAGTAGCGGGACGGTTATTGGAGTAAAAAAAGTTGATCAAAAAATTTTGGAAAAATTTCAGAGGAGAGCTTCTCCTATTATAATAAAGCTTATCAAAGTAGGTGAAAGGTATTATTGGCTTGCCATCAGGCTGGCCGGGCAATTTTTGACCGACGGAGTTGTACTGACCTTTAAAGGTAAAACTCAAAAGCCAGACTATGGCCTTATTGAAGAGTTTTGGTTACAATTAAGAGGCAAAGGAGAGGAGAGATTATTGTCTGTTCCCGACTATCTGAATGAAATTGTAGATAAAATAAAGCAAAGTCTTGAACCAGAAAGGATATATTTATACGGGTCAAGAGCAAGAGGGGACTTTAACAAAAAGTCAGACATAGATATTGCGGTTGATTCGGACAAAAGCGTGGAAGCCATGGATATAATTGGACCTTTTGATATTGTCAATTTAAAAAAAGTCAACAAAGAATTCAAAGATAAGATATGCAGGGAAGGAGTTTTACTTTATGAGAGAAAGGATTGAGAAATTTTTTAACGATTTTGAAAAAGCTATTAAAAATCTTAAGACGGCAACGGAAGTGGCAGAGGACGATTTAAGTATAGATGGAACCATAAAAAGATTTGAGCTTTGCTATGAGCTGGCTTGGAAGCTGATGAAAGAGTATCTTGCGGATTTAGGGATAATTATAAGGAGCCCCCGTGAGGCTTTTAAGCAGGCTTTTATCAATGACCTTATTGAAAATGAAGAGGCCTGGTTTGGAATGATTGAAGATAGAAATTTGCTTGTCCACACCTATACTCACGAGCAATCAAGAGAAATCTTCGAACGGATAAAAGAGGAACATGTAGAGGAATTAGAAAAGTTTTACAAGATAATAAAACAAAAAATGGCAGATAATGAGGTTTAAGCAGTTTGAAAAATGTCAGGGAGGCATCCTTATATGAATGATTTTGCTTCTAAATTTAAAAGCTTTCTGCTTGAACTTATTGATAAGCACATTGATGTTGATGTAATTAGACATCCTTTAAGCGACGGAGAAATAAAAATTGATTCCATAGAAAAGGATACTATTTTTTCTACTATTGAGGAAGTCTTTGATGAGATTTCGGAAAAAGTAAATAATCTTTCGGAGAAAGATGGACTTTTTTACTTGTGGCGCAACCTGTATGATTTAATTGTTCAAAAGCTAAATAGAAATGCAAAGAGGTATCTCTCTCAATTTCCTGCTGACGCAAAGGATAACTATTCTATATGGGAACATCTTAAAATTGCCAGCGCATTTCAAGGCGCTTCCCTTTCTTTATTCCTTTTTACTCTGGGGCCGGTGCAGTCATTTATTGCTCAGGCCCGTAAGACGCAGGATTTCTTTTCGGGAAGCTTTTTGCTTTCATATTTGACATTGGTAGGAATTGAAAAAATAGCGGAGAGGTACGGCCCTGCGAATATAATCTATCCTGACCTTTATAAACAACCCCTTGTAGACTTGTTGCTTGAACAAAAAGGTTTGAAAATTGAAAATTCTCAGTCCTCTTATACGGATCAGGCTACTGTCCCCAATAGGTTCGTGGCAATTTTGCCGGAATGTGAGTCTGAGAAGATTAAAAAGATAGCCGACGAAGTTACAAAAAGGATAAAAGAAGAGTGGAATGAAATTATAGCCAAAATTTTGAAAAACTTTGGATTGGATAAATATGTGGAGAAATCTAAATTAATAGAGAAACAAATAAGAAGTTTTCCTGAAATTTACTGGGTAGCTATTCCTTTGAAAAAAGAAGGCAAGAACATCAGCCCCAGTGTTTTTCAAGATTTTGTTCAAGAAGTTAAAGGATTAAAAGAAGGCGATACAGGTATTTCTTATCAATTAGCTTACACCGCGTTAGAAAAGTTTGTTGGTGCCAGAAAGAATCTGAGGGAATTTGAGCAATCTGAAGAGTATAACAAAAAATGCCATGTATGCGGGGAAAGGGAAGGCTGGATAAAAGCGGGGGTTGGCAGGATTGAAGTTGGGAAGTACATAAGTGAGAAAGAGAGACTTTGCACTGTGTGTTTTGTAAAAAGGGCTCTAGATAAATATTTAGGGGATAAGTTTAAATATGTCTCTGCTTTTAGAGATTTTAATTTTCCATCTACCGCTGAGGTAGCTTCTTCTGACTTTAAGGAAGAAGCATTAAAGAGAGCTAAGGAAGAATTTAACGGTTATGTTGAAGAATTCAAAAATGTTTTAGGAGAAAAATTCTATAATTTAAAAGTCAAACCTTTACCCAAGTTAAAGGAGCTATTTGAAAAAGGAAATATAGAAAATATTGAGGGAGAGTGGTTTTTTGAGAGCAACCTTACCAAAAAGAGGATAAAAGAGGAATTAGGGCTTGAGCTTACAAATGAAGAGATAGATAATTTGAAGTGCAAATTAAAAAATATTATCCAAAAAACAGGTACCTCTAGTCCTTATTATGCGCTGATAAAATTGGATGGAGATGATATGGGGAAATGGTTATCAGGCGAGAAACTGCAGGAATTTTGGGATACCACCCACGCTGAATTGGATAGGAAACAAAACTTGCTTACCCCCGCCATTCACTCTTCTATTTCTACCGCATTAAGAAATTACACCATAGAGTTGGTAAGAAGGATAGTGGAAGAAGAACATACAGGGAAGCTTGTGTATTCTGGAGGAGACGACGTACTGGCTTTTATAAATCTTAAAGATTTATTCCAGGTGATGGAGAAATTAAGGGCTGCTTTTTCTGGTCACGTAAAATTTGAAAATGGCCGGATACAAGTGGATTGGAACAATGATACAGGATTTGTAGAAAAAGAGGGACAATTAATTTTAACAATGGGTAAGAATGCCGGTACGTCTGCAGGCATTGTCATTGCCCATTATAAGGAGCCCTTGAAAATAGTACTTGATAGGGTGAATGAAATGATAAATAAGGCAAAGGAGATGGAGGGAAAGGATGGGTTTGCCATTGCTCTCATGAAATCTTCTGGGGAAATGAGGGTGGCAGTGAGTAAGTGGAGATTTGATAATCTGGATGTAATAAACCTTTTGTCTGAGACAGCAAAGTATTTCAAAAAAGAAGAAAACGGAATTTGGATTTCTAACAAGGTTATTTATACATTAAAAGAAGAATTTAAGAATCTAATAAACAACAATGGCAGATTCATGGAAGATCCACAGCTATTTAAAGTGGAGTTGAAAAGAGTGATACAAAGAAGTATAACTGGCGGTAAAGAGGAAGAGAGAAGAAAAATCGCAGAAGAAATTTCCAGCAGGTTATTTCAACTTTTTGAAAAAGATGAAGCTCAAAATCTTGCTAATTTTTTAAACTTAATAGAAGTTTCCATCTTTGTAGCGGAGAAGGAGGGATAGTGAGGTGTTTTTAAAAATCACTCCCTTGGATACATTGTTTTTCAGAAGTGGACGACCTTTTACAATGGGGGAGAATTCCTGGGCCGATGCTGTTTTCCCGCCATTTCCGGGTACATTGTACAGCGCAATAAGAAGTTTTTTGATATTTCGGTACGGGAAACTAGAAGATTTTTACAACGGGTTGCTTAAAGAAGATGTAAAAAGGGTAGTGGGTACGCCTTGTCAGAAGGGAAGTTTAAAATTAAAGGGGGTATTTCTTTATAGCAACGCAAGCCCTTTGTTTTTAGCGCCCAGAGATGTGGTGGAGGGTTCTGAAAAGGGGAAATTATACTGCCTGGATTATTTAAAGAAGCCTCCTCTAATGGTAAGCGATTATAAACTTTCTGATATACTGGTTTGGAAAAAGAATGAAAAGGCTGAAACGACGGATTACTGGCTAACTGTAGAGGGATTTAAAAAGTATTTAAAAGGTGAAAAGGATATTTTTGAGATTAGAGGAAAAAGAAATTTAAAGAGAATGTATAGGGAAAAGAGTGAATTGTTTGTTTTGGAACCGAAGGTAGGCATAAAAAGGGATCCATATACTTTAACTTCCGAGGAAGGATATTTGTACAGAATTTCTCTTGTTAGACTTAAAAAAGACGTAGCCTTAATTGCAGAAGTAGAAGGAGTGGAAGATTTTCAGGAAGAAGGGGTTTTTCAACTGGGGGGTGAAGGGAAAGCAGTAAAGTTTGAGAAATTAAAAAATGGTGATGATGGGGGTGTCGCAGAGCTTGAGGACTTAAGAAGAATGGAATTCGATTTGAGAAATGGATACTTTAAACTTTACCTTGCAACTCCTGCTATTTTTGAAAAAGGGTGGCTTCCTCGGTGGATTGATGAAAACGACGACTATGAAGGAAGGTATGAATATAATGGGTTAGAGATCAAGTTGAAACTTATGGCTTGTGCTATAGGAAGGGCTTTACCAGTTGGCGGATGGGATATTTATAGAGGGCAGCCCAAGCCTATGAGAAAAGCCGTACCGGCCGGCAGCGTCTACTATTTTAAGGTGTTGGAGGATGACTTAGAAAAGGCTGCATACAAAATAAAAGAGCTTTTTCATTTTAAAAATATTTCTGACGTAAATTCAGAGGAAGGTTTTGGACTTTCCATAGTGGGGGGAGTGAAAGTATGAAAAAAGTAGTGACAATGGTGGGTACTTCAATTTTTGAAAATTACGTAAGGGAAATTGATGATCAATATTTTGGTAATGATATGGAGGATTTAAAGGAAAAAGCGGCAGAGGAATATAAGGAAAATGACCCTCGCATAAAGAGAATAAAATCCAAGCTTGAAAAATGGATTTCTGAATTTTCGGAATCTGATAAAGAAGAACTTTCTGCTGAAATAAAAAGCCTTGTAAAGCTTAAAGAGAGATTTAAGGAAGATTTTGAAGTTTATCTTCTTTATTCCGATACGGCAATGGGTAAATTGGCTGCAGAGATTATAAGAGATGTTTTACAAAATATGGAAATTTTTAAAGATTCGGAGATTAAAAAACCTGATTGCATAAATAACCTTCAAATACAAGATAATGAGAAATTCATCATAGGAATGAATAATCTTATACATAAGTTTTATGATGAAATAGCAACAAGTGGATGGGGTGATAATGTAATTATAAATATAACTGGAGGTTATAAAGCCACTATTCCTTATCTTACTATATTAGGCCAGGTAAATAAGAGTCCCATTTTCTACATATTTGAAGATACGGACGCTTTGATTGAAATTCCTTATTTGCCGCTAGATATCAAATGGGATCTTTTTGAAAAATACGAAGACCTGTTTTTGGAGTTTAATAAAGAAGGCATCATTGAAAGAGAAGAAGAACTTCCTTATAACGTAAAAAAAGAGCTAGAAGGTTTAATTGAGGTAGAAGGTAAACTTTTGTATTTGAATTCATTTGGTCTAATCTTTTGGGAGAAATACAAAGAAAAGTACTTTTTCTACTATGCTTCTGAGGAGACCCAAAGGGAGATTGAAAAACAGTTAAATATAAAGAAGATATTGCAAACCAAGTTTTGGGACAAGCAAATAAGGGAAGGAAAAACGGAATTAAAAAACGGACACTATGTTTATGATGACGGTAATAATCGTTATCGTATTTTTTACATTGAAAAGGATGGTAGAATTTATATTTATAAAACCTTCGAGGATTACGGTGATTACAGGTACTATTTAGAAAATGTAAAAGGAGAAACGGTCAAATTTGAAGATATAAAGGCAAATTCGAAGCTATGGAAAATAATAAAAGAAAGGTAAAAAAGCGGAATGCTAAATTAATAAGCTGGGAGGAGGGCTAAAAATGTTTCAGGCTTTTAGACCATTTTTCTTAATTGCAGAAACTTCGCTTCATCCAGGGAGTGGAAGTGAAATAGGGGTTGTGGATTTACCTGTTCAAAGAGAAAAGCATACCGGTTTTCCCAAGATTGAAGGTTCTGGGATAAAGGGGTGCATGAGAGAAGCATTTGAGAGATCGGAAAGAGCAGTAAAAATAGGAAATGATGATGTAAAGATAAAGGAATGGGTTAAACTTGTGTTTGGACCTACCAACGGTGATGAACATGCCGGTTGTCTTGCTTTTACAGATGCTAGGATTTTATTTTTCCCTGTAAAATCCCTAAAAGGAATCTTTGCATGGGTTACTTGTCCAATGGTTCTTGAAAGGTTTAAAGAAGATATGGAAATTGCTGGTGTGGATATGCGTAATTTTCCATCAATAAAGAAAAGAACGTGTCCGCCTGACTCCAAAATTTTCGTTAAAGAAAATGAGAATAATAAGGTGTCTGTCATTCTTGAAGAGTTTACTTTTGAATTGGCAAGAGATGAGGAAACTAAAAAACTTGCCTGTTGGTTTGCTTCAAGAATTTTTCCGCAGAAAGAAACAGATACGTCTTATAATTTTTGGAGAAAAAAATTGGAAAAAGACTTGATTATCCTGGAAAATGATGATTTTGAACATTTTGTCACTACTTCTACTGAAATAGTAGCTAGGACAATTATTGACGATGCGAAGGGCACTGCTAAGAATTTGTGGTATGAAGAGTATCTACCACCGGATACTATTTTGTATTCTACCGCTATGGCTTCACCCCTTAGAGTTAGGGAGAAAGACGAAAAAGGGCCTTTCGAAGGGAGTTCTTCTCAAGATGAAGCTAAAAGAGTGATTGAATATTTTGAGAAAGGAGTGCCTACTATCATTCAGATAGGTGGAAATCAGACTGTAGGAAAGGGAATTACGCGTATTCAAGTTTTGAAGTGAGGTGATAGAAGATGGGAGCAAATACCCAAATTAATAAACTAGAAAAAGGTCGAGCTTACTTTGCTTATGAATGTGTGGAAAATGCAACTAGAGTGCTTTCAAAAGAAGAATTAAATAATTATCGTTCTTATACTGAAAAAATTCCTATTATGATTTTAACCAATGGATTAGGACAGACGCTGGCCTTTATTAAGGCAAAGATGAATGTGAAAAAGGAAGGGAATAGCGGCGAAAAAAATGAAAATGCTTATAAGATACTCTATGACCAGATTTCCGATTATTTAAAAAGTGAGATTTCTACGCGCATTAAGATGGACGAAAATAAAGATTTAGTGGAATGGGTAATTTCATGCCATTTAAAGGAATATCGATTTATTACTCAAGAAATTTTGGCGTTTATGAATTGGTTAAAGAGGTTTGCAGAGGGGATGATTGAGGAAGGGGAAGGGTCTAAAAATGAAAAATAATGAGAAAATCCAGAAAGTATGCGTATTCTATACCCCCAAGGAGACTCGAGAAATAATGCGCAATGAAATTCAGGTGTCTACTTTTCTTAAAAATCCAGCGCTTATTTTTGGCAAATTAATTCCCGTTACAATGAACTATAAAAAAGATGAAATAACTGAGACCTTAACTCATGAAGAAATCTTGAAGAAAGTGATAACTAAAGGAGAAGAAAATAGAGAGAACAAATATAAATATCTTGAGCTTGTAACTAAGGAGATGAAAAAGCTAAATGAAGAGATTCAAAAAGGGGATTTCCCATTTTTAAGCAAAATAGAAAAAATGGTGGAGGATTTACAAAGTAGTGGTTATAAAATTCAAAAGGTTGAGGGTAAAATCAACTGGCGGCTTATTGTAGGCCTTGGAGCTCCTCATCCCCAAGAAACATCTATGACTTTACATCATATTTATGGTATACCCTATATACCCGGTAGTGCTTTGAAAGGGGTTATGAGGCACTGGGCAATTTTAAAGTTTGCTGAGATGTATAAAACTTTACCTGGTAAAAAAGAAACGCCATTTGAAGAAGCAGTAAAAGTTGTTTCTCAATCTTTGGAGCATGGTGAAAACTTAGGTATAAGCATTATTTGTAAATTCGAGAACGATGAGAATTACCGGCTAGAGAGAATCGCATTTTCTGAAACAGTAGATATGTTTGGCACGCGAAAAAATCAGGGAAAGATAATATTCTTAGATGCTTATCCTTCTGGAAATATTAATCTAAAAATAGATATAATGAACCCACACTATCCGGACTATTATTCCAAGTCGAAACATCCCGGGGATTGGCAACGGCCTAAACCAATACAGTTTTTAACTGTAGAAGATACGAAATTTGTTTTCTATTTGGGAATAAGGAAAAATGAAAGTTTCGACCTTCTCAGAAAAGCTTCTCTTTTATTTATCAACGCTCTTTGTGAACACGGAATTGGTGCAAAGACTTCTTTGGGATACGGGGTATTTAGTGCTGAATCTATTTATGTTGAATCTATCTATAAGTAAGCGGTTCACCTTGCTTGAAAGGGATGCTATATTATCGGGAAGACCGGGAGGACGGCGGCGGTGTTAAAATTTGACCATAATTTTGGAGAACTACAGCAAAAAGTTGCTCTCATTAAAGAGGACTTGTATGCTGGAATTTTCGTGGGACAGAATACAGTTTGTAGTTCGTACAATTTCCATAAACATTGCAAAAATTATTATATACTTGAAAC
>Ga0247720_100583_pt1 | contig 11874 bp, 10 predicted proteins | sample MSEWel2015_12_15_FD_189078 | JGI IMG/M metagenome (GOLD analysis project Ga0247720, IMG submission 189078) | Subsurface sediment microbial communities from gas well in West Virginia, United States - MSEEL Well Study Marcellus 3H_2015_12_15 | ecosystem: Environmental > Terrestrial > Deep...
CTGGCCCTGACCAGGGGGTAGTATTCCCTGGCCACCCAGGCATTGGCAGCCACCCATTCCTCGGGTGTATGGCCCAGGTGATAAAGACCCCCGGAGTTAACCCGGTAATAGTGTTTTCGCCCCTTGACCCACTTCTCATAGTCCAGGTGGCCGTCAAAGAGCTGACAGCAAGCGTGATGGGGTACACAGGCATCCTGCACCAGGTGCACAGCCGCACCAAGCATGAACAACGCCTTGCGGTATTTACCCCGGTGCCAGAAAAATAAGGCCCGGTCAAAATACTGCCTGCATTTCTGGGCGGCATTTCCCCACGCCCATACCCCAACCCCCCGTCGGGGATCAAAATGGTGGGTGGTGCTGCGCAGCCCCCGGTCAGCCCAGGTAACTCCCGCATCCAGCTGGGTAGCAAACCGGCCAATCAACCGGGCACAATCCCGGTATCCGTCATGGTAGAGGATAATCCGCCCCTGCTCATTACAAAAAACATGGGTATCGCTGGCCCCCAGCACCTGCAGCGGAAGGTGCAGGGAAGACAGGTAACGGGAGGCAGCAGCCACCGGATGGGCCCACCTGGCAACATGAACTTTCATTTCCACACCCCGTTTAATTTCTTGAAGGAAATAACCGGATAACCCTGTTGATATTCTCCATAAACAGGTAAAACACCTTTTAACTTTATAATTAGGTATTATGGTCAATTACAATTTTTATGTCAATACCGTAAAACTTTGAGATATTTTTCACAAATAAGCTTGCCTTTTCACACTTATATGTTAAAATTATATTAAGATAATTCCCCCGCCCGGTATGTTCCCGTTCACGGAACAGGGAAAGTTAACACGGGGAACACCGCCGGATGCATTGTAATAAGGCCAACATTTCACAATTACCGCAAAACAGCCAATTAAGGCCATTAAGGACAGGAGAATTCCTTTTTTGGCAGGAAGGCGTATGATCAAAGCAGAGGACCCCGTTGGAGGTGGCACCCCATGGCACTTATGCAACATCTGCATTATTTTACCGGAGCTGGTATTAAGGCCACCCCGGTGCCGGGCACAAACAAGTACCATATTCAATTTCAGGACGGCAGTAGCGTTTATGTAAATGAACGGGTTTTTTTCCGCCTCCTGAATTCCGAAGAAAATACGGAGAACGTCATCAGGATCCTGCGGGAGCAAACCCACCCCCCGAACTACCCGGAACGCTATCAGAACATCCTCCGGGCAACCCGGCGCTGAAAGGGCGCCGGTTTTTCACACTACTCAATTGAACCACTTACAGGAAATTTCGTCAAGAAGAAATCATGTCGAATGGTGATGAACCGGCAGCGTGTTCTTTTTATACCTGCCATCGACCCGCCCGGCAGGTCAAACCGCCGTCAATTGAAGTTGCGGATTACCAGTTCCGGCACCGGCCCACGCTTATCGGCCCGGCAGTTGATGGCCCTCCTGGCGTAAACCACCTGTATGTTATAGTCCTTGTAAAGCTCGCGGATGAAAGGCGTATCCGAGTTGCTCAACATGACCAGGCAGCCCCTCTCATCCAGCTCCCGGAATACCTCCGCCAGGCGCCGCTGGTCATCTTCCCCAAATGCGGCGGGGGTATAGCTGGTGAAGCTGGCCGTTGCCGAAAGCGGGTGATAGGGGGGATCCAGGTAGACGAAAGCTCCGGGTTCCGCGCAGTTCAGGACCAGGCTGAAGTCGCCGCAGATTAATTCCGCTTTCTTCAGGGCCCCGCTCACCAGGCGCAGGTTCGGCTCATCCACTATTTTCGGGTTCCTGTAACGCCCGAAGGGCACGTTGTGCTGCCCCCGGCTGTTCATCCGCCACAGTCCGTTGTAGCCCGTCTTGTTCAGGTAGAGAAATCTCGAGGCCCTGGCCACAGGGCCCATCCGGTGGGGATCAAGGGCGCGGACGCGGTAGTAATATTCGGCGGTGTTTTCATGTTTCCTCAAGTCCTGCAGGAGAGCATCCAGCTCGTCCCGCACAACCCGGTAGAAATTAATTAAATCCTCATTGCTGTCAATCAATACCGCCCTGGGGGGCAGCAGGTGGAAGAAAACCGCCCCCCCGCCTGCAAAAGGCTCAACGTACTGGCCGAACTCCCTTTTGGGAAACAGAGGCTCGAACTGGGGTATGAGCTGGGATTTTCCACCCGCCCACTTGACGGGTGGCCTGGGCTTTTCTTTCCCCGCATGCACAACCATTCCCCCTGAAGGAAATCAATCGACTGGTGCCGCCAACACGTGCAAATCACGCTCCCGGCCCCTGCGGCTACGGGCCATTCCGCCCCCCCGGCCATGCCGTTTCCGGAAGGCTTTCTGCTGCCCGCCCGGCTCTTTAACCCACGGATACCCTGTACAGCCTTCACCGCCCATTCGCGTAACCCGGGCGCTCCGTCAAAACTTTGGGGTCCATTAACCCTGGCTCTGGGGAAAATTCGCCATCCTTCCGCCTGTCTCCTGCCTGTTCGTTTAACCCGCTCAACAAGCCGCACCCCGGGCGTCCTGATCATGAAACTGTGGCTTTAAATAGCGCTGCATTATAAAACCCGAAAGGCGGCCGGAAGTAAACCGGGCGGTAACCGGTAGCCTTCACAATCAGTTCTTCCGAGCGTTTCAGGTCTCTCAAGGTGGCATACAGAGGTTGACCGGTCAGAAGTACGTGCCGGTAACCATGCAGGCCAATTTCATGGCCGGCCGCTATTTCCTGGCGCACCAGATGGGGGTACTGCCGTACGTTCAGTCCCAGCACAAAAAAGGTGGCCCGGGCATTGTACTTATCCAGGACTGCCAGAATTCTAGCAGTATAGAGGGGATCGGGACCATCATCAAAGGTAAGGGCAATTAACTTTTCGCTGGTTGTTACATGTCTGATCACCGCCTGCCCTTCATAACTTTCGATAACTTCCCTCTCTTTTATCACCAGGACTATCAGGAAAACGATGGCCGGTAAAATCAGGAGAGCGAGTCTTTTTCTGATCATTAATACTTCACCCGCTGAAAGAATGCACGGTAATGTTATTGTATAAATGCTATTGTACATACGGAGTGTTTTACTTAAACTAAAAAAGGGCTGGAAATTTAATCTGGGAGAGAGAAGCGCCGGCAAAAAGTATTACAAAAAAAGCCGGGGCCGCCCCGAAGCGGCTGGCGGTACTGCTCCGGTGCGGAACACCTGTGTGCCAGTTTAAAGAAAAATACGGCCCCCGCTGGGAACCGCGCTACCTGATTTATCCCCATCCCCTGCTCCTGCCCAAAATTGCCATGGCCGTGGTCACGGCCAATGCCGGGGGCAGCCTGTGGAGCTACGTGCAGGCCTGGCGGGAAAAGCGCCGGCTGGCGTGACCGCTGTCACCACCCGGGAGAATGCGCCCCAAAAGACGACTTCAACCCGCTGTTTGAAAAACTGCTGGCCGCTGACGGGCTGGTACCGGGTAGCCCGGTCTACATATATCATGTTACGGCACAGTTCAAAACCCGGGCCGACCGGCCGGGTAATGCTATTCACTGCCAGCGATTGCCGGGCAAATACGGTGCCGTGGTAAGTACTGCCGGGGGTTCCGGCCATGAGGAAACCGCTGATTATTTGGAAATGCTGTTAAGACGTCCAGGGGCTCAGAGTGCAGGGCGGATAGCCTGTACCCTGGACGACGGGCCTGTACCTGGGGATGCAGAGTTGCTGAAGCAGGCAAACGCCCTGGGGGTAACTCTGGTCCGGGCAATTAAAGAAAAGCAAGAATTTCCCGATCAGATCCAGCAGCAGGAAAAGCTTCGCGAATATTTCCGGGATGTAATCATTAAGCGCAAGGACCGGTGGGACCGGGAATACCGTTACTGGCAGGGAAAAGGCTGGCTGTAGAAGTCGCGTATAGCGCACCCGGACTTGATACCGGGATTTTTAAAATACCAGTGGTAATTGTGTAAGCAATATATGTTTTTAGCGGGTACCCCGAGCCCGCTTTTTTTATTTGAGGCCTGGAGGATAAGAAATAGCTGTCTGAAGATAATAAAATTTGACCGGGTTAAAAATTTCCCGGAGGGTAACTATATTCCTGAAATGCTGTTCGGAGGTTCCTTATGGTTTTTTGTACCACTATTCTAAAATGAAAGGAGATAAGAAAATGGCAACCACTCTTTTCCAAACGAAAAGCCGGGTGGCAGCACAGCTATTATCCCGCACTATTGCTTACCTGGAAAAAGATCCGGAAGCGAATTTTCCCAAACTTTTGAGTTTCGTCAAAACCATTGCCCTGCTGGACAAGCATAAAGAGCAGATCGAGCAGCTGGCCAGGATGTACAGGGAAAACGCGACCGTTAGCTGCTATGTCAACCGCCTGCTGCGCGAGGTTCATCCGCATGTGAAAAAGCGGCTCATCCTCAACTGGTTCATCCACCAAATTCTTCTGGGCTCTTCTTTACGGGAGAGTAAGGCGGCAGCACTGGGAGTGCACGTTCCGGATTTCCTGCTGGTCGATCCCACCAGCGCCTGCAATTTAAACTGCCGGGGCTGCTGGGCGGGCAGGTACTCTCCCCGGAATTCCCTCTCTTTCGAAAGGCTGGATAAACTTTTCAACGAGGCCAAAGAGCTGGGCATGTACTGGATTGTTTTTTCCGGCGGGGAGCCCCTGGTCTACCCGCGCCTTTTCGAGCTAATGGCCAGGCACAGCGACATGGCCTTCATGGCCTACACCAACGGGACGCTTATCGACGAGGAGATGGCCGGCCGGATTATTGAAGTGGGCAATTTCTCCCCGGCGATCAGCCTGGAGGGGTGGCAGGAAACCACGGATGCCCGCCGGGGTGCCGGTACTTTTGCCAGAGTTATGCGGGCCATGGATCTCCTGCGCGCCCGGGGGGCGGTTTTCGGAGCTTCCCTGACCATTACCCGCCATAACGTGCAGGAGGTGACCAGCGACGAATTCATTGATTTCCTCATTGAGCGGGGAGTCGCTTACGTCTGGACCTTCCACTATATTCCGATCGGGCGTAATCCTGACGTAAAATTGATGATTACGCCGGAACAGAGGGCGTACCTGGCCAGGCGCATTCCCTACCTGCGCACCCATAAGCCCATCCAGATTGCTGACTTCTGGAACGACGGGGAGCTGGTAGAAGGATGCATAGCCGGCGGGCGGAAGTACATCCACATTAATGCTCAGGGTGAGGTAGAACCCTGCGCCTTCGTGCATTTTGCCGTTGACAATATAAACGAAAAAAGCCTGCTGGAGGTGCTGAAGTCGTCCCTGTTTGAGGCTTACCAGAAACGGCAGCCCTTTCACTGTAACCATCTGCGGCCGTGCCCCATTATCGATAACCCCCGGGCGCTCCGGGAAATTGTGCAGGAGTCGGGTGCCCACCCCACCCACGAGGGTGCCGAAACCGTGCTGGAGGGAGTGGTGGCTGCCTACCTGGATGACCTTTCGCGCGCCTGGGGAGAACTGGCCGATGAAATCTGGGCCGAACGCCAGAAGGTGAACGGGAAGACACTGGTAGACGCAGCGGGGTAGGCCGGTGGTTGAAACCGGGTTCGTTACCCGGGCGGCCCGGGCAGGAACATTATTCCGGGGTAAAAGGGAGGTTATGCACAATGCGGGTGCTGCTGATTCAGCCGCGGCCCAGAGGAGGGCTGGGTTATAAAAGCCTGATTGCAGTGGAGCCCCTGGGACCGGAAATTGTTGGCGCCGCGTTAAAGGATCATTCCGTCCGCCTCCTGGACATGCTGGCCGGAGAGAATATTACCGCCGCCGTTCAAGATTTCCGGCCGGAAGCGGTGGGAATTAACTGCTCCTTCACCGTGGACGTTTACCAGACCTTACGCATTGCCGGGGAGGTGAAAGCCGCCAGGAAAAATACCTTCGTTTTTGTGGGCGGCCATCACGCTTCTTTGAGGCCCGAGGATTTTGACCACCCGGCGGTGGATGCGGTGGTGGTTGGGGAAGGTGAGACAACGGCACCCGAATTGATAGCCACCCTGGAGGGTCAGGGGGACCCAACCCGGGTGGCCGGCCTCGTCCTAAATACAGAGGAAGGCCAGTTCTTTACCGGCGAGCGGCCGCTTTTGCAGTCGCTCGATGAGGTGCCACCGGCAGACCGGGAGCTTACCGGCAGATACAGAAACCAGTATTACCTGGGAACGCGCCGCCCCTTTGTTACACTGGAGACTTCGCGGGGGTGTCCCCACCGCTGTAATTTCTGCAGTATCTGGCGCTTTTACCGGGGCAGGGTGCGGAGTATGAGCCCGGAAAGGGTGGTGGAGGAAATCAGGTTCCTGCCCCCGGGGGACGTACTTTTTACCGATGATAATTTCCTGGCCGATGTACGCCGCGCCGGGAAGATTGCCGAATTGTTGAAAGGTCGTGGTATTCCCAGGCGCAGGTATATTATCCAGGCCAGGAGCGATACCGTGGTGAGGCACCCCGAGATCATCCGGCAGTGGAAGGATATCGGCCTGGACGGGGTTTTCATTGGCTTTGAGAAGATCGATGAGGAAGGGATGAAGCAGGTCAACAAGCAAAACAGCGTCAAAAATAACGAGAAGGCACTGGGTATCCTGGATGCACTGGGAATTAATGTCTACGCCTCCTTTATTGTGGACCCGGATTTCAGTCCTGTGGATTTTCAGAAGTTGTTTCATTACGTCAGAAAGCTGAAGATCCGGCAGCCGCAGTTCACCATCCTGACCCCGCTGCCCGGAACCGAGCTTTTTGAGCGCTTCAAAAATAAATTAACCACCACCAATTATGAGTTTTTCGACCTCCTGCACGCTGTCGTGCCCACGCGGCTCCCCCTGCCCCAGTTTTACAGGGAATTTACCACCCTTTACCGGCGTGTTTATCTGCGCCCCGGCTATTTCTTCGGTACTTTAAAGTGGCTTCTGCTGAAGCTTGTAACCGGCCGGCTCTCCCTGGAGCACCTGCAAAAACTGGTACACGGGGCAAAAATGATGGGGAGCTGCCAGGCCTACCTGGAAAACCAGATGGCCCGGGTTTAAGTTACAGGTAAAACTAGGCCAGCAGGGCGGCTACCACTCCTACCAGAAAAATACCGTCAAATACCCCTGCCCCACCTATGCTCAGGACGTGCCCGCCCAGCTCCCTGAGCCGGTGCAGGTTCAGGAGGTCGGCTCCGATAAGAGTGCCCCAGACGCCGGCAATGTAAGCCACCGGGGCGGCATTCTCGCCGGCCAGAAGAATGGCTGCTGCTGCAGCCACCAGCGGGGGGATGAAGGCGGGCAGGGAAATGCCGACCCCCGGCACGGGGCGGGCCAGGACCCTGGCCACCGCGGTTACTATGAGTGTTGCCGCCAGCGCAGGCCACAGGGGGGTGCGTTCCAGAAGGTAAAGGCTGAAAAGGACGGGAATAACCGCACCCCCTGCGTTAACAGCAATTATTTGCTCGCGCACCCGGGGCGGGTAGTAAAAAAGAAAAGGAAAGAAAAGCCTCTCTTCCTCGACCACAAATTTCCGGCGGGACACAGGAATGTTAATAACGCCACCTATGAGGGAGAGGCTGAACAGCAAAACGGCTCCTTCCGGCGACAACCCCAGCCTGGTAAAAGAAAAGGTTGCTACCTGGAAGAAGAGGACGAAAATTAAAAAGGGGAAAAGTAAAAGCAGGAAGACAAACCACATTAACGGCACCGCCAGCACCTGCTTTCCGCATAAGATAGTTATACAGGATATGTTTAACCTTTAAAATGCCCGGATCCTTCCCGGCCGATTAAATTCTATCACAAAGCAATTCCAGAGAAAGCGGCTGGTTCAACCCCGGCTGGACCGGGGGGTCGGCGCCGGCCGGGGGAAAGGGGGAGAGTTAATGGCGCTGGTACTGGTGGTGGATGATGAGGAAATTATCTGCAATCTGCTGGCCGAGGTGTTCAGGAATGCCGGGTACCGGGTTCGGACGGCGTACGGGGGCAGGGAAGCCATGGATTTAATTTTTCAGGAGTCTCCGGGTAATAGAAAAGGCTCTGGAGTTCCGGCAGGCGGGGGCGGTGGAAGGGGCTTCTTTGCAGTCCGTCTGAGAGCATGAGCCGCTTGCAGCAAAGGCTCCCGCAACCCTCCACCCCCGCCGGGCATGATTTCGGACACGGGACTGAACCCGATGCCCGGTAAAATCAAGGTTTGCGGAGCCCCGCCCTCTTCTCCATCAAAGCGCGTACCTTTAAGGGCAGGCCGAAAAGGTTTATAAACCCGGCAGCGTCGGCCTGGTTGTATATTTCGTCCCGGCTGAAGGTGGCCAGCTCCGGATCGTAAAGCGAATAAGGCGAACTGACCCCGGCAGGTGTGCAGTTGCCCTTGTAGAGCTTCATGCGCACCGTGCCCGTTACCGTGCGCTGGGTCACCTCCACAAAGGCATCCAGGGCCTCCCGTAAAGGAGAGAACCACACGCCGTCATACACCAGCTCGGCATAGCGGGCGGCCACCAGTTCTTTGAAATGCATGGTCATCCGGTCGAGACAGATACTTTCCAGCTCCCGGTGGGCCAGATAGAGGATGGTGCCGCCGGGAGTTTCGTACACGCCGCGGGACTTCATACCCACCAGGCGGTTCTCCACCATATCCACCACGCCTATGCCGTTAGCACCTCCCAGGGCATTTAACCTTTCCAGCAATGCCACTGGATCCAGGGTCTCCCCGTTTAACTTCCTGGGAATACCCTTCTCGAAATAAATTTCCACGTAAGATGGACGGTCCGGGGCTTTTTCCGGAGGTGTGGTCAGCAAAAGCACATCTTCGGGCGGCTCCTTGGCCGGATCTTCCAGGTCCCCTCCTTCATGGCTCAGGTGCCAGATATTGCGGTCCATACTGTAAGGCCGTTCCCGGGTCACGGGAACGGGGATCCCCCGGGCCCGGGCATAGTCCATGGCATCCTCCCGGGAACGGATGTCCCACTCCCGCCAGGGAGCGATGATTTTAAGGTCGGGGTTGAGGGCCTTCACCGACAGCTCGAAGCGCACCTGGTCGTTTCCCTTGCCGGTGGCACCGTGGGCCACGGCCTCCGCCCCTTCCCTTTCAGCCACCTCCACCAGCTTTTTGGCAATCAAGGGGCGGGCCATGGAGGTACCCAGAAGATACTTGCCCTCGTATATGGCCCCCGCCCGCAGGGTGGGGAAAATATATTCTTCCACAAATTCCCGTTTTACGTCCTCAATGTAGATCTTGCTGGCACCGCTCTTCAGGGCCTTTTCTTCCAGGGGGGCCAGTTCCTCCCCCTGCCCCAGGTCGGCCACCATGGCAATGACTTCGTAACCGTAATTTTCTTTGAGCCAGGGAATGATGATGGAGGTATCCAGCCCCCCCGAATAGGCAAGCACCACTTTTTTCATAAGGTTATTAACGCTCCTCCTTCGAAATAATTTTTTCACATCTCGCCAAGTTTGGCATCTGCTCGGCTCAATGTCGCTCGCTTCCGTGCAAAACGGCAGCCGCTTTCATCCTCTGGCGATGACGCTGAAAGCGTCATGAACGTCTCCTCAGCCATAACAGGTACATGACAGCCCAGCCCAGGGTTACACCGGTAAACCAGGCGCCCAGGTGCATGGGCAGGTGAACAGGATTCTGCTTGATGAAATCCAGGAGTACGATACCCGCGCCCCCTGCCAGGGCCAGGACAAGCGATACGCGCGTAATCCGGAACATATCACGCCATTAACAGGGCCAGCACGGCTTTCTGGGCATGCAGGCGGTTTTCCGCCTCGTCCCAGACCGCCGAGTGGGGACCATCAATGATTTCCGCCGTCACCTCTTCTCCCCTGTGGGCCGGCAGGCAGTGGAGGAAAATAAAGTCCGGGCTGGCATGGCGTACCAGTTCTCCATTGACCTGGTAGGGAGCGAAGACCTTTTTCCGCAGCTCGCTTTCCTGCTCCTGCCCCATGCTGGCCCACACGTCGGTGACCACCACGTCAGCTCCCGTCACCGCCGCCACCGGGTCGGTAAGGATTTCAATGCGGCTGCCGGTTGAAATAGCATCTTCCCTGGCCGCCCGCACAATTTCCTCCCTGGGCTGGTAGCCGGGTGGCGAGGCCACGCTGATGTTTATACCCGTTTTGGCACAGCCGAAAAGCAGGGAATGGCAGACGTTATTGCCGTCCCCCACGTAGGCCAGCTTCAGGCCGGCCAGCCTGCCCTTGTACTCCCGGATGGTTTGCAAATCGGCCAGGACCTGGCACGGGTGCAGCAGGTCGGTCAGGCCGTTGATCACCGGAATATCGGCGTAGCGGGCCAGTTCTTCCACATCCGCCTGGGCGTAGGTACGGATCATAATTCCGTCCAGGTAGCGGGAAAGCACCCGGGCGGTATCGGCAATTGATTCCCCCCGCCCCAGCTGCAGATCGCCGGCATTGAGGTACAGGGCGTACCCTCCCAGCTGGTACATGGCCACCTCAAAGGAAACCCGGGTGCGGGTGGAAGACTTTTGAAAGATCATGCCCAGGGTCTTTCCGGTCAGGTAAGGATGGGGAATACCCCTTTTTTGTTTGGACTTCAGTTCATCGGCCAGATCCAGGATGGTGATGATTTCATCCGGCGTAAAATCATGCAGGGAGAGAAGATCCCGCCCCTTAAAATTCTCCTTCATGTGTGTTACCCCTTCCTTTACAGTTCAAAATGATCCAGACCCGCACCAAACACCACCCAACCCGTCGTTAACCCGGGGCCACTGCAGCCGCCGGCAACCGGGCAAATCGCTCAGAGCAGGGCCTCCCTTTTCTCCACCAGCATTCCCGCGGTAAATTCCCGCACGCTTACCGGAGCCGGCTCCTCCCCCTGGTTTAAATTCTGCAGCACCGCCACCAGGGCCCGGGCCGTATCCAGGGAGGTCAGGCAGGGCACCCGGTACTCGGCGGCAGTACGGCGCAGGCGGAAACCCGGCCGGGCGGGATGCTTGCCCCGGGTGGGGGTGTTGATCACCAGGTTCACCGCTCCAGAGCGCACCAGGTTGATCCCGTCCTCCACTTCCTGTACCGGAAGGCCGGCGGCGGCAAGGGCTCTGGCCGTGCCCCTGGTGGCGTAGAGCGGGTAACCCAGGGCGGCGTACTGGCGGATCACGGGTAAAGCCTCGACTTTATCCCGGTCGGCCAAGGAAACCAGGATCGCCTTCGCTGCAGGATGTTCATTTACTCCGGCCGGAACGGGACTCAGGCCGGCGGCTGTCATGGCTTTATAAAGTGCTCCGGGGAAGGTACGATCCACCCCCATGACCTCCCCGGTGGACTTCATCTCCGGCCCCAGGGAAATTTCCACTTCACCAAGTTTCTCAAAGGAAAAGACCGGTGCCTTCACCGCTACGAAATCCGAAATTCTGCCCAGGCCCGACCCGTATCCCTGTTCGGCCAGCCTCCTGCCCAGCATGGCCCGGGTGGCCACCTGCACCATGGGCACAGCCGTCACCTTGCTCAAAATGGGAACGGTACGGGAAGCCCGGGGGTTAACTTCCAGGACAAAGATGCCCTCCCTGGCCACCACATACTGGATATTCAGCAACCCGCAAACCTTCAGCGCCCGGCCAATCTGGAGGGTGTAATCAACCACCTGTTCAACCTGAGCGGGGGTGAGGTTCCGGGACGGGTACACGGCCATACTATCCCCCGAGTGCACCCCGGCCCGCTCGATATGCTCCATAATACCGGGGATGAATATATCTTTCCCGTCCCCTATACCGTCAATCTCCACTTCCCGGCCCCGGATATACTTGTCGATGAGCACCGGGTAGCGCGGCGAAACCTGCACCGCCGTTTCCATATATTTCAGCAGTTCGGGGGTATTATGGACAATTTCCATGGCCCTCCCGCCCAGCACGTAGGAGGGCCGCACCAGAACCGGATAGCCCAGCCTTTCCGCGATCTGCCGGGCCTGCTCCACGGTAAAGGCAGT
>Ga0247720_100584_pt1 | contig 11839 bp, 16 predicted proteins | sample MSEWel2015_12_15_FD_189078 | JGI IMG/M metagenome (GOLD analysis project Ga0247720, IMG submission 189078) | Subsurface sediment microbial communities from gas well in West Virginia, United States - MSEEL Well Study Marcellus 3H_2015_12_15 | ecosystem: Environmental > Terrestrial > Deep...
CCCCTGGCCGAACGCGACATATTTTTAACCCTCAGGTCCTCAATCACGACCATTGCGTGGTTATTGCTAATCTGAGTTGAGGCTTTGTGAAGGTAGTCGCGTCGGATGTTGGCGATACGGGTGTGCAGGCGATTGATTTTGGCCTTCTGTTTTTGCCAGTTAGCCGAGAATTTCTTTTTGCGGGACAGGGCCCGTTGCGCCAGAGCTAATTTTTTCTGGCTGGCTCTGAATGCACCAATCGGCTCGATGTATGTGCCATCCGATAGAGTCAGGAAGCGTGCGATACCCATGTCCACGCCGATCATCGAGGAGGAAGGGTGCGCCGGTTCAGGTAAATCCCGCTCGGTCTGGAAACTGATAAACCAGTGGCCGCCCTCAAAACCCACGGTACAGTTCTTGATCGTACCCAAGATTTCGCGGGATTTGCCCTTTTTCTTGAACTGGGGCCGCTGAGCGCCATCAACCTTCTTGAAATATCTCTGCCAGGCAGCGTCGAGGTCTTTCAGCTTCTGCTGAAGGTTGTCCGTATAGGCTTCCTTAAGCCAGTCAGTGTCTGGCTCGCGCTTCCAGACCGTGACCCACTTGGCCATCGTTTCATACCGGGGCACGTACTGCCCCTCGGCATCTGCCGCTTCATTGCACTTGGCCAAGGCCTGATTCCAGACAAATCGGGAATGACCACACAGCACCCGCAAGCGGGCACTTTGTTCAGTGCTGGGGTCCAGCCGGTATTTGAATCCCTGTCTGACGATCATGTGGGTAGAATATCAAAAACTGTATGTATATACAGCCTCAAATATAGAAATCAGCAAGGCGGATGCCTTGCACCGCATTCACCCCACACCTATCTCGGTGTGGGTGCCCTGCGAAAGCTTTGATGGCGGGTTGGCATGACATCATGGCCTGATGTCCGCCCGGTAACCATCACCTGATGGCCGTTCACGAACAGTCCGAGCGCGACCATTTTTTCTTGGACTGGTACTTCGATGAGTGCGACTTGATTCATGGGTATCCCTCGTTAGGACCGGTCAGATTTCTGCCGGGTTTGTGCTGATGTTGCCGACGGTGAAGAACTCGATGTCATGTCCGCCAACGGTCCACTGATTTCCTTCTTCACAAAGAGTGATGTCTTCTAGGTCGCCATGCTCGATAATGATTTCGACCTCCCGGCCCTCCAAGTCTGTAAACAGCTCAATCACTGTTTCTGAGGGATCGCCTGAGCCTGAGTGAACGGTGTTGTCATAGTGTCGAAGGAAGAAACCATCGACTTGGATGGCATCTGCGTTAGCGAACACCTCAAGGAATTTCTCTGCTGCTTGGTTGCTCATGGTTTCACCTCTGAAAAGCGGATTGGTGTCGGTGTCAGGTCGTCCTGTTCGAGTAAACAGTTACAGGTCTGGCTTGGGTAGAGTAGGGGAGAGGCGGACCTCTCCCGGCTTGGCAGGTTTAGCTGACTTTCTTTTGCCCGTATTCACGGTTGTAGGCCATCACAACACTCTGCTCACTGGACACCATTTGGCGGCCTGACCCGTCAAGGCAATCCAGCAGGATCGGTTTCTTGGGCGCTCGGGTACGAATGCCGGCAATGCGAACGCGATGGCCGCCCATGTTGAGTTCTGCATCGAGCGCGGCCTTGGGAAGGCCGTAAACGTCGTGCAGTTGAAGGAAGGCTCCACGCTCCGGTGTCATGGCATGGCCGTCCTCTGACACGGTAGCCAGTTCGATTTTGAAGCTTCCCGTGGTGTCACCGAAGCGACCGTTGCCGGACGTTACCTGAATGCCCAGTTCTTCGGACAGTTCCGCCAGCTTGGCATCCAAGGCCGGGCGAATAACTTTCTGCATGGTGCTTTTGTTGATGGTGGTTACTTTGCTCATGGAGTTTCTCCCGTTTTCGTCTTGATAACTAACGCTTATATTTTGCGGCGCTTTCAAACCTAATCTATCGCGGGTTTTCGAAATGCAACCCGCGAAATTTCAGGCGTTGTCGATACCCATGAGGTCGGTGGCAACCGAAAGATTGAAGTTGGCTTCGAACCAGTGCCAGACATCTTCGCGATGTGTTCCTTTGGGGAACCGCAGGAAGGGTGTTTCCAGATGTTCGTTCTGGTCTACCGGGACATTGCCGAAATCAGTCCATAGCTCTTTAGCGACGCTGTTCAAGTCAACGCGGAGGTAGGACGGTGGGACATGCCTGCACACGAACCGATTGTTGCGGCAGATGATCAGGCCTTGCTGATCATACTGATCGTCCGGATGAGGCAGCTTCTCGACAACCAGAATTTCTTTCTTGCTTGGATCGGTTGGATGGTCGCAGAAATAGCGCTTGCGCGTATGGATAGGCGCACCTTCCTTTGTGCGCAGAGAGTGTGTCGACATGGTGCTTTCCCCGTTGGTTACCAATGAATTCGCGGAAGGCCCCGTCCAATTGCACCGAGCGGAGCGACACCTCTATCAATTGGTCGGGGATGGATAGCGCGGCCCCGGCAGGGGCCTTGTCTAACCCTGAACACTGTGGAAATATACAGTTATGGCTGAGTTCACCAAAACCCTCAAAGTTCGAGTTCGGGACAAGCATGCGAAAGTATTGCGCCGTCAGGCAGCAGCGGTGAACTTTGCCTGGAACTACGTGAATGAGCTCAGTCACCGCAGTATTCGAGAGCGAAACACGTTCCTGTCGGCCTACGATATTCAGAAATACACCAATGGCGCTGGCAAGTTACTCGGACTCCATAGCCAGACCGTCCAGCGAGTGAGCGTGGAATATGTCACCCGCCGAAAACAATTCCGCAAGTCAAAACTGGCATGGCGCAAAACCCACGGCGTTCGCCGGTCGCTGGGCTGGGTGCCGGTGAATACCGGCGCGGCTCAGTGGAAAAACGGTCAGGTGTTTTTCAACGGCCAGCATTACAAAGTTTGGGACAGCTACGGGCTGTCACAATACCGTTTCCGGTCGGGATGCTTTGTCGAAGATGCCCGAGGCCGGTGGTACTTCTGTGTGGCGGTTTCGGTGGAAGCGGAAAAGTGCTGCGGCACCGGATCGGTCGGCATCGACCTGGGCCTGAAAACCACGGCCACGCCGTCCCACGGCGAGCCGCTGGAAGCGGGTCGCTTCTATCGGGATCAGGAACAGAAGCTCGCCATAGCCCAGCGAGCCCGGAAGAAAGACCGGGTGCGGGCGATTCACGCCAAGATCCGGAACCGGCGTCACGACGCGCTACACAAATACAGCCGGGCGCTGGTCAGCCGTAACGGGCTGATCGTCGTGGGCAACGTCTCCAGCTCCGGGCTGGCGAAAACGAAACAGGCCAAATCGGTTCTCGACGCCGGATGGTCAACACTGAGAACTCTGCTGGAATATAAGTGCGAATACGCAGGCGGCGTTTTCATGGAAATTAATGAAGCCTATACCACCGTAACCTGTAGCGGGTGTAACAGCCGCACTGGCCCGAAGGGTCAGGAAGGTTTGCGAATAAGAGAATGGACTTGTCGTGCGTGCGGTATCACGCATGAATGCCGCGATGTGAACGCGGCCAGGAACATTCTCGCCCTGGGGCATCAGGGTCTAGCTGTAGGAATCCCCTTCCAAAAAGCCAGCTAAGGCGTTTGGTGGGGGAGGATGTCAAGATTTCAGTGATTGGGCCACAGGGCCCGGAAACACGAAATCTTAAACCGGGTCCCCGAAATGCAACCCTCACGGGGAGAGAGGTCGGTTTTCAGCCGCCGCAGGCGTTCTTCATGCGGTTGATCACGCGCTTTTCACGAGCCTGATAATTAAGCTGGTACTTGTCCATGACGGCATCGAACTTCGCCAGGAACTCGCACCGGTACTGCTTATTCGGCGGGAGCCATTCTGCGGGCCCGCGATGAGACTTGCTCCGGTTGGCGCTGGCTTGCACTGGGATTATGTTGTCCCTGTCATTGGCAAAGCGCTCTTTAAGCTTGGGCGGCCAGGCATGGGCACCTCGCTCATGCGCATACTTTAGGCTAACTATGTGATCGATGTGCAGGTCTGATGAGTCGCTATAGGTGCGATCGGTGTATGGATCGTACCAGCGCCCGGTGTCCACATAGCATTGTCTCCGATCCCGGAAAGTGACTCTGGTGGAAGAGCTATCGATCAGCAGCTCGTGTCGTTCGTCCTGACAATCCCCATCTCGATCAATCCAGTGATTGTAGTCCTCACGGTCGTATACACGACTGAAGGCCCGGCCTTCGGACTGGGCTTCCTCCATTGCCTTCTGTGCACTTGTTCCGGAACGGACCCCAGGCCCGGAATAGTTCCGGGGCAGACGACCACCGGTCTCAAGGCAGGCTGCCAGAGAACCATACTCCGTGTAGTTCTTGGTACGTTCATACCAATCGCTGTAGCGGTCATGGCAAATGCCAGAACTGGATTTTTTTACCAAGTCGGCGGCTGCCGGCGTTGCCACGAGGGCTGTTAACAGTAGACCAATTATTGATGCTTTCATAAACGACTGCTTCTAATCCTGTTTATGAGTGGTTTTAGTTGCCCGACTTCCACGGAGTGCTGGACTCCATAATGTGACGGAAATCGGCTTCCAGATTGAGTGCGGTCAGAATTGGTTGTGGGTATTCCAGTGCATCCGGGCAGATGCTGCCTTCTATTTCCTCTATCGCCTCAGCCATTCGCTCGAAGAATCGGCTGATTTGTGACTCAGCGAGCTGGTCGTGCTGCGACAGGCGGTAGTAGTCACGCATGGCCTCGTTAAACTGGCGGAAGATCTGCTGTTCGTGCTGGCTTATTCCGTTCTGGCTCATCGTGCCGGCGCGAAATTCGTTATAGGTCACCCGCATGGTCAGTAATGAAAGCACTCGCGTTGTTGCCGCCAGAGAGCCTCCAACTTTGTGACGCTCAATGCTCTGGGCACAGGCTTTTGGCGTGGAATAGAGCCCGAACTCAATGCCTTTGCTGATGAGCTCATCCAGGATCTCTTCGTCCGGAACTGAGAAGTTTAGGGTAAACGTGAAGCGGTCCCCGCAAACGGCTCCTTCCGGAGCATCCGATGCGCAGCCGTGCAGCTTGGATCGATCCATGGACAATGCCTCGGGTTTGTTGTCATGAGGCAATCGCCTATTTCCCCGAGGCGGCTTTATCCAGCTCCGGTCCTCGGCCATCCGATTCGGGGAAACGATGGCGTCCTTGAACAGACGAACACTGGTCATGCCTGAAAGATCGTAGTTGGCCAGCATGTGATCGTTGCGGTGCGCACGGTCCAAATAGTCCTGCCGGGATTCTGCGCGGACCACTTCCAGGTAATTGATGGGCAGGTCGAGGGACAGGGTTTCTGCCAGATGCGGCTTCCACTTGATGGTCAGGTTCAATGGGGCCGGAAGCAGCTCTTTGAGAACAAAATCGGTGGGTATGGACTTCTCGGCAGACAGGTAGCGTTCGTATTGAAGGTCCTGCTCGTTAATGGGGGGCATTGCTTTGAGCAGGTCATGGTACTGATCCCAGTAACCCCTATTGACGATGACATCGATGTACACCACACCGCTGACGTATTCCGGTGTGACACGCTGGACCTCATACCCACGGGGAAGGATGGTGTAGCCAGACCCAAGCTGATTGGTCTGCGTTCCGAGGTAGTCTCTTAAGGCCTGCCGGTATTCGATCAGTCGCTTTTGTGCGCGATCAATAGTGGTCACCTCTGCTAGCCGGTTTGCCCAGGTCCGTATTCGGGGTGATGGGCCTTCTGACATCTTTCCGCCCGGTAATTCCGGCACAATCCGGGCGGCGACGGTTGCCCGGTGCAGGTTGGGTCCCAGCATTTCCGCTTCCAGAACCTCGTAGCTTTGAACCATGCCTTGGCTCAGAGAGACGATCACCTCCTCGTAGCGGCTGGCGGAGTCACTGACCTCTGACTGGGCTCGGGAGAACAGGCGGATACCCGATTTCCGGCGCACCGCATCCTCAAGTGCGGCCTCTACAGCAGCTTCTTTCGTTTTGCCTTGTGCAATGCCCTGAGCCTCAATGATTAAAGGCTCCGCTTGAACGGGTGCTGCGACCATGGATGCCAGCAGCAGAAGAATGATGGAAGCTTTCATGAAGTCTGTCCGAAGTTTGTGTTTTGTCTGGGCAAGGCAAATCCTATCAAGCTGATTTTCCCGATAGAGCAGAGAGCGTGCTTAATAAGTGGCACTCTTGGCTAAAAATTCTTGGAAATATCGTGCTGGTCGCTGACAAGAAGAGAAGGACTGATGCCATCATCATCTTCATCTGAGTCTGCGTCCTGTGACGACGAGCCGGAGTAAAACGCTATTACGCCTCTGATAAGACCTATTCCTGACAAAATCCAGATCCCTAAAACCCAAGTCCAGTAGTTGGAACTTGGGTAAGCCGCGCTTGCCGGCGCGAACAGCCAGGCCGCGTCAAGAGTAAGCAACCAAACGGAAAAGACGGTCAATATTGCTAAAGGCACTTTCATACCTGAGTCCTTGAATCGTGCTGAAACCAGTTCCTATCTTTTCGTGGTTCGTCATCCATGCTTTATGTCGATTTCTTTGTCCAGATCCAAGGACAAATTCGTTCCAAAAAATTCCTCTTCATCAAATTCATCTTCTGAGCTAGCAGGTCCACTGCCGAGAGCCAGAAAACCTCTGATAAGACCGCCAGCGGCCACAAACCAGATCCAAAAAATCCAGGTCCAATAGCTTGAAGTGGGATAATCCGCACTTGCCGGCGCAAACAGCCAAGCCGCGCCGAGACTGATCAACCAAACCGAAAAGACGAACAAAAAAACCTTCATGCATGACTCCCTAAAGGGTTTTCAGGGACACATCAGTCGGATTAACGGTTAGTGGAGTACCGTCATGCGTGTCCTCGCAAATCAGCTCCACATGATCCTGATTAGCTCCTGCCAGCGCAATGTCCCGGATGATGAGCAGGGCCCCAGCGGGAATGTCGTTGGTCTCAACAAGCAGTTCCACCGGGTTGTCGATTTCCAGCGTCTCGCCGCACGCGTCTGTTGCTTTCAGCTCTCGGGCCTCGGCGACCTGATCGCTTTTATCGAGCGCGTAATGGAAAGGGCAGTCATATCCGCCAGCTTTCCAGTCAATCTTGTGCAGCTGCGCGACGTTGTACTCGATGGCCTCGATCTGGCTGGCGGACAGGTCATGATGGCTCAGGCAGTCGGCGGCACTGTCATCGAAGTGATAGCACAAACCGGCTGCCATCAATGCGTCGATGTAACGGGCCCCTTCGGTGAAGCTGGTCAGGGTATGCTTGGCTGTCGGGTCCATGCCGACAATGATGGTCCCATCAGCCGTATAGCGCTCTGACTGAGCCGCTACAGCCTCGTTCATGAGGCGGCGGAGTTGTTCCCGCAGTTCAGCCGTTTCTGCATCCGGACGTGGTTCACAGTCCGGCAGGTTGTACTCGCCGGGGACATGATCCTCCCAGCCTTCCGGATCATAGGGAGACCAGACACACCTTTCCAGAGAGGGTAGGTATTCATCAGGCCAGATGCTCAGGTACGCGGTCTCAACAAAGCAGGGCTTTGAATCCATGGGCATGTCTGCCGGGTGGACACAGTTGACACGGCCACCGCAGTAATCGGTTACCACGCGCCCGATGGCGTAGATGAACTCCTCGTGCACCTGAGAGGAGCCATCAAAAGCTTCCAACAGGTCAGGGCGTACCAGTAGTCCCGTGACGATCTCAGCCAATTCGTTTGGTCGGATTTGTTTGGACATGATCGGAGCTCCTATTACCAGCTGAACGTGGGCAGGGTGGCAATAACCGGGGCGTCCCGATCCAGCTCAATCATCTGAAAGCCGGCCTTGTAGGCCTCAGTGATGATTGTTCTCAGTTCCTTGGAGTAGCCATCACGAAGGTTGGACTCCAGATCGTCCATGAACAGTTTGATGAAGAAGCCGTATTCTCGGCCCATGATCATGCCGGCGTCGATGGAGTTGGCAAGCTCATCGAGCAGCTTTGAGTCGGCTTCAGTGATGTGCCCAGTGGATAGGGCGACCACCAGGTAGATTTCAGCCGCACTGGCGTTTTCTTGAGTAAGAAGGTTGGTGTCATTTGCGCTCATCTTGGTTGCTCCGCGATCGGTTTTTTTGAGAGCTCTTTTGGCCCCTTCACTCAATAACCTATCGCGAGACTTCAGAATGCAAGTGACTCCTGGCGCGAAGCCCGATGCGCCGAAACCATTTTTGCATGTTTAGTAGCTGCTGCTGACTGTGATCTGTCCGGGCTTAACCATCCTTCGGGGAGTGTCTGGTATTTTGGCTTGCTCGCTGTTGAACTTCAGAATCAGAGTTCGTGCTATCCAGTCGCACCAGCTCTACTTCCAGGGTACGCTCAAAAGCCGAAGCTGGTTATTATGTTATCCAGTTTTGAAAACAACGAGCAGAGCACTGAGAGATGACCAGTAAACCGACCGACATCAATGTCTACAGACGCCGCAAGGCGCTCCGCAACGGAGATGCAATGACTCCGGCCTGCTTCCCTGAACCATCCGATCGATTTCCCTCGATCATTTTCTCCTATCCAAGTGAGGGGTTTATCGTTCATGCCTGCAAGCTGTCGCAGCTAATGGACGACTTGGCTCTGGAAGCACTGATGAATGCTCATACCGTTGTTATCCAGGACTGCGTCAGGCGCTCATCTGGTGTAATTGAGATCAAGCTGGCGGTGTTTGATGGAGAAGATCCGGTGGATTGCGAGAAATCCTACTATGACATCGTAGAAGTGTGGAATCGCCTGTACCGGCGTTTCTCATAGAACAATTCAGGCTTTGTGTTTCAACGAACTACCTTCATAACTTCAAAATTGATCGCTTGAAACTGCCGTCAGACCCCGAGGCAGGCTTGAGACTCTGGTTTACTGGTACACTCGACCAGTGTCTTTTTAGGAGGTCTCATGTCTCGAATCTGTTGGAATTCATTTGTCGCCCGCTACTTTGAGGCTTCCTGCACGGCAGAGAGCGAACCAGAGGTTCTCTTTCAGATGTTGCTGAGTCGGTTATTGCACCCTGAGGTGACCTTTCAGCCCCAGTATGCATACAAGACAAGAAGGGGTAATTTCCGCGCTGACTTTTTATTGATAACCCGTTTTGGAGAGCGCCTCATCCTTGAGGTTGACGGGAAAGAGTTCCATGACCCGATAAGAGACCAGTTCAGGGACGCGTTTACGCTGGCGGATGGAGTTGCTGAGCATGTCTACAGGTTTGAGGCTGAAACAATCTTCCAGCGCATTTGGCACGCGGTTTACGCCATCCACCGTCACCACGAGGGAGTGTTTACTGATGAGGCAATTTCTGAGATACGGGATAAAGCTTCGCGGTTTGCTCCATCCTATGAATTGCTGCCTGGCAATCAGCCACAACGCCCTGAGTCGATCATCGTAAATCCATTGCGCGAGTACCCCGCCGTCGCCACGCCCGGCAGCCCTGTGATTGTCCGTTCCGGCGTCAATAAAAGGGGCTGCCCGTTATTTGGTGTAGACCATATCGATTTCGCTCGCTCCAATCCCGGTAAAAATATTGACTGGTTAACCACAGAGTGGCGAGAGCGCTATGTGACGCCCAGGGAAATCAGGGAGAGAGGGCTCATGGACGAATGGGAGAAGGCATTGGATAACTGGAACGAGATCTTTGATAGAGACCACGGCGATTGCTATTTTTAGCGCTTTCGGTTGCCTTAGTTCGGATTATGCCGCCTTCTCGGAATTGCATCCCTATTACATACCCGCGTGCTGATCAGCGGTTCCCGCTGTTGAGAGAAAGGGGTAAAACGCTCCTTCGGAGCAGGGTAGGTGAGCCCTGCCGGGCTTGGGCACGCGGGGATTCGAGAATTTGTTGTTTGCCATCTAAAATACCGGAAAAATAGCTTTGGCCTCCGAGTCCAACCTAAAGCAGGAGAATTATGGGCAGCTACGAAGATCGCTCTGCCAGACAATACGATAGAGACATGCTCAATAAAGGGAAATATCGCATAGTTGAGCGTAACTATTTTTTAGGGATGCGGCCTCCTCATATCTCGGAGTGGGTTTGGCGAGCCTATTGGGAAGACTGGATCTTTCGCGACGATCGAGGCAAGGCTATGGCTGACGCAAAAGCTATGGCTATTGAGCTAGGAGTGGGGACGGGGGTTATTTCCATTGGAGATGATAAAAGGACTCAATTTGTCGCCAAGCCGCTTCTTGGTCGCGTGCAAAAGCCACGCTATGAGAAAATGGGACAAGATGCACTAATGGAGCTGAAGTGTAAGCTTTTTAGTGAAGGTCGATACCCGGACATTCCTAAGATCAATGGTCCTCTCGAAAGCGACCTGCGAGAGTGGCACAACGAAGAGTTGAGAACGATCAAAGCTAGGATTGAAAAGAACAGAGTCAGCGCACAACAATGATTAGAACTTTTCCAGTATAGGGTAACTGCTCCAATGGCCGCGAACAAAAGCCAGCCTGGTAGCGAAGACTTGATCAGATACGCCGCTGCGGTCTTTGAGAATGAGCAAGCTGCTCTGGATTGGCTGCAAAGTCCCGTTGTAGCCCTGGGGCAACAGAGGCCCTGCGATCTGTGGCTCACGCCAGAAGGCAGGGCGCAAATTGCTCAAGTCCTAAAAAAGATTGAGCATGGCGAGTTCACCTGACGACGGCAGATCTGGTTCCCCGCCCGTTAGATGTGAGCTGCCAGCTTCCACGGCGAATTTCCCCAACTATCATCCTCTGCAAATGGATCGGGTTCCTCAGGATGCGTTGCTCCCGATCCGTTAGATTCACCCTTCTCACTGACCGAGGTAATTTCACGGCGCTCAACACCAGTGCAATCAGCCAACGCTTTCAGCTCCGTGGCAACAAACGGATCGGTCTGATGTTTGTCGAAAATTCGCTCCTGCAACATTTTCAATTCCGTGATGTTGCTTTCATCGAGCACCAACTCTGTACCGGCGCGTTTCGCCTTTACAATTGCTTCTAGCCTCTTCCGCTCAGTCCAAGACAAGTCCCTGTATATGTCGTTTAAGGGGTGGTCCTGTGGAAAGACGCTGGGAGCTGCAAGGATTCGTGAACCCATCGCTGCGAGGGCGGTATGTGTTTCTGTGCTTACGGTCATCACTAAAATTCCTCAGTAATAAAGTTCGTAGCCAGAATTGCACATTTCGCCGGAGGTGCAAGGCCAAAAGTCGGCCAAAACCTGTAACGAAATGTTTGTTTTTATTGCTGAAATTAGCTGGCTCGCCCTCACGCCAATTGGATTGGCACAGGCGCATCTGCCGGTACTCGAATTCGGCAGTGGACATCCAAATCAAAGGCGACACTCACGTATTCGCCACGGACCAGGACACAGGTTTTCTGTGGCACGGTCTTGAACGACGTTTTAGGGGAGTGATTTGTATCGATGGTCCAAAAGCTGATTTCGGAAGGAACTCTGAGTGGCAGCCCTTGGTGTTCAGCGATCCAGTATCGCATGGGCCGGGCTGAGGGGTCGTAGTGCTCCTTTGCCGGGTAGAAGGTAAACGAATCCTGTACCAGTGCGCCAGTCACTGGATGATTGAACTCCAGGTACACGGACATCCAGTCTTTGGATTGCAGGTAGGCTCTGGCTTCGTTCGCGGGTTTGCGAACAAGCCCTCCATCCTCGAAATAGAAAGTGATCAGGGCATTCTCTGCCATATTCTTTTCCTCTGTGTGTTGGGCTTCAGAGCCCCTGTTGTTCACGTCATTTCGAGTTTCGCACGAGTTGCAGGAACGCAAGTCTCAACAGACAAGCGGCAGCTTCTGGTGCGTCAGAGCCGTCCGTCGACGATGGGCTCGGGCGTGCGGAAAAGGATGTAAGCAAATTGCCCGTGAAAATTCGGGCACTCAAATGAC
>Ga0247720_100587_pt1 | contig 11784 bp, 12 predicted proteins | sample MSEWel2015_12_15_FD_189078 | JGI IMG/M metagenome (GOLD analysis project Ga0247720, IMG submission 189078) | Subsurface sediment microbial communities from gas well in West Virginia, United States - MSEEL Well Study Marcellus 3H_2015_12_15 | ecosystem: Environmental > Terrestrial > Deep...
CATTAATGCAGTACGATCTTCAAAGTTAAGATGATGGTATGACAATTTTATATACTCCATAAACCCTTTAAATTAATTAGGTGGTTTATGTCGCACTTCAAGTTTTACTCTGCCCAGTATTTGGGAATCGATATGTAATCGCCACGCTGGATCTACCTAGCCATATCACAAATATTGCATATCTGCTAAGGAATACAAAACAATATTCAACTGATAACCTAATAAGGCAACATACTTTATTTTCCCTCTACGCCCCATTCGTTCCAAAGAATATACGTGATAAAGCCATTGAGCTAATGCACGGAAAAACTAATGGGGCTCTGCATACAATGTTAGGCGTTGCTGCATCTAGAATTAAAGCCGTTCAGAACTTTCAGGCTTGTCCAAAATGTATTGAAATTCAGCTAATAAAATATGGTGAAGCTTTTTGGAAAAGAGACTGGTTCATACCCAATCTACCGATATGTATAGAACATGGTTCATCCTTATCTATTTATAAAGAAAAACCATCAGATTCCAGACATCATTTTCAGCCATTCATAGAATCACATTTTTCAATAGAATCAGTTGGCTCAGTCTTTTCTCAAGACCTCATCATATCAGCACCAATACAGCAATTACTGAATCTTTTCTCATATCCATCAATATCTTTTGACCAATGGACTCACTTCTATTATGGATTGGCACAAGACTCTGGGTATGCACGTGGGCAACATATAAAACACGATCAAATTTTAGAACTGTTCTTACAATATTGGGGTCAAGAATATCTTCAAGCTAAAAATCTACTTTGTCATCAAAATGAGGAAAATTCTTGGTTAAAAAATATATTCCGTAAGCACCGAAAAAGCTTTAGTTTCTTTGAACATTTACTTGTTTGGCAAACTTTTCTTTCACGAGAGAAATTAGAAAATATTTTTCATCATGCTCAACATATTCAGCCAGTTTTCATAGTAAAAACAACAACTATTGAAAATGACTTAGATATTGTAAAGTGTGCAGAATACCGTAAAAAGTGGCAGCAGCTTGTTAGAAAGAATGGTATTAAGGTGAGTCGCTCCATAAGCAATGGAGGTGCCATCTATGCGTGGTTATATCGCCATGATTATAAATGGCTTCAACAATATAATTCCAAACATCAAGTAGTACGTTCGCCTCTTAACACTCGTGTAGACTGGCATAATCGTGATCGAGAATATGCAAAAGTACTATTGCGACTTGCTCACCAATTCAAAGATGATCTGAGTCCTACACCTAGACGTTCTAGAAACTGGTATCTTATGCAATTACCACAACATTCAAGCATAGAGCATAACCTCTCTAAGCTCCCATTGGTTAGATGCTTTTTGGTAAAGTATGTTGAAAGTATTACTGAATACCAGCTACGCAGAGTCTGTGTAGCTGTTAAAATCTTATCTTCAGATTTTCAACCGTTGCACTTATGGCGAGTTTTCCGCTTGGCAGGACTTAGCAAAGAAAGAATCACCCCTGATGCAGCAAGAATTCTAAAACTATCTGGATTTTTCAATACTCATGACGGTAAAAATTAATCATTTTGATCATAATGTAACAGTTACACATATTGGCGGCCTATTCAAAGGTTCAAAATCAAAAATCTGGAGTATTAACCTACAATGCTCACCAAAACAAGAAAAGAAATTTACTAACTTTAGCAATGCAGCCATGTTAATTCGTGGCAAAAAACTAAACTGTAGCGAAAGACAATTATCTAAACCGAATCTAGTGATTACTTTGTCTGATCAGAATTTTCTAACCCCCTCTCTTTTAAAAGATTTTGATGAATTATCAACGGATTCAAATCTTACATATTTTGAGGGAATACAAACTAGTTTCATTATAGAAGGACCCAATCAGGTCACTATTCATCTACCACAGTTTGAGCTTGCAAGAACACTTTTTCTCATTAACTCTTATTTTTGTCGGGCAAGCCTCAGTACAACGACCATTCAAAATGAATTTGCAATATGCCAAGATAATGAGGAAACAGTAATTGTCTTTTTAGAAAATACAATGCCTTTAAAACTTGTAAATCAAAAGGGAACCCAATGTCTATTAGCCTGGTTACTACTTGATCCTAATGCCAAACAGTCATTTGAAAGCATTTGTCGTTATTTTAATACTCAACTGATTGATAAGGATGGATGGAAGAAATGGATTTTTCAATTTGATCCACCCTCAATGGACGGTTGGACACTCCATTTTCGAGGAAGATATAATAGGTCACAAGATGCTTTTCTTGTTGAAGAAATTGTTGGCATAGAAATCGATACTGATATTCCTACTGACATTAGTTTTGATCACCCATCTTTCACTCAAATCAAGACGGAAGGACAACAATCGGAACAAGGCTACAAACCCGAATATAGTAGTACGCTTGACCCTACAATTGAAGATGGTACGACAGCGTCCATAGAGCACGGAATTCGTATTTTGGATGGTAATGAGTCATGGGTGAGTTTCAAAAAACCATTGACCATCAACAAGAAAGGGAAAACCAAAATAACAGGACAGAAAAGCACGGATGCTGAAAATGATGAATCGGCTTCTGGTCATTTAGCGAGTACAGACGAGGCAAATAGTGCAGGCGATTTACCTGCGGCAGATGTAGGAGGGAAAAAGGACTACACAAATTATGATCAGAAATATGCCCAACGCTATCATGATTTCAACTCGATGATACAAGTGCTTCAATCTACACATCAATGTGTGCTATATGAATCACTTACCCATGAGCTTACGAAAGTTGGGCGTTCCGAGTGTCATAGAATCAGTAAAGATAAACTACGAACCATTAAGTTTGTTCACCTTTGCTATAGAAGTGATGACTTTCTTCTCATTGAATTAGATACATCAGATGGGGTAAAAAGTATATCAACTAAGTTAATCTACCTGACAACCGATGATTGGAAGATTTATTTAGATAAAATTAAGACTCATCTAGTCGCAAAATCACTGTCATGGCCAAATGATTTGTTTGATGATGTATTTGGTGCAAATGCCCATACTCATATTGTCCATCCACGGTTTTCATCACAAGGAAATGACTCTTCAGAAGCTGTTAATAATTGGGCTGTAAGAATTATGAATGTGTTAAAGGATCTATTTTAAATCAAGGAAAATTATCAGTTTATCAGACCAAATGATAAGGAAAAATATTTTAACTTTTGCTATAATTTGTTCATTCAATAAACAAAACCAAGAATTATGCTACCTAGTTTTCAAACACTATGTGGGGCACCATGGCGGATTTTACCTCCTGGTGAACATCTTGCTACATTACAAGAGGTTAAACAAACCTTAGCCTTTAATCCGCATAGACTTAATCTATTTAATGGACTTGTAAACGCAGCTAATTTACTCGCTCGGTCAGGATGTAAGTATTTATACCTTGATGGAAGCTATGTCACTGAAAAAGATATGCCTGGTGATTTTGATGCTTGTTGGAGCATTGAACAGGTTGACTTTAATATTGTTGATCCAATTTTTCTAGATTTAAGTAATGGGACTACTGCCCAAAAAGCACGATTTGGAGGAGAGCTCTTCCCCAACTGTACAGAAAGAGCATCAGGCAAATTGTTTAAAGACTTTTTTAAGAATGAAAAACATACAAATCAGGAAAAAGGGATTATTGTAATAGATCTTCAAGCCGAATTTTCTTTAATGAATCAGGGAGTGTAAAAATGATTTTAAACTCTTTTGAATTAAGTCTAACAGAGCAAAAAATTAAGCAGATACAAGCTACAATTATTGAAGTAGAGAAAGATACTTCTGTCGCTCCCTTTATATCAAAATTAGAATTAGATTCTTTAAATGTATTTTTAAATGAATTAGTTGAAGAGCGTGATGAGTTCTTAGAAATTAGCCAAAAATTTAAACACAAAATTCCTGTAAAAAAGGAAATACTTAAATACCCAGAAAATCTAGTTTATATCAGAATAGCTAATGATATTTCTCAAGAAGATATAGCTGCACTTTTAAATGTTAGTATTGAGGAAATAAAAAGACAGGAAGACTACCTTTATAGACATTTAGATTCTATTTCTTTATTAAGAATAAATGACTTTTTAGAAGAAAAAATATCGAATAGTTTAACTGTACATACGTCTCCAATTGATTGGAATAAATTTCCAATTAAAGAAATGTTAAAACGTAAATGGTTATTATCAGGCAATATTGATCCAATAAGTGCAATCAAAGCACGATTTACAGATCTTTTTGGTAACGAGCAATATGAATTAGCATTACATAGAAAGTTTCACTTTAATGGAAACTCCCCCAATGAATACTCATTGCTTGCATGGCAGATTCAGGTTCTCAGTAAAGCAAAAGAGATAACAAAGCAAATTAAGGTGCCAAAATTTAATAAAGATTCATCTTGGCTAAATCATTTAGTTAGAATTTCTACTAATTCAAATGGACCTTTAGAAGCTCAAGAATTTCTTTTATCAAAAGGAATTATACTAATTGTAGAGCCACATTTACCATCTACATATCTTGATGGTGCTGCAATGCTTTTGCCAAATACTTCAATCCCTGTAATAGGGCTCACATTAAGACAAGATCGCCTAGATAATTTTTGGTTTGTTCTTTTCCATGAATTAGGTCATATTTTTCTTCATCTGAATGCGGAACGCACCTCTATAGTTGATGAAGACGTAGGTATAACTAAAGATGAGGTTGAGATTGAAGCTGACAACTTTGCACTGAACAACCTAATTCCTTCAGAACAATGGGATATGTGCATGTGTAGGTTCTATATCAATGAAGATGCCTTAAATGAAGATGCCCGAAATCTAAATATTCACCCAAGTATTATTGCTGGTAGATTAAGAAGAGAAAACAATAATTATCAAATTTTTAATGAAAAAGTTGGATTAAAGCAAGTAAGAAAATTATTCTGGGGTGATGAATATGATTCTGAGTAACCATTATGTTCCTTTCTTAAAGTGGCGACAAAGTGAATACCAAGCATTGTTTAAACTCAAAAAAGAGATTAAGGATCTTATCACCCCTTATATAATAATGCCTCCAATCGAATATGATTTTGAAGAAAAGCGATTAAAGAAAACCATTCAAGAACATATTGAGCCGATGCCAAAACGGCTCAAAGACAAATGGGGTTCTAGACTTGCTCTTCTAGACTTTCATGACAGTATTGAACAAGGAATCATGGACAATGGAGAAAATGTTATAAAATATGTATATACCAAGAGTCTTGCTATGGGATGTAAACTAATTCCCGTTATTTCTTTCGAAAAGTCTAAATGGTATTTAACAGAAATTAAATCAATTATTAGTACACAAAATTGCGGCCTTGCTTTAAGACTTTTTCTTGAAGATTTAGATAAGCCAAATATAAATGGTGAAATTGATCAAGTATTGGAGATGTTTGATTTAAATATAAATAATATAGATTTGATTATTGATTTAAAAACACCTGATAAATTTGAGCCATATGCTTTGTTTTCCAACTTAATCTTTATGAAAGTTAATAAGATAAACAACATCAAAAGTTATCGTTCTTTTGTTATAGCAGCACATTCACTGAATCTAAGAGAGATTAAACAGCCTGGTGGGTTGTTTACTCGCCATGAATGGATGCTATATCCTTATCTTATAAAGAAGTTCAAAGATAAATTACCAACTTTTGGAGATTACACAACTGATGATATAGAGTTTCTCCCTCCTATGGATATGCGGAAGGTCAACCCATCAGCAAAATTAATTTATACACTGCCTCAGCATTGGCACGTCTTAAAAGCTAAAGCATTTAGAGGGAATGAGATCCAAATGGTTTCTCTTTGTGCAAATGTTATTGGACTACCAGGTTACAAAGGAGTTCCTTTCTCTGATGGGGATAAACGAATTCATGATACTGCTAATGGTAAAGCAAACTTTGGAAACCTAGGAACATGGAAGCAAGTGGCAATCAACCATCATATGACAAAGGTTGTTCATCAACTCTCCAGTTACCACGCTTCAATAATTTAGTTTTAATTTCCAAGGCTAATTGTTGGACAGTCATAACTTGATTCAATTGCTTATACAATTCTTTTCTAGTTTTATATTCAAGTCTCTCTGTAATACCATATTGATACAGTAGGTCAATAGCTTCTGACTTCCATAAGATATGAGCTAGACTAATGAAGTCTACATTTGGATTAAGTTTAGCTCGCCTAATAGAACGAAAACTTACGCCACCTCTAGGACCTTTAGTGGCTAGAATAAGCCCACACCATTCAGGGGTAGAAATCATTACATCTTTAAAATGATTTTCTGCTACAACAAAGGTGACTTTTTGCAAGCTTTTTGAATATTGTGATAACTGATTTTGTAATCTAAGTAGATTATCTTTAGAACTCTTAATTTCATAGCCATGAATACAGTTATCAAACACTGCTATGTCTACTCGATTTCGACCATGCTCTAAAGATAGCTCATCAACGACTAAATGATCGTCTTTAACGTAGTATTGCTTTTGCAATCTACTGTGTAAAGCATGACGAATATCTTGATCATTTGTTGCATTCATTTTCTTTAAAGTATCTAAACTTCACCTATATTTAAAGATGTATTATACAATGTAGAAAACTTAGACGATAGAAAGACTAACAATTTCCGTAGACAGTTAACAACTATTTTGTAATTATGAAAATAGGAAGTTTTAAATTTTTTATTTTAAGTTAAAAACTATTTTGTCATTTATATAGCAAAGAACTTATCTAACACTTTGATTTTGGTTGTTCTTTAGTTAACAACTATTTTGTCTGACCATAAGAAGCCGCCCTGGATGACTGGATAGCCGCCATCCCGGAGGGCCAGAAGGAAGTCTGGAGCGACCTGGTCAGGGCGGTGGGGAACTGGCGCGAAGAGCTCATGACCTACTTCGAGGCGGACATACCCGTCACCAACGCTTACACAGAATCCATCAACCGACTGGCCAAGGACAAGAACCGAGAAGGGCGCGGTTACTCGTTCGAGGTGATGCGGGCACGAATGCTCTACACCACGAAGCACAAGAAGAAGGCCCCGACTGCGAAGATCTCTCCGTTCTACAAGAAAACCATCGGTTACGGAATGCTAGACTTCGCAGAGGAACTCAACTACGGGGTCGATCTATCAACCATCTGAGGGTGGCATCAGGTTGGTGGGGTGAAGATGCCCCATCAACCATTAAATCCGTATACCCTATTTTCTAAACGTACAATCTGTTTTTGATTGTTTGAAATCACAGTGATCGTATCGCCATCAGTTACGCTATATACCTTTCCAGAAAAATCTGCATAAGCATTTGTAGTTAAGAGACACACAACTAAAGTTGAAAAGCTAAATATTTTCATGGATATTCCTATTTTTTAAGTTCTGTATGGAGTGGATAATTCATAAGCTGACCAATCTTTTGCCAAGCCATAAATCCATACTTTGCCCGTAAGTAGTCGGTCGAAAGAATTGCAGCACAATCTTTGATATTCCATAGTTCTGGATTACCGCTTTCTATGCGTTCTTTTCGTTTATTTCTGTGCAATTTCACATCATTAGAATTGCGTTTGGCTTTATCTTTTTTATCTAACATTAGCTTATTTCCTTTTATCTATTGTTAGAGTAAATGCGCCTGTAAAAATGTTTGGCGTGTAATAGCTATTTATTGATCTGTGGAAGATATGATCAACTTTCATTAAAAGCTCAGTCAGTTGAAGTTTGTCTTCAATCTGGAATTGCATTCGATCTATGTACAACAATTTTGAAAGAGCAGCCTTAATTAAAAAAGCATCACTGATCCCGATTATAGGTGCATCAGTGTTTTTTGTCTTTTGGCTGAAGTTATTGTGCGGATTGACTAGAGGGAGGAATTTTTCAAATATTTTTTCTAACACCGTGAATGTGTTATCGGAAAAATTAAAAAAATCAGATTTCGTATTGGCATTGTCGCCAACAAAACTAATTTGTACAGTTCGCATAAGTGCCTCTCAGTTCTCTTGGAATCTGAAAAAATTTAAAAACAATGTTCATCAGTCATTTCTGATCTGATATAAGCACTATAATTATATCTTAGCATTAAGTCAATATATTTTATTTAATATGTACAAAGTACATATTAAATAAAATTTGAACTTTTACTGATTATATGCACAATGTACCTATAAGGTATTTTTCGATTTTTGTGCTTTATACATAGTGATGCGACACTATAGGTCGCTTTTTGGCATTTTTTGAAGTCAGAATGCTTCAAAAAGATTATACTTAGTGGATGTGAAAGAGCCTAATTATGGTGGATGAGGTGGTGGATAAAGAACAATGATAATACAACCGAAGATATGATTAAAAAAATATTTTAAGAGCTTGATGATGGTGTTTTTTTAGTGGGCTAAAATGGGGTTTTTCTGATACTGAGGTAAGATCAGAGTTATATCAATGGTTTGATAGTAATAACTCTCTAATTCTAAATATTTTGAAGGGTACTTGATATTTATTAAATATGGCGCATTAATTGCGCCATATTTTCTTATAGAGAGTTTGAAATTTCTTCTTTATTTTCTTTTTCAATTAGTTTTATATTTTGCTTTTTTTCAAAAGCATCTATGGAGTTGACGCATATTTTTATTAATTTTTTTGCCCATTCTGGTTCTTTTATTGCAACAGCATCATCAATTGCAAATTTTAAGTTGTTATAGAGTTCTAATTTTTCTTTCCTTTCTAATTGTAAAAATGAAATATATTCGATTGTATTTTGTAGTTGTAATTCGGCCCTATTCTTGGTTTCAGCTTGATTGCTCATTAGATCCTGATCTACCGCACTCACCGCATAAAACATGGTCTGAAGTGTTAAGTTTACTTTATTAAGGGTATCCCTTTCGGTATTGGCTTTAAAATCTAATTTATCATTTAGGTTTGATATTGCTTTATTAAGGTCGTGCCAGTCGTTTTTGGTGCAAATATATTGCATCATGGGGATAATGCTTTTACCTTGCTCTGAAGCCATTGCACGTACTAGATCACCTGCAATTTCAAATGAGTTATCTGTTGTATTGGATGAAGCAAGTTGGTGCTTTTTTTCATCCAATTTATTAATCAACCATGTTGTAAAAACTGAGGGATCAAGGGCATTTGTTGTTTTCTTCAATGAAATTTCAGGTACTCTGCTATGAATTTGATGGGCTAATAGGTTTGGTTTGTCTGGTGTTGATTTTGTCATTTCAATTTTTTTATAAGCTGATATTTCGTGTAAAAGGTTGTTCAGAATGTCAAAACAATGCTGAGTACCGTACTTAATTTCCAAGTCATTCCAGTCTGATATTTCATTCGCTTCATCTTTTTTTACAGGTGGAATTAAAACATTGCCATTAACCGCATTAGCAGCTTCTAGAGCTTTTGTTACTCCTCCATTTTGGCCTTTGCTTAATTGTTCTTTTAAGTCATTATCTGCAACTTGATAAATACTCGCATGTGGAAAACGCTCTTTAATGGCCACTGCGACAGATAAGAGGTTATTCTTATCAAAAGCCGAGAGGATGCATGGTTTATCTTTGCTGATCCGAGAGAAGCTTTTACCTGTTGAGTATCCCTCTGATATTGCAAAATGTTGATCATCTAGGGATGGTAGGCGATTGATCGGGCAAAATGTAGCTTCTTTCTGGCCAGATGAAAGGTTAGCCTTAAAAAACTTATGTGCACCTTTATTGTCTCGATCTGGAAAAGAAGAAATGGTTTGCACATTTACAATTTTTAAATCTTTATTGTAGTAAGGCGTAATTAATGTATTCCTGAGATGATAATTTTGAAACCACCCATGAGTGAAATATTTAGGTTTTTCATAATCAATTATTTTTCCTTTTGCTTTGGCTTTTTGAATGGTTCTAGCAACAAGCATGTGAAAAGATTTTGCAAATAGTGGCTGATGAACTATCTTTCTGCAATTAAAAAGATTGAGATTATCATCTGTGATTAACTTTGCTTTTAAATACGGTATTTCGTTTATTGACTTAATCGGGATTGCTCTTGCAAACTCAATACGTGACCAAGTTGCAGCAATGCGTTGTCTTGTATTTAGGTGGCGATCTCTACGTCTCTTTTTAATGGTATTTAGTTTTCTGCGTTTTTCTTCTTGCCTCTGTTCTTGAGGGGAAAGTTGCTTTTTTTTGAGTTGTTTAGGGTCTAGATGCCAGACTTTTTTTACAATGCCTTTATCGTAATTACTATACAAAACACTCGGCACATCATAGTTAAAATTTAATCTATACCATGCCGATTTTGAATTTCTGTTTTTGCCAGTTCGTTCAAGGCAAGTTACCCACTTTCGACTTCCATCCGTTACAAGCTTGTCGAATGAAACATCCAGTCCCTCGCTACGCAAATAGTCAACAAACAGATCCTTAGCATCTGCTTCTGAAATGTCTAATCTCACCGTTATTCTCCTTATCTTAGCATTCTAGATGTCTAAGCTATTAAATCTTTTGGGTGTCTTTTTATTGTAGCATCAAAAAAATTAAGTATTCATTTTACAATTTTATTATTGTGTACATTGTTCACGTTGCAGATAAGAAATTAAAGCTAATGACTCTATTTTTGTTAAACTGAGCTTGGTGAAATCTTCAATCAAAACGTGTTTAATTGTTGCATCCATATCATTAAGACCAAACTCATCAAAATAGATACTAAATATAAATTTATGGATGTCTTGTCCATATTTATATAGGAATAGTGATTCAGATTGAGATTTGGTAATTATTTTGAGAGCTTGAACTACTTCTGGATCTATTTTTTTTAAAACTGATGCGGTATGTTCTTCCAGTAGTGATATGTAGTCGATTAGCATTCGATTAATGTGTTTAGACCAAGAAACATTGCTTTCTTCTGCATCAGTGTTGGCCGTGCTGCGAGACAAACTTGAGATGTATTGTGAAACGGGCTTGCTTATGGAAATCCTTTTTTTCTCTGACATAACTCATCTACTATAAAAGAAAAGCTACTTTTTTAAGTAGCTTTATAAAAAATAGATTCTACATTATTTCTTAAACAAAACAGTACTCAAGTTGGAATCATAGAGGCTAAGTTTTGGCTGAACATACAGCACTTGATCCGATGGATTTGATTTGCTGAAGTCAATATTATCCAAGAAGTTCAAATAGAAAACCCCTGCATTTTTCTGAATAAGATCATACTTTTTTTGATCAGGATTTTTAAAAAAAGTATGTGATGTACCTGATCTTACTTTTTGCAACTTATCGAAATCCAGTAATAGAAACGTGAAATCAGTTGATTGTTGACGTTTGTGCAGATTGTTTGCAAAAGGTATCGCCAGATCAATACAGTAATCTTTTTTATTCAACGTGGTTAGTACGTTGCCGTCTGTTGTTTGGTAAGCTGATATGTAAGGTTGATCACACTGGTAGTACATTGCATTGACAGGTATGTAATAAGCTCTCTTAAGAACAGAGATCCAAAAAACTAAAATGATTAGACTGATTAACGCAGTCAAGGCGAAATATCTTAAGAAGCGATAAAGTTTGATTCTATTCATTTGTAACACCAATTTATAGATAGTTCGCAAGTAGTAATTCATTTAGGTATGTGAAGAAGCCTGCAACCTCAAGGATTTGAAAATAGAGTACTTGTAGTGATACCAGAGTGACAATAAAAAATGGCCGTCTCAACCATGAACGTGGAAAATTAGGAAATTTTTTAGCAACATAAAAAGGTGTGGATAATAAAACAATTTGAATAAAAACAACTATTAATAGTAGAAATATGGCCATGTAGTTGTAC
>Ga0247720_100589_pt1 | contig 11711 bp, 10 predicted proteins | sample MSEWel2015_12_15_FD_189078 | JGI IMG/M metagenome (GOLD analysis project Ga0247720, IMG submission 189078) | Subsurface sediment microbial communities from gas well in West Virginia, United States - MSEEL Well Study Marcellus 3H_2015_12_15 | ecosystem: Environmental > Terrestrial > Deep...
GTCTTTATCACTTTTTGTGCGGCTTGCCTTGAAGTTGCACCAAGTGACAAATACGCCTCTATTTCCTCTGACTTATTTTTTATTTCGTCTTTTAGCCTTGAAACAGCAAGTCCTGAAGCCACCATTGAATTTCCTATTATCATTCCTGATACAGGTATAACTTCCTGGGGTCTAAAGTGTATATTCCCAAACAAAATAAGCAGAGAAATTGTAATCGCGGCACTTAAGGCAATTGAAAAAGTGATAAAATAAAAAACATTCGGTATTCCCTTCCCTCTCTTTGAAGCATTATTTCCAGCAACTACTATCATTAAGCTTACCATTGCCAAGGTAAATAAAGCATTATCGGCAGCAAATATGTAGTGTAAAATGTATCCCACTATTGTAAGCTGCACAACCGCTCTTATAGTACCTATAACTATTTCCTTTTCAATCCCCAGTTTTTGGTAATAAGAAACAAAAATTGATATTAGTACAAGACTTGACGCCAATGTCAAAGACAATACACTCATTTAACCTTCCTCCTTTAACTTGCTTTGTATAAACAATTTTGTAATTTCATTTTGGGGATTTGTAAAAAAATCATAAGTTTTTGCATATTCTATTAATATCCCTTTGTTAAGCAGTGCTGTGTAATCCCCAATGCGCTTAGCCTGCTCCATGTTATGAGTTATCCAAATAACCGTCAGATTCATTTCTTCCTTCAGCTTAACTATTAATTCTTCTATTATTTCTGTAGAGGTAGGATCAAGGGCTGATGTAGGTTCATCAAGTAAAAGAGCTTCAGGATTATTTGCAAGAGTTCTCGCTATAGAAACTCTTTGCTGTTCCCCTCCTGATAAATTTTTCACATCTCTTGTAGCATACTCATTATTCAATCCTACAATGCTCAAATAATACTCCACGTTTACATTTTTTTCGCCTTTAAGCATTGGCCCATACTCAATATTGTCTTTAACTGTTCCTTCAAAAAGATGAGGCTGCTGAAAAACCATTCCAATTCTTCTTCTTAAGTCTATCACATCTATTGTTTTAATATCCACGTCGTCTATTAAAATACTGCCATAGGTTGGATCTATCAATCGATTTATCAGTTTAATCAGCGTCGATTTTCCAGCTCCAGAAGGGCCGACAATAGTATGTATTGCTCCACCTTCAAACTTTACAGAAATGTCTTTTAATATCTCTTTTCCAAAACTACTGTAACTTACCTCTTTAAATTCTATTTTATTCACATAAATCACCTCTATTGTAACAACTGTTACATTTATATTTAAATTGTATCTCTATCTTTCATTAAAGTCAACAAAGTAAAAAATTCTTTGCAACTTTGATATTTATTTGACATTCTTTTGTTAAAGTAATAAAATATAATTGACAATATGAGGTAATTATTTCCCTATGCTATCCTGAACCGAACATTGCGAGGCGAAGATTCCCAGACAAGAAAGGAAAGGAGGCGATTTGTGTGAATGTAAAATTCATAACAAGAACCGCTATTTTACTCGCCATCACTTTAATATTTCAGTTCTTAAAAATGCCCCAACTTATAACAGGTTCTATCGTTAATGCAATGCTTTTAATCGCTGCTGGAACTGTAGGAATGTGGTCAGGAGTTATAATAGGACTTTTAACACCGGTAATTGCATTTTTGGTAGGCATAATGGGATTTCCTTTAATGATTCCTTTCATAATGATTGGCAATGGAGTATATGTAATACTTTTTTCAACGCAAAAAAACAAAGTAATAGGAATGATAGTAGGTGCTGTAGTTAAGTTTATATGGCTTGCTTTATCAGTAAAATATATAATGCAGCTGTTCAATGTAAAAGTTCCATTAAAAATTGTACAAGCTTTTACAACACCTCAGCTTATAACAGCACTCATAGGAGGTATGCTGGGAATTATAGTAATTGCATTACTTGAAAATTACTTTAAAAAAGCGAAAGAACAATAATAAAAACAAGGGGAGAAAGTTTTATTCTCCCCTTGTTTGGTAAACTAATCCGGAGGCTTTTTATTTGCTGCAAGACCTATAGTAGCAACTACTATCATTAAAGCACCATCAATCGGTTCTGGTTTAAAAAATTTTATATATGCTTCTTTAAAAAGATATAAAGTTTTTCTTACTTATCTCGCCATGATCATGATGATGAGCCATATCTAAGCCTCCTTATGTTTATATAACAGAGTTTGACCATCTGCCACATCTGTCGCCCGTCATCGCAATTACTTTGCCATTTGCTTTAATTTGTATTATTTCACACTCGTTAGGACAAGCTTTGCAAATAAAGCTCGTTGTCTCAAACTTTTCCTCTGAAACCCCAAATCCTTTAAACTTAGTGTGATTGCCCGTTCGCTTCATTTCATCCTTTGCTAACATTGCGATACCTATCGCTCCCATAACATTGTAATACTTTGGAACAATTACTTCATGGCCTACTTCTTCTTCAAACGCTTTTTTTATCGCAATATTTGCCGCAACACCACCTTGGAATACAAAAACCGGCCTCAATTTTCTTCCTCTTACAAGGTTGTTCATATAATTTCTTACAAGCGCTTTTGAAAGACCTCTTAATATTTCCGCTTTACTAAAACCGTATTGCTGTTTCGAAATCATATCAGATTCTGCAAAGACTGTACATCTACCTGCGATTCTCACTTCTCGTTTTGCAGTCAACGCAATTTCTCCAAACTCCTCAATTTTTATTCCGAGTCTTTGCGCCTGGTGGTCAAGAAACGACCCTGTACCAGCAGCACAAACTGTATTCATAGCAAAATCAGCTATTGTCCCATCATTTATAATAATAAGTTTGGAGTCCTGTCCACCAATTTCAAAAATAGTACTAACATCTGGATGAAAGTGTAATGTAGCAGTAGCATGGGCAGTGATCTCATTTTTTACTACATCGGCACCAAGGACATATCCAAGAAGCTGTCTACCACTTCCAGTTACGCCAACCCCACCTATTTCTTTATTTGCCAATTCATTGTGTAATTTTGCTAGCTCATCCTTTACAGTGTCAATTGGTTGCCCAACATTTCTTACGTACGACTTGAATAAGACCTCGTTATTTTCATCAATGGCTACAACATTTATACTTACTGACCCTACATCAACACCAATATATATTTTCTCCACTTTTGTCTACCTCGCTATCCTTTTTCTGTGTTTTTTTAGTTTTATAACATCTAAAAAAGCTTCTATTCTCGTTAATACATTGGCAATAGCCATTTGTTCATCTACAGAAAGTGACAGAATTGGATAGTCATACTCTCTCATTATTTTATCTATCACACTTTGAGAAATAAGTTCTGGTAAACATCCAAAGGGTTTCAAGTGAATGACTCCATCAAATCCTCTTTCCATAAAATCAATTATTGCACCGACAGATTGCTTAGCATGGCCTCCAATTATTATCTCTATGTATTTTTCAGCTTTTTTCAAAATCTCGTGCTCTTTCTCCTTGTAAGAAGGCAAAGGTATCAAATTAAAATCAATCCATTCAGAAATATAATGGGACCTTTCAACCTCTGCACCATAACTATTTAAAACTTCTTCTATATTGCCATTTACAGAAGGTTCCATAACCACATATATTTCTCCCACTATTCCTATTCTAATTCTTTCTTCTTCCGGAACTTCACAAGTTTTTATACTATTTAATCTTTTAATAGCTTTTTCCTCAATAACTTTCACATCTTCAGAAGTTTTTATCTTTCTATACTCTTCTGCAATCTCATGCCATGCTTTAGTAAATTCACCTTTATTGCATTCATAAGCTCTTTTAACTTCAACAATTTTTTCTACTTTGTCCATAGATTTAGCCATATCGTAAACAGTTTTTACAGTTTTGAGAACTTTTCCCCAAGAATTATTACCTTTTATTTTTTTCACATTATCCATAAATCCCTTTAAATCTCTTTTAGGTTCGTCAAATATTATAAATTCAATGTCATAACCCATATTTTTGAGTATTTTCTTTTGAGCTTCTCCATAATAGCCCGCTCTGCAGGGACCATTCCCGCCAGAAGTTACTATATATAGTATCTGCTCCTAATTCGATAGCTTCAAGATACGTGCCTAAAATAACTTTTAGAGGAAAACAAGCAAATTCAGGGCTATATTTTACACCATAATTTATCGTTTTTTGAGACGGTCTCGGTGGCGTTACAACTTCGTGGCCAAGCAAACTAAACAATTTTTCATATATATAAGGCGAACCCATATAGGGAAATGTTATCTTCACTCAAATCACGCCTTCCTTAGACTTTTCTTCAGCTATAACAGAATCTTTATGCTTTTTTAACTTGATAAGGTCAGTAAAGGCCTCAACTCGTGTAATTATATGACTTTCACCTGTTTGCTCATCAATCCTTAAAGTCATAAAAGGTTTTTTATATTTTTCAGAATCTATAATTAAAAAAGGCTCAAGAATTGAATCAGGACCACAACCAAAGGCGGTAATATGAACAATACCGTCAATGTCGTCTCTTTCCATAAACTCATAAGCCGTACCTAAAAGCATATTAGTAAATTCCCAAAACATATTCTTTTTAAATTTTTTTAACTGCCGTTGTATTACCTTTTCTTCCATCATATCAAAAGTCACAACTTTTATGTTGAGCTTGCGAAAAACATTAAGCAAATCCATATTAACAAATCTATCATAAACATTATATACATAACCAATTAGACCTATAGTAATATCGCCATCATATTTTTTTGGTTCTTCATTTGTCAAAAGCTCATTTAAATCATAGCCTTGCTTATTTAAAACTCTAAACTCAAGCCATTTACTTCGAGCTTTCTTTAAAGCATTTTTTAAATCTCTTCTACTCACCCCTAATTTGTCAATAAAGACTGTGTAATTATGAAATTCCGCTATATCCGTACTCTTTGCTACTATACTATGGGTTAGAATTTTATCCTCAATGCCATCAAAAAGCCCTTTGATCATATCAGGTAATCCCATAAATTTAGGGCACATAAAAATACCTCTTCTCAAACTTACAAACCTTGGAATATATATATAATCAACATTTTTATCTAGCAAGTTCAAAATATGTCCTGTATATACTTTCATAGGTACGCATATTTCAGCAACTGCCTCTTTCACACCGGCATCTAAAACACTCTTTGAAGTATCACCAGATGTGACCACCTCAAAACCGAGGCTTTCAAAAAGAGTTTTCCAGAAAGGATAATAAAAATAATACATTAAGGCTTTTGGAATACCAATTTTCATTATTTGTTCTCCTCTCCTAAAAACATCCTATATCATATTTTAACTACTTCAGTCACTCTTTTCTACTCCCCTTACAAAAATTTCTATGGTTTTTTTGACAAATTCACTATCTCCAAAGCCAATTAACTTGTTACCATAAGAAACATTCATTAAAATAAAGCCGAAATTCAGCGACATAAAAGCAAAGGCTAAAAGTTCAAAATTATCGGTATTTAATAATCCCTTCTCATACATTTTTTCAAAATATTTTATCAAAACTTCTTTAAAACCTTTCGGAATCTTCATCAAATATTCTTTCACTTCTTCAAAAATCTCTGGACTCCTTAAACCCATCATGATTTTAGCCTTTTCCTCTGTAAAGTTTTTATGATATTCATGTGCCAGCATAATTAAGTCTTCTTTTAAATTCCATATACATTTGTCCAATATTTTTTCATTTACAGGTTTTAATAATTCTAGCTCTTTTAATGCATAAAGCACTATATCTTTTTTGCTTCCAAAACATCTAAAAATTGTAACTTCATTTACTCCTGCTTCTTCTGCAATATTTCTTGTAGTTGTAGACTTATATCCTTTTTCAGAAATTAGTTTTAAAGTAGACATAACTATCTTTTCCTTCACCGAATCGCCCATCAAAACACCTCACAATATGTATGCAAGTAATTGCTTGCATACATATTATAACATATCTTTGCCATAAAACAAAAATGCTCTTTATTTATCTTCTTTCCTTATCAATCCAACACTCATACATCTTTTATTCTTTTCCCTTTGATTAACTAATTATTTCAACACTATAAACAATATATAAAAATATAACTTCGATTACCGCCAAATATTTAATTAAACAGCAATCGAAGTTTATCATAGTTACTTTACTATACAAATCAACTTCCACTTTTCTCATCCTTCCATATAGATTATATTCGATTTTCCAAATATAGTTAAGTTAATTTTTTGTCAATTTAATCTTTTGGCTACTTTAAGCAAATATTCCTTAAAAAATTCTTCTTCATAATCTAAAAGTTCTGTATCGACATTTTCTATTGTATCTGTATACCAGTGGTAATTTCCTAGTCTGCCCTTTTCATCTTTTGCAAGAAACGCTATTGCATCAAATCCAGCGGCCATTGCTGGAAGAGCATCTGTAGGAAGGAGCAAATTTTTCATCTTTTGAACTTTGTCAGCGTGACCTTTTGCCATGTCCTCTGCTACGTCAAACAACAATTCACTCGCTCTTTTATAAAATACCATTCCTTCTCCCTCAAGATATGTAATTTTTCCACTTCCAAGATTGTCAAGTATTATAAATTGTGTATCTTTAGGAAGCTTTTTACCATACTTCTTTATAAAATTTTTCATCCCTCTTTCCCCAGCTTCTTCACTGCCAGTAAACAAGAATATTACATCCACATTGTCAGGAAATTTATCTTTGTTATTTATGTAGCAATTAGCCAATGCCAAAGTAAGAGCTGTCCCTGTCCCATTGTCATTAGCCCCCTGTGTGTATCTACCTGTCACTTCACATATAGCCATAAATATTACAGTTACAAAAACAATAAAAAGCCCAAGATACAACGAGATATAAGCTATAACATTAAGTTTTAAGGCTTTTAGCAAAATCCCAATAGGAACTAACCCAAATCCTACATAACAAATGTTATAAATAATACTCAGTTTATCTACAATTTTAGGATGAAACATAAGACTTCCTCTTTGCGTATCATAATGAGCTGATACAATTATTCTTTTGCTGCGGCTTTCATCAAAAGTTGTAAAAACATTTTGAGACAAATGCCTTGGCATTATGCTTGTTTCAATTGGCTTACCACTTACTTCTAATAGCAAAAGACTTATTGCAAATAAACTGAGTAAAAATGCTGCTATTTCTAAAGGTCTACCGTACATCAATGAGAATAAGCCGCAAATAAATAGCAAAACACCCACTTGTAAAGGAAGCATATAGAGATTATCTCTTGTAGTTTTAAAAGTCTGGATTTCAACTTTATAACCCATCTTTTTTAATTCATTTAAAATATAGTCTGCAGCTTGCTTTTCATTTTTTGTTGCGGAACCTCTATGTCCAAACTTAGTCAATTCTTTTAAATAGTAAATACTTTTCAAATTAAAAGCCCCCTTTCAATAGAATACTTATATTATGTATTTTTTACTGCGCTACATGCTCAATTTATTATCACTCATTATAAAGCGCTTTACCTATATGCTATTTTAGCTATACTTTCAAAATATTGTTAATATCCGCCCTCCATTTATCTTAATAATACCACATTTGTAAAAAAAGCATACTCGAAAGCCAGGCTTTCAAGTATGCTTTAAATTTTTTATGGCCTCCCATTTCCTCTGTTCGGAAAAAGTTTTTGCAAAATATTCGAGTTCGAGTTGGTATCTTGTGTATTATCAGGATTTGTCTGAGTATTGCCATTATTATTAGGTGGTGTATTGGGTAATTGTTCATCAGGAGGCTGTGCGTTGTTGTTATTACCATCAGAAGACGGCTGCTGGCTATTATCAGGCGGCACAGTTTCATTAGTAGGTTCATTATTTTCTGGCAATATTGAAGTTGTGTCATCATATTCTGTCGGTACTACATACTTGCCATCTCGTGCCACCGCATTTTGCTCTGGTGTTCTTCCTGGTGGATCTATAAATACAGCATCTTTTACTAGGTCAGGAGGCGTTAAGTCAGTTGCAAGTTTTCCGTTTTGAGAATTTATTTTTACTGCAACATGAACACTGCAATAGGTAGTAGGCTGAGTACCCTGTGCAAAAATTTCAGTATAGGCTCTACCACCTCTAGGATCCAAATGACATAAATCTGTAGGAAGTTCTCCTGAATCTTTACATACTGTGGCAGAAATAATTCCTGGTGGTCTTACAAAATCTTTATATGGCAAATCTTTGTGTATTTGAAGCATCACTGTCTTCCATAACTGGGCAGGGTAAGTGCCTCCTACTACGTTTCTACCCGTTCTACTATCGTATAGTGATATGGAATTGTTATCATACCCCATCCACACAGTAGCAACATAATAAGGTGTAAATCCTGAAAACCATGCATTAGTGTACTTATCAGTAGTACCAGTTTTGCCAGCAACAGGCATATTGGGAAGTTTTGCACGAGAACCTGTCCCGTATTTTACAACGTCTTGCATCATGCTTGTCAATATATAGGCACTTTGCTCGCTTAAAACTACATGTCGTAAGGGTTTATTTTCTAAAATTAAGTTCCCTTCAGAATCTGTGACTTTCGTAAAAGTAATAGGTGTTGTATATACTCCCCCATTTGCAATTGCTCCATAAGCAGCAGCCTCCTGAAGAGGCGTGATACCCTTGTAAAGTCCTCCAAGAGCAAGAGCAGGCAAATACATGTCGTTGTCAGTTATAGTAAGTCCAAATTTTTTACCGTAGTTTGCAGAAGTAGCTATACCTATCCTATCAACAACTTTGACAGCTGGGACGTTTAAGGAATCAGTCAAGGCTTCCCTCAACGTTACAAGTCCTCTATAGGTAGAACTTTCATAATTGTGAGGGGTCCAATTACCAAAACTCGTTGGAACATCATCAACTACTGTAGCTGCTGTAAGACCACTTTCCAAAGCCGGACCATAAACCGTCAGAGGTTTTATTGAAGAACCCGGTTGTCTATAAGCTTGAGTTGCCCTATTGAATCCTCTAACTATATTTGAGGAATCCCGTCCCCCAACAATTCCCTTAACCTCTCCTGTTTTCCAATCCATTACAACCATTGCACCCTGAACTTCTTCTTTAATCTTTGAATTAACGGGAAAAAGTTCTGGGTTTTTAAAAGCTTCTTCAATATAACTTTGTATTTTTAAATCCATTGTTGAATAAATTCTGAGTCCTCCATTGTATATTTTGTTTATTGCTTCGTCATGAGAAATACTGAGTTTTTTAGACAATTCCTCTGCTACATCATTTATAACTTGGTCTATAAAATATTTATGGTCATATGTGGTAAAATCCGTTTTCTTAAATTCCAATTTTTCTGCTATTGCTTTATCATACTGTTCTTTAGTAATATAACCTTGTTCAAGCATTTTCTGTAAAACAAGATGTTGTCTTTTTGTAGCAGCCTCTAAATTGGCATAAGGTGAATACAGTGACGGGTTATTAGTAATGCCAGCAATCATAGCACACTCGGCTAAACTTAACTGGCTTACATCTTTGCCAAAATAAGCTAATGCTGCTGCTTGAACGCCATAAGCATTTACGTCAGGTCCTCCAAGGTATATGGTGTTGAGATAAGCTTCAAGTATTTGCTGTTTCGAATATTTTTGTTCCAGTTGCCACGCAAGAATAGCCTCTTGTATTTTTCTTGTGAGCGTCTTCTCACTAGAAAGCATAGTATTTTTTACAAGCTGTTGTGTTATAGTACTTGCTCCTTGAACTGGTTTGCCTCCTGCTTTAATATCAGCAATAAGGGCTCCAATGATTCTTTTAGGATCAATCCCTAAATTATTTTTATAAAACCTTTGGTCTTCTATAGCAACAAAAGCATTCTGCAAATCTTTAGGTATTTTTTCTATAGGAACCCATAGCCTATTGTCAGCACCATGAAGTATTGCAACTCTCTGCCACTGACCATTGCTGTCCTTTGCATACACAATGGAGGATTGCCTTTGCGCTGTTAAAGCCTCTTGCGAAATCGGAGGAGTATTTTTAATTATAGCTAAAACTTTTCCTCCAATTGCCCCAATCCCAGCAAATATTAAAATTATGACAGCATATATTATAAACTTTAAAATGACCACTGCCGTACTTTTATTTTTCCCCTTTACTTTATGCTTTTTCCTTTCACTACGCTTTAAATTTGCGTTATTATTCATATTGATCCCCCATATTAAAAATTACTAATTTCTACTGTGCCATATTGATTATATCACAAATTATATCAATTTTTTATGACCAATTTGTAACAAATTATTAATTAATAATAAAAAAATATAAAAATCTATAAAAAAGCCAGTCAATAAATGACTGACTCTTTGAAAGATTACTTTGCTAATTTATATATATTAATGACATCTTCCTTTCCTAGTTTTACAAAATTACCAATCTTTTTGTTGCCATTGTCTGTACACTTATTGGCCATCTCTTCAAATCTGTCATCAGAAATACCTGCTTCTTTGAGCGTAACAGGAAGACCAATCTCTTTAAAAAATTCCGTCATGCGCTTTATGCCTTCTAATGCTATATCTTCGAGATTTTCATAAGGTAGGTCCACATCCCATACTCTTACAGCAAATTGTACAAAGCGATTTATATTATGCTTGTATACGTACTTCATCCAGGCTGGAAAGACAATCGCAAGTCCTGCACCATGGGCAATATCGTAAATAGCACTTAATTCATGTTCAATTTTATGGGAAGCCCAATCTCCTATTCTTCCTGTGCTTAGTAAGTCATTGTGTGCAATGGTACCAGCCCACATAATTTCTGCCCTTGCATTATAATTTGTGGGATCTTTTAGTACTATACGCACATTATTTATAACAGTTTTTAAAGTAGCTTCACAAAGCCTATCAGTCAAATCAACATTTTTGACATTTGTAAAATACCTTTCCATTACGTGTGCCATAATGTCTGCAACACCACAGGCCGTTTGATAATTGGGTAATGTATATGTAAGCTCTGGATTCATAATTGCAAACTTAGGTCTTATCAAGTCATGGTGAAATCCTCTTTTGTACCATCCGTTTTCATTTGTAATAACTGTAGCATCACTCGCTTCACTTCCTGTTGCAGGAATAGTTAAAATTACACCTACAGGTAAGGCCCTTTCAAGCTTCGCTTTTCCTACAAAAAAGTCCCACACATTGCCATCATAGGGTACACCCATTGCAATAGCCTTTGCAGTGTCAATAACGCTTCCTCCACCAACAGCTAAGATAAAATCGATATTGTTTTCTCGGCATAATTTTATTCCTTCCTGCACAAGACCAAGCCTTGGATTAGGCTTTACACCTGACAGCTCTATAAACTCAATCCCAGCCTCTTTTAAAGAATCTACAACTTTATCATATAAACCAGTCTTCTTTATGCTTCCTCCCCCATAACAAAGCAGCACTTTACTGCTGTAATTTTTTACCTCTTCACCCACTTGATGTTCTGTTCCCTTACCAAAAATAATTTTTGTAGGGCTTGAAAAAACAAAGTTCTCCATAAAACCACTCCCCCGAAAGTTTTTTATCGTGTTGCCATATGTGAAGTTATCAAGATGTCAAAACACATTAATAAAAATGTCCTTTAGAAAATTATAACACAAAGGGAGAAAATAATGAAATATGAAAATAAGGAAATTTTTGTTAATAATTATAAATTGCAATCCTCAATTTTATCCGATGCATAGCAAACCATTCTTCCATAATCATTTTTTTAATTATATCGACGACTTGTTTTGCAAATTGTTTTGTATAAGAC
>Ga0247720_100590_pt1 | contig 11705 bp, 9 predicted proteins | sample MSEWel2015_12_15_FD_189078 | JGI IMG/M metagenome (GOLD analysis project Ga0247720, IMG submission 189078) | Subsurface sediment microbial communities from gas well in West Virginia, United States - MSEEL Well Study Marcellus 3H_2015_12_15 | ecosystem: Environmental > Terrestrial > Deep subsurface...
GCCACAGCGAGTTGCCCGAAATCTTTGTCCAGCGTGATTATGACTCGTCCCTCTCTTGCTCCCCACGCCATAACCTCATCGTCGGCCATGCGGCAGTTTATGCTCTTCACTTCCACCACGTCATGGCCCATTTCACGGAGCCAACCGGCCAGTTTACTGCCAGCGCAAACGTCAACAAGAAACCTCATTGAGCCGCCTCCACGCGGACCGCGCTCAAGTCCTCGTTTGCCACAAGGTGCCTGGCATAAGCAATACAGGCCCTGATGTCGTCCGGCTCCAGTTCAGGATAGTCCTCCAGGATATCCTGTACCGTCACACCCTGTTCCAGGAGGGCCAGCACGTTCTCTACTTTGATACGCATGCCCCGAATAATGGGTTTTCCTTGAAAAATAGCAGGATTGACGGTAATACGTTGCAGAAGTTCCTCCCTTTCTTTCATCTCCGCACCTTCCCCTGTATACAGTCTTGTTTTTAGTTTAACAGGATTAGTCCTGTCCAGCAACAGGCTTGAACGCTCGTTCAATCCACTCCGCTCCACCATTCGGCGTCCGCACCGTCACTAACCCTTTTTCTGGAAAACCCCTTCCAGCCGGGCGGCCTGGGCTGGCGTAAGGTCCCACACCCGCTCAAACCCGCCAAAAAACCGCTTCACCTCTTCAAACGCCAGCTCCCGCCCCGCTCCTTACACTTCTTCCTCCCGCCCGACCAACGCCTCCCGCATGGCCTCCTGCCCTTCGGCGACCGCCGCTTCCAGGGCCGCTTTCGCGGCGGTTTTATAAAAAAAGCCGGTTGTCCGGCCCTTTTAACCTTTTTCCGCCCAACTGGAGCATACCGCCACCTCCACTTCCACCGGTACGTCCGGCAGGAAACGAGAGGCGGCCAATTCCATCACCGCGCCCAGAAGCTCCGCCGCCTGCTCCACCAGGGCCTCCGGGGCTTCCAGTACCAGTTCGTCATGGACCGTAGCAATTATCCGCACATCCTCCCACCCCCGCCGCAAGAGTAGTTCCCGGTACAGCCGGGCCATAGCGCACTTCAGTATGTCGGCTCCCGTGCCCTGGTCTGGCGTGTTATACAGCTCCGTGAAGGCCCCGGCCTTACGCGGGCCGTACTCCCCATCCACCGTGGGCCACACCCGGAGCCTGCCGCCCAGGGTGCGCGCCCAGGGGCGTCTCTCCTGGTAAAGCCCGCGCCTGGAGTCGTGCCGCCAGAACTCAGCGAAGCCCCTCTCCCGGCCCTGCTGGGCCTGGCGGGAGTGCCAGGCAGCCACGGCAGGGTAGGTACGGAAGAAGGCTTCACGGGCGGCCTCGGCCTCTTCCGGTGTCATTTTGACACCGTAGCTGGTTTCAGCGTATTGCTGCAGTGTATTACCAGTCATGCCATATATCAGGCCAAAGTTGAAAGCCTTGGCTGCCTGCCGCTCCTCCTTGGTCACGTCCTCCGGGGCCTTACCCGCCATCTTCCCGGCGGTGTACCTGTGGATGTCCACGTCCTCCAGAAAAGCCCGGCGCATGGTGCAGTCCCCGGAGAGCTGGCACATGATACGCATTTCTATGGCCGAATAGTCGGCCACCACCAGCTTCCTGCCCTCCGGCGCTTTAAACAGTGCCCGCACGTCCGACCCACGCGGGACCTGCTGGAGCGAAGGGTTCTGCGCTGAAAACCTCCCGACGCCAAAGGGATTGAGCTGTCTCAGGTCCGGGTGCAGGCGGTCCGTTACCGGGTGGAGTTTTTCCAGCCACTGCCTAACGAAGTCAGTCCGCTTCTTTGCCACCCGGTAGGCTTTCAGTTCCTCCGCGAAACGCCGCAGGACACTCCCCTCAGACACCCTGGCCGCCAGGCGGGTGAGCGTGTCGTCCCTGGTCTCCAGGGGGAACTCTTCTCCGCCAACCGCCAGCTTATCCCCCTTCAACAGGCCCTCTTTCTCCGCCAGCAGGCGCAGGAGGTCCAGCGCGTCTATGGAGCTGTCCGGGTTGAAGCCGGGCGTATTTTTCTTTCCCTTCCTGGGCTTGGGTGTAAAACCGGCCTCCACCGCCAGCGCCTCAAGAGCTTCCCGGTACCGGGCCTGCTCCTCCCTGGCGGCGGCCAGGAGTTCTCGCGCACGGGAAGCGTCAAAGGGCATCCCGGACAGCTCGACTTCCACCACAGCGGGCAGGCAGGCGAACTCGATACGGGCCACGTCTACCAGGCGGTTGAGTTTTAAAAGCCGGGTCAGTATCTCCTGGAGCGGCAGGAGCACCGCCGCGTCCAGGGCCGCGTACCGCACCTGTTCCTCCGACAGCTCCCCGGTCCAGTCAGAAGCCTGGTACTCCTTCTCCAGCCAGACTTCCAGGTGCCGGTGGGCCACCTGTGCCAGTGAGTGGGTGGGGTAGAAAGGTTTTATGTTCTTTGCGTTGTCGTGTTCAAAGACCACCAGGTGACCGTGCTCGTCCAGCCGCTTCGCCTTCAGCTCCTGCCCCCGGTCGTTCTGCGCCGGGCGCAGGCTGTGTTCAGCACAGTACCTGTCCCACTGGCCGCCCGGCACGAAGTCCCCTGCCGTAACCAACTGACTGGCGAGCATGGTGTCGAACAGCCGCTCTGCAGGACGCCGCCGCCCGTCCAGGGCTGTACGCAGGAATGCCAGGTCAAATTTAAGGTTATGCCCTATTTTTAAAACGCCCGGGTCCCCCACCAGCCCGGCCAGGGCCTCCAGGGCTTCCCGGCGCTCACTTTGGGAGAGGGAGAAGAGGTCCAGCAAGTACACCTTTGCCCCGCTACCGGGCACCGGCCCCCTGCCCTCCGGGGCCACTAAATGTCTGGTACCTTCCGGGAATACAGGGACTGCCAGCTGCACCAGCCTGACTTGTGCCTGGAGGGGGTCAAGCCCGGTAGTCTCGGTGTCCAGCCCGCATACTCCCACTGTATGGGCCTCCTGCAACGCTTCCTGCCAGGCAGCAAGGCCGGGCACGCGCACGATTTCCACGGAATCAAGCCATTCCTGCCAGTTAGTTTGGGCTTCCTGGGTTTCTTCGGCTTCTTCTTGTTGAGTTTTTTGCTCCGAAACTGTAACCCCGCGTTCTTCAAAAATTTCTAGAATCCCCAGTGGTTCCAGCAGGCCGCGTAGAGTTAAAGTTGTTGCCGTGTTCATCTTAAATTCCCTCCCCTGCAAGGAAAATTAACTGAACCGTTAACACACGCTGTCCCGTACGGCCCCGCCTCTCCTCCCGCAACCAGCACCAGCTCAGCCCGGCCAGTTTACCCACCGCCTCCAGGACACTGCGGGCGGTCTCCAGGCCGGGTAACCCCGCCCGCTGGACTTCCCGCAGGGTGGCCTTACCGCCGCACCGAACTAACCACACCATCAGGCGGTATAAGTGGGGGTCTGACCGTTCCAGGTCGGCTACCGTGGGCCTCTCATACAACATTATAGACGGGCGGGCCGTCCTGATGACGTGCGGGGAGACCGCCTCCACCGGGTACCGCCCGGTCGCTGGGCCGTAGACGCCTTTATCTTTTGGCATACCCGCGTCGTCCAGGTAAAGCCACCACACCCGGCGGTGCCAATAGGTGCGGCCCCAGGGGGATGTCGAAGAGGGCGGGGCGTCTTTTAGCAAGACGGCGTAGCCGACGACACGTTTATCTGCCCCAAATGCGTCCGGTGCTACGGGGCGGGTGCGGGAAGGCTTCATCACCCAGGTCTCGCGGAGGTACAGGTACTTATACGGGTCATCATGCCACTCCAGCCGCACTTCGTTTTCTATGTCAGGAAACAACCGACGACTGACCCCCTTTCTACTTTTACCCGACACCTTTTTGGTTACCCCCGAAATACCCCCCGCAAGATAATTTTTACCCCCGCAGCCCTGAAAGCCCGGAAAATCCGGGGACTGACGCCCCGACCCTCCCCTCTCACGCTGGGGTGTGAGGGGGTATACGGGGGTAAGCTATATCCTATTTTCTTAGAGATCAAAAAGAAAAAAACCCCCGCGCGCGCGCGCGCCACGCGATGGGTAGGGGTTCAATATAAATTCCATCTTTAAGAAATCTATCAGAGCGGGGGTATACGGGAGTATTTTTCAAAAGTTTTTTACCTAAATACTGGAATTTTTTTTTTTGGATTTCTTAAAGAAAAACAATATAGAGGTACCCCCTATACCCCCCACAGACCTCCTGTAAGAAGGTTATTTCGAGACCCGGAAGCCCGAATTTTCGGGGCTTCCGCCTATGTGGGGAGTATTTTTTGGGTACCCCCGTATGGGGGGAAAGCTGTCAGGAAAAAGCCTTTCGCGTAAAGGTGAACTTATTGGTCTTGGTGCGGGAGTCCATGCTCGCCAGGATTTGCACCCCCCTCACCCTGGCCGCCGCGCCCGCTATTTCTACCAGTTTTCGCGCCAGCCAGACAGGGTGTCGCACGGGCAGTTCGTACCCCTTAGCCTTACAAAAACCCGCCAGGGACGTAAAGAGTTCGGCGGCTTTTACACTCTTCCCCTCCGGTAACGCCCCGGCGTCCAGGGCCTCCACCAGTACGTCCAGCAGCGGGTCGCCCTCGGCTAAGAACTCCGCCTGGAGCTGGCGGATGGCCGCTACGATCCGGTCGGTGGCGGCGTCCGCCGTGCTGCGGTCCGGCGCGGTCCCGCGCAGGAAAGCACGCAGGAAGGCGGCGAAGTCTGCCAGACGGATGTCCTCGTCGGTGTCCGGGACCCCGTCCCGGCGGAACACCGCCACCACCTGGTTAAGGAGCAGGACCAGGTAGCTCAGGGCCAGGTCCCGGTTTTCCGGGTCACCCACTTCCCCCAGCAACCGGCTCTCCGGTTCCTTCTTTTCAGGGGGGACCAACCGGAGGGGCAATAGCCGGGTCGCCACGTCGTCCCGCCTGAACCGGGGCGTCCGGGCAGTGAGGGTGAGCCAGGTGTCGAACCTGAAGCGGTCCAGTTCGTTGGTTGTGTAAAGGCGGCGCTTGGGCAGCTCGCCCCCTGTGCCCACCACGGCCAGCAGGTCAGGCAGCCACTCCGTGAACTCGTCCACGTTGTCCAGGACCGTCCACGGGTAGCTGGTCAGGTACGTCATGGCGTTCTCTTCGTCCTGGTGCTGCTTGCCCACGTCCACCAGGCCCCCGTACACCAGCCGCAGCCACAGCCGGGCCAGCATACTCTTACCCGATTCCGTCTCCCCCTGGAAGAGGGCTATCGGGCGCGTGGGCATGACGCTCCTGAAAAAACCCGCCAGCCGCCAGACAAGGAGTACAGTCCTGGCCTCCGGTGGACTCAGGGGTGAAGCAGGGTCGAAGTTTGCGTTCAAAACAAACCGGTTGAAGCACTGGGCTGCCTCGGCACGCTTTATCGGGTCAGTGACTACCCCCTGTACGAAATTCCAGGGTACCCATTCCCGCCGGGCCGCGAACAGCACCCCGCCCGTGCCGTTGTCCACTTCTTCTATTTGATGGCCGTCCAGCCTCAGTGCTCGGCCATCATACAAGTGAACATAGAGCACTAAGCTTTCCCGGTCAAAGTAACTGATCTGGCGGATCACCACCCTCTCCCCCGCCTGGGCCGCGTGTGCGTCCAGGAGCTTGCGGACGGCGCTCCCCAGCACTTCCGCGTCCGTGAGGCCGGTGGCGGTAGTGAGCAGGCGGTTCCATTCCCTGGAGTCCAGGCGGTACAGGACTTTTTCTTTGGTGGAAAACCAGTAGGTGTGGTCCTGGTCGTCTACATAGAATTTCCCCAACGACGACAGGACCGCCGCTACCAGGTCAAAAATCTCTTCCTGGACTTCGGCGGCCTTTTTCTTTTCCTGGGTCCTAATCGCCTGCACCGCTTCCCGGAGGTTTTCTAACTCCGCGGCCTGCTTCGCTTCGGCAAGTACCCGGTCAAGCTCTTTTTTCGCCCGTTCTTTTGCTCGCATGTCTGCGGCCCGCTTCTCTTCTTCGCGCCTGGCTTTGACCAGGCGTTTGGCGTCCTTGAGCAGCGCCCTCGCCCGGCGGCGGTCCAGCTCTTCGGCCACTTCTTCGGCCGCCGCCTCGCCCTCGGCCATCAGCACCGCGGCCACGGCGCGCACGCACCTGGTCAGCGGCGCGCTGCGGTCGGCGGCCACAGTCCCGGCGTAGGCCCTGGCGCCGTCCCCCGTTGGGAGGTACTCCCCTGCGTCGGCAGCCAGGACGCGCAGCTCGGCCAGGGCACTTTCTCCCCTGACCAGTATATAGTCGTCCAGGCCGGTCTTTCCGTCCGCCTTCACCCGGGGGACGGAAAGAATTTTCACGCTGGCGGCGCCCAGGCGGTACAGCTGTTCGGCCAGGCGCTGGAAGGCGGGGTAGGCGTCGTGCCCCGGCCGGATGTCGGAATCGTACCAGAGCACGATTTCCTTCCCGGCCACCCACTCCCCCTGGAAGTCCGGTATGAGCGCCAGCCGGTCGGGGGCTTTTTCGCCTTCCAGTTCCAGAGCGGCGGCCAGGGGGTCCGCCTCCGTGACGTCCGTCCGCCAGTTCCAGACACCTGCCACCGCCGCGCAGGGCTGGCCGTGCAGGGACACCGCCAGGGCCTTCAGCTCGCCCTCGGTCAGCCATATCTCTTGTACTTTCGCCAGGTCCACCCCCGGCGGTACGTACAGCCGGTTGCTTTGGCCTGCGGGCCGCAGGTACTTGCGCTCTTTGCCGTCCGGTCCCCGACAGGGTGTATCTAGGCGTATGGTAAAGGCGTCCGCGCCGGGGTAACGCACCAAAATCCCGCCGGAATCCAGTTCTTTCTTCCCCAACAGGGCGGCGGCCTCGTCCCGGTCTACGGAGGCCAGGAAGCCCTGTTCCGCCAGCTCGCGGGCTTTCTCCGTCGGGACGGCGTAGTGCGCCTCCAGCCTGGAGATGTGTGCTTCCCTTATCATTCTTTCCCCCCTTTCCTGCTTCTCTGCGCTTCAAAAAAAGAAGCCCCCGGCCGGAAAAGGACTACAGGCCGGGGGAGACCGGAGAAAGGAGGTAGCAGCATGGGGGAAACGGGGTCAAACCCGTTCTCCCCATGTAAGTCAAGTCCCCCGATCCGGGGAAGAGGACCGGGGGCGAAGCGCAGGAGGGGTGCCGGAGGGAAAGCACCCCTCAAAAAATAAAATAACCCGGTCTTTGTGACCGGGCAATTACTTAGCTGTTTTCTGAACGCTCCTTTCCTGGGCCGCTGCCAGCTCCGGGACCAGGCTGGCGGCCAGGATACACGCCCGGCGGTAATTGGCCCAGGTGGTCCCTTCCAGCCGCAGTACACCGTCCGGGCTGCGGCCTACGATAAAGTATGTTGACCGGGAGTTTGGATAGTCTCCTTTTTTAGCGCTGCACTGGTGCGGTGTATAGCGCGGGTTTACGTGTACGACCAACGCAACCCCCGCTTTTTCCATAGGAGCAAAGGACAGCACGAACCCGCGCAGGTAAATGTCCCTGTTCCCGTGAGTGACCGCTTCCACCGGCTGCCAGGGCCAGTCCCAGGGTTTAACGCCCAGGACTTCCGGCCAGCAGGAAGCAGCGTCCTTTTCGCGGCAGTAGCGGCTGTACTCGCAGGGCCAGTGCTTGCGGTACCCCACCACTGCCAGCAGGGGGTACCTGCCGCCGGGGAGCACGACCACCAGTTCCCGGCACAAAGCGCTGTCAAACCCTGCCAGGTCGCAGCCCAGCACCCTGTCCATCTGCCGCGCCAGCAGTACGGACAGGGCGTCAAGTTCTTCCGTCAGGCTTTTCTCCCCGCCCGCCGCAGCCCGGCGTGCTTTCTCTTCCAGCAGGGCGGTTTCTAGTTTCTCCAGGTCCGGGCCGGGCAGTCCCGGCAGGGAGGCAATGACTTCGGCCAGGTTCAAAGCCTCTCCCTCCTTTCTCTTTCGCTGCGCTCTAAAAGTTGAAGGCCCCGACTGGACCGGGGCCTTTCTTTAATAGAGCTCCAGTTTCAAGAAGAGGAGCGGCGTCGCAATCTTTTGGGCTTGCTCCTTCAGTTCCCTGGCTTCTGGGGCGTCAAGCCCCTTCAGTGCTTTCAGTATTTTGACCATACGGCTGGCAAGTTTTTCAACATGCTCCGTGTCCGAGAGTTCTTTTTCGATTTCATCGGGTGCAGGGCAACCGATGACGGGTGCTAGTTCAAGTGCTGCCCTCTGTACCGGGGTCAGTTGCCTGTGAGACAGGAGATCAGAAACTTTTGCTTCAGTCTCAGACACTGCCTTTTCTACAGGAAGCATCCTCTCTCCCCCCTTTCTATGGAGAATCTGCGCTCAAAAGTTAAAAACCCCGGCGTTCAGGCCGGGGTGTGATGTTGTAGGGTGTTTAAGAAAAAGCATTAAGAACAAATATAATGTGGCCGCCGGCAGTGATAACAGGCCGCTTTTTGCAGCGCGGCCTGGACCGCGGGTAAAAAGCACGCTGCTTCAGGTGGGAGGTCAAACTCCAGCCGCCCTCCGCTCCGGCAGCTGACAGCGACAGGGTAACTGGCAGAGTGGAGGACAGCGACCTCCACATTCCCGGTCACAGGGTCGCACTCTAGTTTTTTAATGCTGAAGTCCTTGCTGTCCCTGCTCCGGGAGGCCCATACTGTCGCCAGCCTCCGCCCGGTGAAGAGTGCGTGCCTGCTACATGCCCGCTCCCCCTTCCGGATGACAAAGGCGGGTCTCAGGGGTTTGCCGTCCAGACCAGCTACCACCTGCGCCTGACCGGTCATGGTCATACTCCCACCTTCTTCCCATACAGCCAGGCGGAAGCGGCCTCCGGGGTAGCTGCGGGCGAACTCCAGCACTTTCTCCTGGTCCCCGCGCGCCACCAGTACTTCACCCCCGGCAAGGTACTTAGTGTCGAGTTCCCACCACCATTTGTGGTACTCTTCTCCCCGGAGGCGGGTACCTTTCAGGACGTACTCGACCATATTTCTCCCCCCTTTTAAAAAAACTGCGCTCAAAAAATTAAAAAGCCCCGGCACGTTCAGGCCGGGGCCGCGATCTTTTCAAGAACCTCTATGTCATTTTTACCAGGAAGGGCACGGATGATCCGATCGGCGAAATTCCGCACGCCTTCCTCGGTGCCCTTCTCGACGAGGACGGCGAATACGGAAAAACCCTTCTCTTTCTTAATGGTGTCAAACTTTTTAGCAAAAGCTTCGTGCACCTGACACTCAGCGTCGGTGATGAAGATTATATCCCCCTGCCGGAAGGGACTCTCCTCCATCATTTCCAGCGCTCGCGTCAGCGGGGTCTCGAAGTCCGTACCCTCACCGAAGAAGTGTTCTACTGCGTCCAGAACCCCGGCAGGGCTGGCCTTCCGGGGCTGCGGGAAGCGGTCTACGCGGATTTCGTGCGGTGCGCCAAAATGGACCAGGGCATAAGCCCTGTTCTCTTTCGCCGCCAGGTTGAAGCACGCCAGCGCCACCGCCTTGGCCCAAACCTCCCGGTCCCCGGCCATGCTCCCGCTCTCGTCCACGCAGACCACCAGGGGGCCTTTCCCCTGGGGCGCGCGGGCGTCCAGCCTGTACTGGAGGAGCTTTTTCTCACCAAAACGGCGGTAGAAGTCCAGCTTTCGCACCGGATCCGCCAGGGCCGAAAGCTCACCCGGCAGCACGCGGGAGATGTCGCCGCCGGTCTCTATACTGGTAATTTCTGTCGGTTCTCTTTTCACCCGGCTCCGGCGCTTCTGCAGGGCGATCCGGGTAAACCGCCCGGCCAGCTTGACAATCTCCCGCAGCCGTTCGTTCGCCGCCAGCTTTCCTGCCACCACCTGGACCTCCTTTGCGGGCACCCCCGCGTGCGGGCGGCCTGGCTCCATACCCCATGCGCGGCAGACTTCTAAAGCTTCTTTGGTACCCCGCACCGTGTCCACGGCGTCCAATACCGCGCGGGCCAGAACCTTTTCTAAACTGTCCCCGGCGGCGTCCACCGCAGCCGCAGCCATCACGCCCCACCTCTCCGCGGCCTGGCGCTCTTCTTTAGCGGCCTGCTCCGCAGCTTCAGCCTGCGCCTCCAGGTCGGCCCGGCGGGCGGGGTCCTGCTCCTGGGCCTGGGCGGCCTGCTCCCGGAGGCGGGCGGCCCGTTCCTCAAGTTCCCGCGCTTTTTTCTCCCGTAGGGCCGTCTCGCGGGCCAGGGCTTCAGCCTCTTTGGGTAAGATTTTCAAGAGCTTGCGGGCCGTGGGCACGGTCAGGGTGGCGGAAAGCCACTCGTCCATGACCGTTTCCGCCCGTACCTCCTCCCAGGCCGGGTTAACTAAAAGTTTTTCGATTAACCGCCTCTCCACCGCCAGGCCCGGCGGCACCTGCGGTGCCAGCTCCGGCTCCGGCAGGTAGGCCGACGCCCACACGTCCTGGTGAAGCGCCGGGAGCAAGAGGTCATCGCCGACCTCCTGCTCCGCGGCGGCAATCTCAGTTTCGCGGCGGACGTAGATGTAAGTCAGCGCGTCTAAGTGGTCTAATATTATTATACCTGGCATTGTCACACCTCCAGACCCAGTAATACATCATCGGTCAGCTGGGCCTTTTTCTGCTCCAGCTCCTCCGCCAGCCGTTCCGCCTTCGCGCGCAGGCTGCCGGGCGGGAGTTTCACGGCAATCTCCCTTGCACGCTTCGCCGCAGCGGGCAGGGGACGGAGCGCGGCAAGCTTCTTCTGCGTGTCCTTTTCCTTCGCCCAGGCTTCCAACGCCTCCCGCGCGGCGCGGGCGATCTCCTCAAGTTCGGCTTCCACGGGCGCGGCGATTTTTATGATCGCCTGTGCTACCGCGTCGCGTTGCTCCGGGCAGGTCCAGAGCGCATGCCGGAGCACGCCGAAGTCCCGGCCAGCCTCCACTTCGCCTGCTCCCGCCAGCATAGCCTTCGCCCGGAGCAGGGTCACGCACTGCTTCATCCGCCGGTCGCTCACTTCCACTCCCTCCCGGCGCACGGCGTCCACCACTGCTATCAGGGCCTCCGCTGCGGTCTTAGGGAAGGCTACCTGCCGGGCGGCGGCGGCGTGCAGGGTTTCTAGATCTTGCAGGGTAAGGACCGGCTCCGGTTCCGGCTCTTCTTCCCGGAGGAGGAGGGAGAGCTTTGACTTCTTGCTGGAAATATATCCTACGACATACCTCAGCAAGAACCGGTCGGACAAAGCCTGTAAAGCGGCCTCTTCTTCCACTTCCGGCAACTCGTTACTTGCGCCGAAAACGGAAATTAGCGGCACCCGTACTGGCTGTCCATCATTGAAGAACAATCGTTCGTTGATGACGGACAGTAGGGAATTCAAAATAGCAGAGCTGGCTTTAAATACTTCATCCAGGAAAACTACCTCTGCTCCAGGCAGTTTCCCGGTAATGATCCGCCTATAGCTGTCTTGCTGAAGTGCTTGGATACTCACCGGCCCGAATAGTTCCTCGGGTGCGGTGAACTTAGTAAGGAGCCACCTGAAATATCTAGCCCCTTCCACCTGCCGGGCAGCGAACTCAACCATCGCCGATTTCGCCGTGCCCGGCGGCCCCAGCAGGAGCACGTGCTGTCGGGCCACCAGGGCCAGCAGGATACCTTCCGCCGCCTCTTCGCGTTCAAGGAAATTACTTGCCAGCTTCTCCTGGAACCTGGTAGCCTTTTCCAGTACGTCGTCCAGCTTTTTCACGTTGAATCCCTCCCTAAAATTTTTCTGCGCTCAAAAATCGAGTAGGAGGGGGCGGCTAGCCCCCGTCCTCTCACACCACCGGACATGCGGGTCCGCATCCGGCGGTTCACCAAGCTTGACGAAGATAAGAATAGCGTTCGGTTAAGCTCATCAGGCCC
>Ga0247720_100592_pt1 | contig 11632 bp, 13 predicted proteins | sample MSEWel2015_12_15_FD_189078 | JGI IMG/M metagenome (GOLD analysis project Ga0247720, IMG submission 189078) | Subsurface sediment microbial communities from gas well in West Virginia, United States - MSEEL Well Study Marcellus 3H_2015_12_15 | ecosystem: Environmental > Terrestrial > Deep...
GGAGAAATTTCCTTCTACGTCCATCGTAATTGCCTTAACATGAAATTTTAACATTTTTTACACCTCGATTTAAAACATCTTCTTATTATCATTATATCATACTTATGCAAATTTAATCTGATTGTTTTTACACAGTCCGAGAACTCGATATAAATTGGGAAATATTAGGTGAAAAATGCATTTTCGTTCCCAAAATCGACACTTTCGTTCCAAAATCAACAAATTTTATAAATTAAGTGATATAATATAAAAAATGGGCGAAAAGTATGTTAAATTTTGCTTTAAGCCCCAAAAATGGTAAAGTTGTTAAAGCACTTGTAGAATCCATAAAAATACAGGGAGTGATAATTAATGAGGTGATGATATATGAAAAAGTTAATATTTAATGAAGTGCTTTATTCTCATAAAAGATGTTTAGAAATGGGACTTAAACAGTCTCTAGATACTCCTTTGATATTTTTAGAAGAGGAGGAGTTGCGGTTAAAAATAAGAGAAAATAACGAACTCATAGATGTTTTTAGAAAAAACGTTAATAGTATTTTCAAGCAACTCAAAGAGAGATACGTGTTTTTATTGACCGATACTGATGGGTACCTTTTGGAAATGGTATATGAAAAGAAAATCTATAATAATCTTGATAAATCAGGATTTAAAATAGGAACTTCTTTTAAGGAAGAGAGCTGTGGTACAAATGCTATTTCATTAGCGATGAGACTGAACCAACTAGTTTATTTAAAACCTGAACAACATTATTGCAATATTTTTAAAGAGTGGTATTGCATTGCTATACCTCTTATTATTGATGATGAGATAATAGGATATTTAGATTTATCAACAATAAAAGATAGTATGGTTGATGAAATGGTGGTGATTGTGGAATTATTGGCGTATAAGATTGTTAGTGACTATATAAGGATGTTTGGAAATAAAGCAAAGAATAGTAGAGTTAAGCTTACAGAAGAACAGCTAAAAGTTCTAAAATTAGTTACGAAAGGATACAAAGATATCGTAATTGCAAAAGAACTTGGAATAAGCATAAATACCGTAAATTATCATAAAAGAAATATTTTCAAAAAATTGGATGTTCGGAGTACAAGAGAGGCAATTGCTAAAGCAATTCGAATGGGTCTAATAGAGTAAACAATTTAGATTAAAGGACGTAAAAACTACAGAAAAATGTAGTAGACAACGAAAAAAATTTTATGCTAAATTAAAGGCAGGATATAGAAATGGATGTGAGTTTAGGAAAAATTAAGAAAGAAAAGCGAGTTTCTTACATATATCGTAAGTGATAAAAAATTTGCCATGCATGGCAGTTTAAAATAAATAGGCAGAAGCTGCGTGTTTAACTTGCAAAAGAAAGGAGTGGAGGAGATGGAAGCTAATTTAAGTCAGTACAGTTTTAACATGCTACATTTAACTGAAGATGAGTTACAAAAAATAAATGGGGGCAATCCATGGGAAACTTTAGGGAGATTAAGTACTCTAATAGCAATATTTGATGCAGTATATGATTTTGGGAAGGGATTTGTTGATGGTTTTAAGGCAGCATATGCTCGGGACCGTGATAAGTAAAATATATAAATAATGAAATTAGAATGTTCATTTTTCGCGTTAAAGTGGGTATCAAACCGAAAAAAGGAGTGTGAAATAAATGAATACAATAAAAGAAGAAGAATTACTCACTATTAATGGAGGCGATAATGGTTTTTTTTCTAAAGTTGGTTTTGTAGCGGGATATTTAACTTATTATCTAATGAAGGGTGTTTCTTATACGCAACCCAGTGCTTTTGAAATAATGGAAAAATCAAGAGAAAAAGAAAGAAATAAAGAACTTTTACTACAGGGATTGGTATAAAAGAGTGTAGGTTCTTATGGCAAATAGGTTATAAGCAGCTTTTGCCTATTTTAAAAATTTTTGTCTAATAACTAACATAATCTAATTTGCACTATATCATTATAGTTTTATGAAAAAATTTAGAAAAGAATTATGTTATTTTTTGTATTTTATGAAAAAAGGAGTATTTTAATTGATGAGTATCAATAAAAAGATTCAAGATTACCTAAATAACATTTCAGATTATTCTTATATTTTGATAATGGTGATGTTTGCATGGATGGCAGATGTTTTGACAGGATTATATGCTAACATTTTTAATATTCCTTTTAAGAGGCTGCAATTCGATGTGTCGCCAATATTGATGTTTATTTTAGTAGGAATAGTAGGACCAATAATAGAAACATACCTTTTTCAAGTTGTTTTAATTTATTTTTTAAAAAAAGTAAATTATTTAAATAACAACAAAGCTTTGCTTGTAATTGTAGCTTCAATAATTTTTGGGGTATTGCATAATTATAGTTATGATTATATAATTTTTGGTTTCCTCTTCGGGATGATTTTAAATTATTCGTATTTAATATATAAAAATAAAACTCTGAGTTCATTTATTATTGCTCTAACTATACATATCATTTATAATATACTAGTTTTACTAGTTTTTTATTTATAAAGTTAAGTCCATATAGTTAAAACTTGAATTCAACAAGTGAATTTATAAAATGCCTAAATATAGCCTTTTGAGGGCTAATAAATTAAGCGGAAATCTTTTATAAAGAATATATAAAAATTTATCCTTTTTATAATAAAATTTACTATTAACTAAACATACTTAATAAAGCACAACCATGGATGAAAATCTATTTTCGCATTAAAATATAGGAGAAAAGAGTAATTCTTACAGGTAGTAGCGAGCCTAAAGATAAGCGACCTGGCACCCAAGTGGGCATGATAGATAAGGTAGTGAGAGGGAAAATGAAGTACCTACTTGAGTACAGGGAGCCTGCACAGGTAGTGCATGGTTGTCGTCGGCGAATAGTAATTACATTATCTGAAATGAAAATAAACAATAACCCTACATTTTCTTTAGTTTATATTAAAGGACGTAAAACCTACAGAAAAATGTAGTAAACAACGAAAAAAATTTTATGCTAAATTAAAGGCAGGATATAGAAATGGATGTGAGTTTAGGAAAAATTAAGAAAGAAAAGCGAGTTTCTTACATATATCGTAAGTGATAAAAAATTTGCCATGCATGGCAGGTTAAAATAGATGAAAATCGGCCGATTTGAATTACAAGAGAAAGGAGGAAAGTAGATGGAGGCTGTAATACCAATGAATAAATTTATGGAATTGACAGAAGAAGATTTGATGGTTGTTGACGGCGGTGGACCAATGCTTGCTGCATATCCTGTTGATTGGAAAGGTTTATATAATGAGGTAGTTGGTGGGTTTCTAGGTGGAGCAGCTGGTGCTATAGCAACTGGTAATATAGAAAAAGCATTGGTATCAGGAATAGGGGGTGCAGTTGCTGGTGGAGTTAAATATTATGTTAAAAACCCATGGCCAACATACTTTTTCATGATATATTGAAGCTTTGCTTATAAAATTTTGTTAAAACTAAATATATCCATAACTATGTTATTTTAATTATATTAAAAAACTCCATGTAGTGAGAATAAGTATGAGGGTAATTACGTTAAATTCTCACTACATGGAGTTATCATTAAATAAATTAAAAATGTTAGTTGAAAAATATGTAAGTTTTTACTCAAAGATTCTTGCTTAAATTTTTTCTTGTTTTGTTTAGGATATTTATAAATAAGATTATGAGAGAAAATTTTTTATTTTGTTTAAGATACATTAAATTATTATTGTAATTTTAATTTTTGATATTATTAAAGGGATAATAAAAAATAAGTTAAAAAGGGGAATAAAATACTATGAAAAATTTAAGTTATACAAATTCTTTTATTTTTGGTATGATTGTTGGGCTAGTTTCAGCTTTGTTAACAGAAAATATGAATTTTTATTCACGATTGATAGTGTCAATATTAGTTGGGTTAAGTATAGGTATTGTGTATAGAATTGTATACAATTTTTATTGGAGGCAAAAAAAGTCAAAATAAAAAAGTTAAGTCTATATAATTAAAACTTGAATTCGGCAAGTGAATTTATAAAATACCCAAATAGAGCCATTTGAGAGCTAAATTAAGCGAAAATTTTTTACAAAGAATATATGGAGATTTCTCTTTTTCCTGATAAAATTTAATGTTAACTAACCATGCTTAACAAAGCACAACCATGGATAAAAATCTATTTTCGCATTAAAATATATGGAAAATAGAGTAATTCCTATAATAGTTAGGAATAGTAAGTACATTGTCTGGAAGGAAAATAAACAATAACCCTACATTTTCTTTAGTTTAGATTAAAGGACGTAAAAACTACAGAAAAATGTAGTAGACAACGGAAAAAATTTTATGCTAAATTTAAGGTAGGATATAGAAATGGATATAAGTTTAGGAAAAATCAAGAAAGAAAAGCGAGTTTCTTACATATATCGTAAGTGATGAAAAATTTGCCATGCATGGCAGGTTAAAATAGATGAAAATCGGCCGATTTGAATTACAAGAGAAAGGAGGAAAGTAGATGGAGGCTGTAATACCAATGAATAAATTTATGGAATTGACAGAAGAAGATTTGATGGTTGTTGACGGCGGAGTTGATTGGGCTACTGTTGCAGCAGGTACAGGCATTGTATTAGGGGCGGCAGGTTTAGCGGTTAGTGCTGGACTTGCTTTTGTACCTGTAGCCGTTATCTTAGGAGCTGGAACGGCAGGTGAAATTGCACTTGCGGGTTTGACAGTTGCTGCAGCAGGGATAGGCGGTGCAACAATTGGCTATGGGGTTAGCCATTAATCTACATTAATCTAATTGAACTTCGAGTCATCAGCAAGTAAACTTGCTGATGACTCGAAACTAAAGAAATGAGGTACGATAAAATGGGTTCTAAGAAAATGGAAAAACTGTTGTTTTTTTTGACTTTTTTAATTTCTGTAATTGCAGTTTTGTCTTCTTTGATATTTTTAATGAACTTATTGATTTCAGGTAATATTGCTAATACAAACATTATAGTGGTAATAGCTTTGATATTTGACCCATGTGTAATTTTAATACTTAATTATATAGTATACACTAAGAATTACAAGTATTCCCCATTGAAACAACCTGATGAAGCGAAAGAAAAAATAATTATAGGATTTGTATGGGGTATTTCCATATCAGTTTTATTGACTATATGTTTTTCTATAATGGGAATTTAATTTTAATTAGCAAACTTAAAAAACGTAATAAGTAGTATAATACACTCGATAAACATAAAGTAAATTTAAAAATAAAAGTGGACATTAAAACGTTACATATACACAAAACAACCTAATATAAAATATTGCGATGCAGCTTATTTTTATATTAGTAAGTATTAAAATAGTTATAAAAAAGTGGTGAATATGAAAGAAACTTGGTAAATTAGTTAATCTACTGAATAAATTAAATAATTTAAAATATGCAGGACAATAAAATAGGACATCAGATCTAAAATAATAAAAAGTTACCTCCAATCAACGTTAAATGGTCTGTCTCAGTTGGTGTTGGCTCTTGATAGAACCAATAGAACCTAAAGATAAGGAGAAAATAAATGGATGGTGTCAATTTTTTGATGGAAAAATTAAATAATTTTCCTGTAATTAAGGTTTCTTTGTTATTTATAATAGTTGCTCTTGTAGTATTAATCGGAATAAAAATAGGAGAAATAGTAGGAAAATTTGTATATTATATGCTACACTAGATGTTTTAATAGCACAGTTAGTTGGGAAAGCACAATAATGTGGTGAAAGTATATACTTTCACCACATTATTTAAAAGTTAAGGTAAAGGTATATAGTAGATATGATTAGTAACAAGTATTTAGGATTTGCAACATCAAAAATTATGAATTATATAAAGTTTCCTAAAAAAAGAAAAAATAACAAGACAGGTTTACTAATTAAGCTAAATAGAAGAGTAAAAGGTGAGATATTATGAACATATTTAAGCGCTATGTATGCATTAAACAACATGACATAAAAGATTGTGGTGCTGCTTGTCTTGCGACGATATCGAAACAGTATGGATTAAAAATACCAATATCGAAAATAAGAGAAGCTGCAGGAACAGATAAACAGGGCACAAGTGCATATGGGTTAATAAAAGCAGCAGAAAAACTTGGTTTTACAGCTAAAGGAGTTAGAGCAAACAAACCCGAAGATATTTTTAATGAATTTCCGCTTCCTGCAATAGCCCATGTGATTATTGACGGGAGATTACTTCATTATGTGGTAATACATAAGATAACAAAAAAAGAATTAATTATTGCTGACCCTGCAAAGGGAATCGTAAGATATACTCCTGAAGAATTTTTTAAAATATGGACAGGCGTACTCATTCTTATGGTGCCAACGGTTCAATTTAAAAAGGGTGATGAGACGCAAGGACTATTTTCAAGATTCTTTGCATTATTAAAACCTCAAAAAAGACTGATAGTACACATATTTTTTGTATCCCTAATATTTACTGTCTTAGGAATTATAGGCTCATTTTATTTTAAATTCTTAATGGATTCTATACTTCCAAATGGATTAGTTAAAACTCTTAATATGCTCTCAATAGGAATTATTGTATTATATATTTTTAAAGTTTTATTAAACGCCTTTAGAACGCAGTTACTTCTATATTTAAGCCAAAACATTGATATACCATTGATGCTTGGATACTACAACCATGTCATTGAATTGCCTATGAATTTCTTTGATACGCGGAAAGTAGGAGAAATAATATCTCGTTTTAATGATGCGGCAAGAATAAGGGAGGCTATATCAGGAGCGACGCTTACCATAATGATAGATACATTAATGGTTATAGTAGGTGGTGCTATATTATACAGTCAAAATCATATGTTATTTGGTATAACTCTTATTCCTGTTGTTTTATATGCTATTATTGTCTGGGTATTTAACAATTCTTTAAAAAGCATAAATAGAACAATGATGGAAAATAACGCAAAACTAACATCTTATCTTGTAGAATCATTAAACGGGATTGAAACTGTAAAAGCATTCAATGCGGAGAAAAAGGTAAATTTTGAAACGGAAAAAAGGTTCATAAAATTTATAAAAAGTGCTTTTAAAAATGGGTGGATAAATAATTTACAATCCTCATTAAAAAGTGGAGTAAAAAGTGTATTTGGAATTGTTTTACTATGGGTTGGAGCCAATGAAGTAATACATGGCAGGTTGTCCATAGGTGAACTTTTAACCTTTAATGCTCTACTTGCTTATTTTTTAGAGCCTATAGAAAATCTTATAAATCTTCAGCCCCAAATACAGACAGCCTTAGTTGCAGCAGACCGATTAGGTGAAATACTAGATTTAGAAATTGAAAAGAGCAAAAATGAAGATAAAAAGATCAATCCTGCATCATTAAGAGGAGATATAGACTTTGTAAATGTAACTTTTAGGTATGGAACAAGGCAGAAGGTTTTAGACGATATTACTTTACACATATGTTCAGGAGAAAAAATAGCACTTGTTGGTGAAAGCGGTTCGGGTAAAACGACTCTGGTAAAACTCCTAATGAGTTTTTATCAACCCGAAAAAGGAGATATTTTAATAAACGGATATAATATAAAAGATATCAATTTGGAAGTATTGAGATGCAAAATTGCCTATATATCACAAAATGCATTTTTCTTTAATGGTACAATTAGGGAAAATCTTACTTTAGGAGTGGATAGTGTAAGCTTTGAAGAAATAATAGAGGCTTGTAAAAAGTCCCAGATTCATGATTTTATTAATAGTCTACCTTTACGATATGAAACTACGATAGAAGAAAATGGTGCAAATTTATCTGGTGGGCAAAAACAAAGACTTGCAATAGCAAGAGCAATCTTGAAAAAGCCTGATATATTAATAATGGATGAAGCTACTAGTAATTTGGATAGTACTACCGAAAAAACAATACATGATATGATATATGAATTTAGTAAAGATATTACTACTATAATAATTGCTCATAGATTAAGTACTATCATGAGAAGTGATACCATATATGTTATGGATAAAGGAAAGATTGTAGAGAGTGGTAGTCATGAAGAATTAATGAGATTGAGAGGAAAGTATTATGAATTATGGAAGGATCAAATTCCAATATCTAATTACGAACTTGGAGATGAAGAAGCAGCAGCCTCTAATTTGATAGGAGCGTGACCTTTGTGAGAGAGATAGTACAAAATATAGAAGAACTTACAGACAGCAGAGAACTTTTAGAATCCAAACCGCATCCTATTGCGAGTGTTTCTGTTTATATTTTATTACTTCTCATTATATCTTTCTTGATATGGTCTTATTTTAGCGAGAAAGAAATAGTAGTTAAAGCAAACGGAATTATAAGACCTTACAAAGATGAATTTATCATCTCAAACAAAGTGACAGGCAATGTGGAGAGAATATATGTTACAGATGGTCAAAAAGTGAAAAAAGGAGATGCTTTATACGTAATAGAGCATAAAAACTTAGAATTACAAAAATCCATATTAGAAAAACAACTTGCTAATAAGATTAGTGAAGTAGAAAATTTAAAAAAATTAAAAAATAGTATTCGGGATGGGAAAAACTATTTTGATAAAAGTTCTGAGAATGAAATGTATTATTACTATAAGTATTTAGATTTTTACATAAATAAAAAAGCCATAGAAAGCCAACTTTACAGTATTAATGTTCAGGCACAGAATATAGATAAAGTATTAGGGAATTTAAAAAATTTAAAAAAATCCATAGACCAAAATGAAAATAAGACAAACAATGATACTTCTTATTATCACCAGTTTGTTGATTATCAAATGAATATTAAGCAGAGACAGGATAAAGTTGAGCAATTACAACGCGAACTGTTGAGGCAAATTGAAGAGGCACAGGAAGCAATTGACAATGCAAGAGAAGAACTTGCAAATTATAAAAATGGATATATGCTAAACATCAAAAACAATATAGAAAAGAATTATCAACAGTTAAATCAATTAAAGAGTCAATATTCTCAAATTCAAGATATACAAGATGCAATTAACAATTTAAGACTTCTTCAGCGATCTATTTATGATAATAAAAGCTATTTTTCAACTTATAGCTCCTACTATTATAAATTCTTAGATTATCAAATGAATGTTCAACAATACCAAAACAAAATTGCCCAACTGCAGAAAACATATGATTCTATTTTGCAAAATCCAGATGCGTTACCTAGTCAAATTGAGGATGCGTTAGTTGCTCTAAACAATGCTAAGCAGGAATTTGAAATTTATAAAAATCAATACCTTATGAGTGTTACGGCAAGTATAGAAGAAAATGAAACAAAATTACATCAGTTGCAAAACTTATCTCAACAAATGCAAACCATTCAAAATAATATAGATAACTTAAAATTATTACAAAAATCCATAAACGATAATCATAATTACTTTTCTTCTGATAGCTCTTATTACAATCAATTTATTGATTACCAGATGAATATAAAACAAAGAGAAGATAAAATTCAACAATTGCAAAATGCCTTAACACAAAAATATTACAATGTAGAAAATGCAGTTCAGAGTGCAAAAGATGACCTTATAAGTTATCAAAATCAATATATGCTTAGCCTCAAGTCAAATATCGAGCAGAATGAAGCAAAACTCAAGGAAATTAAAGCTAATTTGAATAATGTAAATGTAGAAAAATTCACAGCAGATACCATAGCTCAAATAGAAGATAATATCTATTCTGATGAAAAAGAAATAGAGAAATTAAAAGCAGAACTTCAGAATATAAATCTTGAAATTGAGGATTATATAATAAAGTCTCCAGCAGACGGCAAAATTGATATGATAACAAGTATAAAAGAAGGGGATTTAATACAAAGTGGATTAGAAATGGTTAAAATTATTCCAGATAATCCAGAATATAGAGTAAAACTTTATATTCCTAACAAAGATATTGCAAATGTAAAAATTGGTCAAAAAATAAAATACCACATTTTAGCTTTGCCTTATCAAGAGTACGGTGAGCTGTCAGGTGAAATAGTAAAATTAAGTATAGACTCGAGATTAGACAAACAAAGTGGGCTTAATTACTATGAAGCAGAGGCAACTATTGACAATAAACCTTTGTACAATCGTAAAGGAGAAGAGAAAAACATAAAAGTAGGCATGATAGTAGAAGCCCATGTTATTGGACATAGGGAAAAAATGCTTTACTATCTTTTAGAACAACTCAATTTGAAAGATTAGTTGAGTTCCTTTAACCTGTAGGGAATTAACTGTTGACAATTGGTGAGATTTTATATATATTATATATCAAATAGAATATGAGGCTATGAAAGAGAGGAGTAAGTGTATACTGGCTAAAGAGAGGGATATCCCATGGGCTGAAAGGATTCCCGCCAAAGGTACACTGAAGGTAGCTCTGGAGCCTGTAAACCGAAGTTCAGTAGGTTTAAACGGGTCTGCCCGTTATAGCTTGAGTGATAAATAAAGGTGGTACCGCGAAATGCCCTTTCGCCCTTTGTGGGTGAAAGGGTTTTAAAATTTTACGGAGGGAGTGTAAGGCATGAAAGAGATAGCTAAGACGTACAATCCAAAGGAATTTGAAGATAGAATTTATGCTTTTTGGATGGAAAAAGGATATTTTACTCCTAAAATAGACCCTGAAAAACAGCCATTTACCATTGTTATACCGCCTCCAAACATAACAGGGCAATTACATATGGGACATGCACTTGACAATACTTTGCAGGACATATTGATAAGATGGAAAAGAATGCAGGGTTATGCAGCTTTGTGGATACCTGGCTCAGACCATGCCAGCATTGCGACGGAGATAAAAGTTTTAGACACGATAAGAGAAGAAACGGGGCTCACAAAGAAAGAAATAGGAAGAGAAGAGTTTTTGAAAAGGGCATGGGCATGGAAGGACAAATACGAAAACCGTATTTTAAGCCAATTAAAAAAGTTGGGTTCTTCTTGTGATTGGACAAGGACACGCTTTACTATGGATGAAGTATGTTCAAGGGCGGTAAGAGAAGTTTTTGTCTCCCTCTATGAAAAAGGGCTCATATATAGAGGAGACAGGATAATAAATTGGTGTCCAGACTGCAACACTGCTTTATCTGATGCGGAAGTGGAACATAAAGAGCAAAAAGGGCATTTGTGGTACATCAAATACCCCATAAAAGGTGAAGATGGATATGTAGTTATAGCTACGACGAGGCCTGAGACGATGCTGGGGGATGTAGCAGTTGCTGTAAATCCTGATGATGAAAGGTATAAGGATGTGGTAGGTAAGACTTTGATACTGCCACTTGTAGGAAGAGAGATACCTGTAATTGCTGACAGTTACGTTGACCCTTCATTTGGAACAGGTGCTGTAAAAGTTACACCTGCCCATGACCCAAATGATTTTGAGATGGGATTAAGACATAATCTTCCATTTATCAATATAATGAATGAGAATGCGATAATCAATGAAAATGGAGGAAAATATAAAGGTCTTGATAGATATGAGGCGAGAGAAAGAATAGTCGAAGACCTCAAAAATCTCGGACTACTTCTAAAAGTTGAAGACCACGTTCACAATGTGGGACATTGTTACAGATGCGATACGGTAGTTGAACCTCTACTTTCCAAGCAGTGGTTTGTAAAGATGGAGCCTTTGGCTAAACCTGCTT
>Ga0247720_100593_pt1 | contig 11615 bp, 12 predicted proteins | sample MSEWel2015_12_15_FD_189078 | JGI IMG/M metagenome (GOLD analysis project Ga0247720, IMG submission 189078) | Subsurface sediment microbial communities from gas well in West Virginia, United States - MSEEL Well Study Marcellus 3H_2015_12_15 | ecosystem: Environmental > Terrestrial > Deep...
ACTGGATCAAGTTCTTCCCTGGTCGCGGTCAATTCCTGCTATATGCCGTTCTAGCAACTAGAAGACTCCTCTAAAGCTTATCTAAGTCCCCACCAGTCTGCAAGGTGGGGACTATTTTACGCTTACCGAAGACCTCTTTTCACCGGTCGTAGTAACTAAAGCCCAAATATCTTTAATGACTGATAATATCATCATCCTGCGGTACGTGGAAGATCGTTCAAGCATCAAAAGAGTTCTTGGAATCCTTAAAGCCCGTGGGAGCGACCACAGCAAAGCCCTGAAAGAGTATGAGATTACCCCGAACGGAATAAAGATTCTTGGCCAATTAGATAGAGCAGACATGTTGAGATGAGGTGCTACTAGATGCCAACAAATCTGCTACTCAGCCTTTCGGTAAGATACTGGCAGGATTTTCAGGATACGCTGGCCAAGGTCTTGGACGCAAACATTTACATCTTTGATGCAAATGGTGGCTCTTTTTCCCAATTCAGCCGGCCCGTCGCATTATGCCAGGAGGTAAACAGAGGAGGAAAGATCAGGAACGAAAAGTGCATCCGGTTTTATGAATCCGCCCTCGGTTCGTTACAAGACAAAGACATATTTACCTGTCCTTACGGGATCAGACTTTATGCGTACTGTTTGGGCACCTACGCTCAAAAGATAGGGTTCCTAGTTATTACTCCTACCAGGATCATAACCCAGGTGGGAGGCGAGGAAGAAAATACATTTGTTACCAAAGCGCAGACTATTTACCAGACCATCAATGAAGTTCTTAAGGCCATCCTGGAAAAAAATCTGTTAGGATTACGGAGGCTTGAACTAAACAGCATCTACGAAATAAGCCGCCTGTTGACCTCGACTGTCGAACTGGACAAGGTTCTGGACCTCATAACGAATTCGCTGATTATAATTTACAAGGCCGAGCTAAGTTTTGTCGGCCTTCGAGAGGGTGACAAAATCAGAATAGCGCAGGCTAAAGGTGAATACGGCCACCTGTTGATTGGAAAGGAATGGCCGATGGTCCAGCCGCTGATTGAGAAGGTTTTTTCAAAAGTCGAGCCGTCATTTCTGAGTGCTGAGGAACTAGTGACTCTACCGGGCCTTACCGGTTTGGAGATTGCTCCTGGGAATGAAATCATGGTTTATCCCCTCTGGACTGCTTTGGGTGCCGTCGGGCTGTTAGGTATAGTGGCTCCTGTTTCGATAGATGACAACGGGAGCAGAAACCTGCAGATATACGCGAACTTCGCCGCGGTAGCCCTGGCTAACGCAAAGCTTATAAGCCGCCTGGAAAGAGAAGCTCAAACCGACTTCTTGACTGGTTTCTTTAATAAGTGTGCCCTGCGAAATATGCTGGTTCAAGAACTTGAGAGGGTAACAAGGTACGGTGTACCCGTGTCGATTATTTTCCTGGATATAGATGACTTCAAGACCTATAATGATACCTTTGGCCACGTGCTCGGCGATCTAGTGCTGCAGAAGACGGCAGAGATAATAAAAAACTCCATCAGGCTCGTGGATATTGCGGGCCGTTACGGGGGCGAGGAATTTGTAATCATTCTTCCGGGGACAAAAGAGGAAGGTGCGGCAGCAGTGGCGGAAAGAATACGGAAATCTATAGAAACTTACCCTTTCCCGCACCGCCGGGTTACGGTGAGCCTTGGCGTAGCCTCGGCCAAGAGAAATGATTCCGTTGACTCGCTGTTTGCAAGGGCGGACCAGGCCTGTTATCAGGCGAAGAGACAAGGGAAAAACCGCTTCTGCTTGGCCCCATCGTAACATGATGGCGGGTGCTTTCTTCCGCCCGGAGTATCAAATAGCAGTAGATTCCGCCAAGATATGATCCCGAAACATGGGCTCAACGAAAACGTAGCTGCCGCGCGCAGTCTTTTCGATTACCGCTTTGCTAATCAAGTAGTCAACTGCCCGCTTAACGGTGTTGGGGTGAACGCCCCCACGGTAGATGTTGGCCCCAGCCGCCAGGTCATCGAGGACCCTCCTCACTTGGGGCCGGCTGCTCAGATCATCCAGGATCTCATCGAACATCGGAGCCAGGGCCAGCATCGCCCGCTCGTATCCTAACCGGACGTGCTCGCCGGAAAGAGTGGTGCTCCCTGTCTCAAGAAGGACGTAATAGATTTCCGAGCAAAGGAACATAGTATCTTGAGGGTGGCCGCCTGAGAGGCGAACAATTTCCCTCAGCGCCGGTTCGGAAGGAGTAATGCCCCGCGAAGCGAATTTCCGCTCAATGTAGGGCAGCCAATCGTTTTCGCTGATGGCAGGGATCGGCAGCATAGTGGCGAAACGATAGAAAGCCTGCTTCCTGCCGCTGAAAAGGGCTTGCATCATACCCTCTTTAGAACCAAGAAAGAGGTAGGCAACTTTGTTCTGCGTTTGAAAGTGAGCACGCATCTTTTTGAAGATCTCCCGGTCTATCCGCGAGGCATCCTGAAATTCATCAAACAGGACCACCATTGTCTTGTCATCCCGTTCGGTCAGAATTCCGGGCAGCCGCAAAGCGAAGTCCAGCAGTTCGTCATCCGATTTTTTTTCCGGAAACCCGAAGGAAATCTCCAAGTCGTAGAGCTTAAGGGCAAACTGAGCACCACCCGTCAAGGCTCTAGCCCGGTCTCTTAGGGTGTTGAGGGTTTTTCTAAGGCCGGTGCGGTTTTCAAGGCAGGCATCAATAAAGCTTACCGCGAAATCCCGTTTGCCTGAGAACCGGAAGAAATCAACGGCTGCGGTATACGCTCCTTTCTCTTTAAGCTGGCGTAAAGCTTCATAGGCCAGGGAGGTCTTCCCGATTCTCCTTGGCCCCGCCAGCATGACGCTTTGCCCTTCCGAAAGCCGGGCTACCAAAGACCTCAAAAAATCTTCTCTTCCCACCAAGTCTTCCTTCGGTACAGGGCCTCCAAGGGGAAACAAACCTCTACCCACGTCCTCACCCCAATTGATATCACGTTATATGTGATATTATATCACTAAAGAAGTGAGTAGAAAACCGCGCAGGGCCGCGGTAATCGTGAAAAAGCAATCTCTATTCTTCGCAGAATCTGGGCTTCGCCCCCGGTTCAGCTTAAGGACTTAAGGACTTTCGTAATGACGGCCTTGGATTGTTGCGCCTGCTGGGGGTGACCATAGCGGTTTATCCTTTTGTTGCGGTTGTGGCCGGGGTGGTAGGGAAGCTCCTGCGCCTACAAGAAAAGATGCTCAAAAGCGTCTGCGCGAGCAGCTAGGGGAATCACAAGACCTGACTAGGAGGAGATCCTCTTGATGGAACGCGAAACTCTAGAGGCGGAAATGCAGATTGATCCTGCCGCCGTCACTTCCCTGCTTACCCAATTTATCGCCGCGAAAGTGGAGGAACTCGAGAGGGAAGGAGTAATCCTGGGGCTTAGCGGTGGGGTGGACTCGGCAGTTGTAGCTGCTTTGTGCCGAAAAGCAGTTGGTCCGGATAAAGTAGTTGCCCTGGTGATGCCGGAAAAAGATTCCCGTAAGGAACATTTCCAAGACGCCCTCACTTTGGCGGCTGATTTAGGAATCAATGCCAGAGTAATTAGTCTCACAAGCTGGCTGAAAGAAGTGGAGGCATACCGCCTTTTTGCCCTGGATAAGCTTTCCCCTTTTAGAGGGCTCCGAGAAAGAATCATGAAGGCCGCTTACAACTACTATCGAAAGAAAACGGGAGAGACTCCGTTTTCAGCCAGCCTCTTAGGCTTCAAAGACAAAGACTTTGCCTCGTATCTCAAAACTGGAAATGCCTACTATCGGTTAAAACACCGGCTGCGCATGGTCTTGCTTTACCTTTACGGAGAGCTGGAAAACAGGTTGGTGGTGGGCTGCGCTAACAAGACAGAATACAAAATCGGCTTTTTCGTCAAACACGGCTGCGACGATGCTGCCGATGTCATGCCCCTTCTTGACCTTTATAAAACCCAGGTGAGGGCTCTGGCTCGCCATTTGGAGATTCCGACGCGCGTTATTGACAAGGCCCCTTCTCCCGATATTCTACCCGGCATCAACGACGAAGAGGCCATAGGCCTTTCCTACGAGGAGCTCGATCTCATCCTGCTGGCTTTAGAAAAAGGCTGGTCTGAATCCGAAATCATCCGGGCGGTCGGCGTCGATAGAGAAAGAGTTGAGTACGTCAAGAACCTTATGCGCAGATCGGCCCACATGCGCCAGACCTATTTTCCCGAAATCCGAAATTAAGCACGCGGATGGCATCGGATGTCGGCATGGTAGGCAGAACATCAGGACGCGATAGGTGGCGAACCAGGTGAGAGTTCACCCAAGCCTGGCTCAGCGCACTCACCGCCGGCTGCCTCTGCGAAAATTGTTTGACCCGCCTGCAGTGGCGGGGTATTTGTTTTAAGAAAAAGAGGAGAATTCTATAGCGCCGTCGAATGTCGGTAAAGGGCACGCCGGCCGATGGCAGTTCAGTTCGCCACTTTGAAACATGGAGGTAGTCCGTTTGCGCGTTTACACAATAGGCTTTTCGCAAAAGTCGGCGGAGGAATTTTTCGGGAAGCTTCAAGACGTTGGGATCAAGCGCCTTATAGATGTACGGCTTAACAATACTTCGCAATTGGCAGGATTTACAAAGCGTGATGATCTTGCCTTCTTCCTTAAACGGTTATGTGGAGCTGAGTATATTCACGAACTGCTGTTAGCCCCATCTCAAGAGATGTTCGAGGCGTACAGGAAGAGGCAATATACGTGGCAAGATTTCGAACGTAAGTTTTTCGCGCTTATGACCGAGCGGAAAATCGAGGAAAGAATAAGCAAGGATCTTTTTAGTGTTCCTACCGTCCTCTTGTGCAGTGAGAATTCGGCGAAACGTTGCCACCGGCGGCTGGTGCTGGAGTATTTACAGGGAAAATGGGGTGGATTAGAAATAGTGCACCTGTAAGGGAGGGAGAGGCGCACCGTGGGGGATTTTTTGTTTCGCGTCAGTCACGGCTTTCAACCTTAGGCCAAGATTTCAGGTTATCAGTAGCCGGAGCTTGGCCAGCACTTCGGCTACAACCTCCGGCGGGGCTTGAGCAGCCAATTCCGCCTGCCGCGCCCGCCAATCAAGACTTTTGCTTTGGTCTGCCAATATGGCTCCCGTCACCTCTAGGTTCGCGGGCAGCGGAACCTCGAAGGGGTAGCCCTTAAGCTTCGAGGTGATGGGGCAAACAAGGACTAGGCCCACCTTGGCATTATAAGCCAAAGGGGAAAGCACTAGGACAGGCCGCCGGCCGGCTTGCTCGTGGCCAGCCTGCGGGTCAAACCAGAGCCAGATGATATCGCCCCGCTTGGGAACATACGTTTCCTTTGTCTTCTCCGCCCTTACCATGCTTCGCGCCCCACTGGCCTCCCAGTGTTGGTTTCCGGGTGAAGGTTCTCCGGTGTAACCTGGGCCAGAAGCTCCTCAAGGCTGTAACGTTTGGGACGAATGATAACAGCGCCTTCGTCTATGCTGAAGTCCACCGGCGTTCCTTCGGCCAACCCGGCTTCGCGAGCCAGCGCCCTGGGAATGCGGATCGCCAGGCTGTTGCCCCACTTTTGTATGCGTGCCTCCACGGAATCACTCTCCTCCAGTTTATCGGTTTATACATAGTATATACCGGTGAGTGCCAGCAGATCAATCAATATCCTTTTTGCCCAGCTACAAAGAGAGCAGGTCTGGCTCGTTTGCTTTAGGGATACGGGGGCTATACGGCTGCCGAGCCGCTCCAGCTTCTGCCTCAGATAGGCCTGAAGTTTTCCGCACCCATCTGCTGAGGTCGAACCTCACGGGGCTGATGTTCCAGTAGCGGGCAGGCCGTCCAAGCACCAAAGGAAAAGACCAAGGCCCAGGGACACCTTCCGGGCCTAGATAGTCAGGTTTTCTTATTCATATAGGTCCGTACTCAAATACTTCAGCCCTGAGTCATTTATCGTAAGGGCAATCGTCCTCCCTTTCTCCGGTCCCTTCAGCAGCTTTAAGGCTGCGGCCACGTTGGCGCCGGAAGAGAACCCGGCAAAGATTCCCTCCAAGCGGGCCAGCTCGCGGGCGGCGGCCATAGCCTCCTCGTCCGTAACGTCGATATAGTCGTGCACCAGGTGTTTGTCCAGGAGGGGCAGCTCCATATTATACCCGCCGCCCTGGATGCGGTGGTTGGGGTTGGTGACCGGTTTGCCGGCGAGACGTGCGGCGCCCGCCGGTTCGACCAGGTAACAGCGGATGGCCGGGTTGTGCTTCTTAAGCGCCCGGGCGCAGCCGACGAAGGTACCACCGGTGCCGGCGAAATCCACGTAAGCGTCGATCTTGCCTTCGGCCTGTTCCCACATTTCCTCGCCCGTGTAGTATTCGTGCGCGTGGACGTTGGCCATATTGTTGAACTGGTCGGCCCGGAAGGCGCCGCGTTCCCGCACGATTCTTTCGGTCTCTTTCTCCACCAAAGCCAGGTCTTCGCCGGACACCTGTCCGACCGGTGACCCGGGCGCCTGATCCACCAGGACCACCTCCGCCCCGAGCGCCCGCATCATCCGGGCCCGTTCGGGCGAGTTTCCTTTGGACATCACGGCCACGAATTTATAGCCCTTTACCGCGCAGACGATGGCCAGACCCGTCCCGGTGTTGCCGCTGGTGAGCTCCACCACCGTTTGGCCCGGCCGGAGCTGCCCGCTTTTTTCTGCCTCTTCGATCATCTGCAGGGCTATGCGGTCCTTTTTGCTGAAGCCGGGGTTAAGGTACTCGAGTTTGGCATAGATGTGACCCTCGACCCCGTGAAACCGGGTCAAGCGCTGTAAGTCCACCATCGGGGTCGCGCCGATGGCTTCGTAAACAGCTGAAAGAACTTTTTTCACCTGCACCTACCTCCCAAGTATGAACAATGGCTGCCGGCCTCGCTCACTCATAACCACATTGTAGTATTTTCTGCTTGTTTCCGCAATGACCGTCGCCCGCCCAGACTCCCGCGTCCAGGCACCAAAGCGGCCGGGGGACCTTCAGCCTGCTGTAGAACGCTATTCACACACGCTCCAAGTGGAATATGCGGAACCTGGGAAAGATGCTGCAGTTGCGTTGGGGTGGTGCGACTACAAAGCGGTTTTTGTGTTGTGAGTGGGGTATAATATACTTAGGCCATATTTTATGAAGGAGCTGTTTGCTGTGAGTGAACTAGAACTCCTTATCAAGAAACTGAGGGATATTAAACCTGCTCTTTAAGATCAATATGGCTTAACTAGTATCGGTTTGTTTGGTTCATACGCGCGGGGAGAACAGAAGAAAGGGAGCGATGTGGACGTCCTTGTGGAGTTCAAGGAACCTGTTGGTTTGCTCAAGTTTGTTTCTCTTAAGTACTACTTGAGCGAACTCACAGGCAAAGAGGTGGACTTGGTTACAAAAGCAGCTCTCAAGCCGGAGATTCGAAACCACGTTTTGAAAGAAGTAATGTATGAAGCGTACGTTTCGTGATTACTTAGGAGTTCCCGGGTGATGGTGACATTCGTTTTGAACTAAAATCAAAAGAGCATCAACAGCTGATCGAATTTATCTACGGCAAGGAGGCATAGTATAATCTTCGGCCCTGAATCGGTTCTACAAAAATTGAAGTTAAGGCCAACGCTTCTAAACATAAGGCCATGAGCTACGAACGAATGAAAAAGAAGGAAGCCGAACTGGAGAAAGAGACGGTGGACAGGCTGCAGCCTTCAGAATTGAGGCTAGACCGTAGTATAAAAACATAAATGTCCTAATTTGACGGTGTTTGACCTTGACGTTTTTTGACCTTATCTGTAGAATTAGAATCGAAATCAAACAAAAATGAATGTTTTAAGGAGGGGATGGCGCGATGTTCGGGCTGGTACCTTTCTACGGCAGGAGGAAAGGTTTGCGACCGGTGTTCTCTGATATTGAAAACTTCATGGAAAAGGTGTTCAACGAGGACCTGTTCTGGGTCCCGGTATTTGATCAAGCCTTTAGGGCAGACATAAAGGAAACGGAACACGAGTACATCGTTGAAGCCGAGCTACCGGGCTTTGAAAAAGAAGACATCAACATCACCTTCGAAAACAACACCCTGAACATCTCTATCAGGCCGGATGAGGTGGTCGACGAAACGAGAGACAACTTCATCCGCAAAGAACGACGGACCGGCCGTATCGAGCGCAGCTTCTATCTAGAAGGCGTAGACGAAGAAAAAATTTCCGCCAAATATAAAAACGGTCTCCTGACAGTTGTGTTGCCCAAGAAAGAGCCTGGGTTAAAGCGCAGCAAAAATATACCTATTGAGTAGCGCCTCTCCTTATTCGTGATCCACTGCCTTTCATCCTACCTTTTAAGGTGGGATGAAAGGCAGCGTTTTTTAGCATTTAGATAGAGAAGTGCTTGCGAACGAGGTTAAGGTGCTCCTCAAGGAGTCCCGGACTGTGGCCGGTGATGCGAAGCATAACGGCTTCAGGCACCTGATGGCGGGTAAGAAGTAGCACACGCTCGAAAAGGCGCAGGTAACTGTCCAGCTGTTCCCTTTCCCAGTTCCGGCTGCCAGAGGGAGTACAGGGAGAAGATGGCTAAACTACTTGCCGCGCACGGTTGGCAGACTGCACGCTAAAGGTGAGTTTTCCTCGGCTGCAACACCTCCCAGGGCTTTTACTCGTTCTACGACTACATTATCCCTCCTGATGCCACCCGGATTTTGATCATTAAAGGCGGGCCGGGGGTCGGCAAATCTACATTCATGCGCCATATTGCCGAGGCCATGGTGGAGCGCGGTTTTGACGTAGAGTACCACTGCTGCTCCTCCGACAACGGTTCCCTAGACGGCGTGGTCTTCCCGCAGATCGGCGTCGCCCTCATCGACGGCACGGCCCCGCACGTGGTAGACCCGAAAAACCCGGGGGCGGTGGACGAAATCATCCACCTGGGAGACTTTTGGGACGAAGATGGTATCCGCTCGCACAAGAGAGAGATTCTTGCGGCCAACCGGGAGGTGGCCCGCCGGTTCACCCGCGCCTACCGTTTCCTTAAGGCTGCCCAGATCATCTATGAGGATTGGGAAGCGGCAAACATCGAAGGGATGAATTTCGGCCTGGCCAACCAGAAGGCCGACCGGCTCATCCGCGAGATCCTGGACGAAAAGCCGGTGGCTGCCACGGTGGGCCGGGACCGGCACCTTTTCGCCCGGGCCATTACTCCGGACGGGATGGTCGACTACCTGGATACCATCATCGGCGTCTGCCGGAAAAAGTACGTCATCGCCGGGAAACCCGGTACGGGGAAATCGGTGCTCCTCGATAAGGTGGCGCGGGCGGCGCTGGAGCGCGGCTACTACGTGGAAATGTACCACTGCCCGCTTAACCCCTCTAAGGTAGAGCACGTGGTGATTCCCCAGCTGAGCGTGGCCCTTACCAAATCCATTGAACCGCACCTCTACAGCGCCGGGCCGGATGATGTGATCGTCAACATGAATGAGTGTCTCGATCCGGCTGTGGAAGCGAAGTATGAGGGGCTCGTTGCCGAAAACCAGGAGATGTTCTTTGACCTCTTCAACCGCGGAATAGCTTTCATCGGCGAGGCCAAAGCCATTCACGACAAGATGGAAACCTACTATGCGCCGTACATGGACTTTAAAGCCGTTGCCAGGCTCCGCCAGAGGATCCTAGAGCGCATACTCGGCTACGCCCAGGAAGTTTACAGGCGTCTAGAGCGCCTGGCATAAAACGACCCCGGGAAAGCCCGGGGTTTCTGCTTCCCGGCTGTTAGGGCCTTTGCCTTTTCCAAGCTAATGGCCCACGCCCTTTCTCCATCCCGGCAGAGCCTCTTGCGCCTGCAGCCCAGAGGGTATAATCTGAAGACGAGAAGTGAGGCGTCTTGGGTAGAGCACGGGTGCAGGAAAAAGCGGACAATGGCCGAGGAGAGGGATGGTGCTATGGGGAAGGTAAAAATACCGGAACCGGTCACGCCGATTGCCAGCGTGTTTACCGGAGATGAGGGACTGTTTGAACCGGTGCGGGCGGCGCTGGCCGAGCGGCTGGGGCCCTGCATTTATGCCAGTCCGGTGCTGCCCTTTGACCATACGGACTACTATACGGCCGAAATGGGCCCCGGCTTAAAGCGCTGCCTCTTCGCCTTCGCCAACCTTCTCGACCCGGGCGAACTTCCGGCCCTGAAACGCTGGTCCAACTCTCTGGAGGAGGGCTGGGCGGTGGATGGCCGGCGCCGGGTGAATATCGATGTGGGTTACATTACGCTGGGGAAGCTCGTCCTGGCAACAACTAAGGATCACGCGCACCGCCTGTACTTAGGGGAAGGCATTTACGGCGAAGTTACGCTGCACTTTGTCGGCGGGCACTTCGAGCCCTGGCCCTGGACCTACCCGGACTACGCCAGCCCCGAGTACCGCAAGATTTGCGAGAAAATTCGCGAGCTCCATCGGCAAAAGCTGCGTTCCCGCTAGCCGCGCGGGAAGACGGCCACCCCGGCCGGCCCCAGGCGGCGCCGGCGGCCGCAGACGGCTTTAGGAGCAACCTGCCTGCGAAGTTATTCCCGGCAGACCGGTTTAAGCCCGGCTCTTGTCCCGGGTTTCTTTTTTTCTTGCCCCCTTGACAACAATGTTAACGTGATATATTATACTAACACCTGCATAAATATACACTAGGCAGGCGTCGCCTTTAAGGTACCTGGGCGCCGTGCTAGTCTTGGAAGGAGGTAGCATTGATGCTGGTTTGTCCCGAATGCGCTGCCGAATGGGAGGCGGGGGACCTGGTGCGGGGAGAGATAGTTACCTGCCCTGACTGCGGTGCGGAGTTAGAAGTCCTGAACTTGGATCCCTTGGAGCTGGCCCTGGCCCCTGAAGAGCAGGAAGACTGGGGAGAGTAGCGCGACCTCTCCAATTGGCCTCCGAAAAGCATAAAGGCCCGCACGTTCAAGCGGGAATACCAATTAAAACGGCAGGAAGTGAAAAGAGTGCGGCTGGGCGTCCTTTTGTCCCAAGTACGGTTGGATGAAAAACTGCTTTTTACCGCTTTGGAACGGCGCGGGGTGGAGTGGGTGCGCCTTGACGACCGGGAGGTGCACTTTAGCCTGACGGGGCCACCCCCGGAACTGGACCTGGTGCTCATCCGTTCCGTGAGCGAGTCGCGGGCCCTCTACGCAGCGCAAATCTTAAACGCTCTTGGAGTTCCTACGGTGAATGCCGCCGCGGTCATCGCTACCTGTAATGACAAGGTAGCCTGCACCGCAGCTCTTACAGCCGCCGGGGTGCCGAGCCCGGCCACGCGGGTGGCCTTTACCCCGGAGAGCGCCCTCCTGGCCATCGAGGAACTGGGCTACCCGGTGGTGCTGAAACCGGTGGTCGGTTCCTGGGGGCGGCTTCTGGCCAAGCTCAACGACCGCGAGGCGGCCGAAGCCGTGCTCGAGCACAAAGCCGTGCTGGGTTCTTACCAGCATTCCATCTTTTACCTTCAAGAGTACATTGCCAAGCCGGGGCGGGACATCCGCGTGGTGGTAATCGGAGATGAGCCGGTGGCGGCTATGTACCGGAACTCTCAGCACTGGATAACCAACGCCGCCCGCGGCGCGCACTGCACCAACTGCCCAATTACGGCCGAGATCGGCGACCTCGCCCTAAGGGCGGCGCAGGCGG
>Ga0247720_100595_pt1 | contig 11550 bp, 9 predicted proteins | sample MSEWel2015_12_15_FD_189078 | JGI IMG/M metagenome (GOLD analysis project Ga0247720, IMG submission 189078) | Subsurface sediment microbial communities from gas well in West Virginia, United States - MSEEL Well Study Marcellus 3H_2015_12_15 | ecosystem: Environmental > Terrestrial > Deep subsurface...
ATGGCAAAAAAGCGAATGATCTGTCTGAATTTTGCCTCTGTGATTCTTGAACGGGAATAGTATCTATTTTTTGCTTTCATATAAGGAAGTTACCATACTTTTTGATATGCTTAACTTCCTAAGCCCCATATTTAATATTAAAATGAGGGGTATTATTTCTGAGTATATAAATAATCGATCCAAATATATGACTTTAGTATGATGCTTTAATAATTTCTTAATGATTTTGAAGGAATATATTCGAAATTTAAAAATAAAAATAATAAATTGCATTTGATGTAATGTTTTTAAAAATCAATATGATATGTAATTTTTGTATGGTAAGCCCATTGATTTTTCTTGCTTATTCTTGTGAATGATTCTTATTTAAGGCTTTTTTCGACTAAAGAGAAAGCTGATTGTTTGTATTTTGATATTTCACGTTTTATAATTCGTTGTCGTTATATAGGTTAGGCATGTGCTGTGCTTGCCTGACAATGCCAGCTTTCCTTTGAATTAATTCAAACAAACTCCAGTTGGAGTTTCTACCTACAGGATGCCCGCTGTGAAAAGCAACAGACCTGTCAATTTGTCCATGGGTCAGGTGTTAGCGGTAAATTTACGCTCACCCGTGGCTATTGCATCAATTCTACACCGTCTATCTGGTGTAATCGTTTTCTTATTAGTCGCTGTTCTTTTGTGGATTTTGGATAAATCTCTATCTTCACCAGAAGGATTTGACTACGTAAAAAATGTCGTTTTCGGAAATATCTTAGTACGTTTCATCGTATGGGTATTTGTAGCAGGCTTAATCTTCCATTTTATTGCAGGTATCAAACATCTACTTGCTGACCTTGGTTTTGCTGAGGAATTACAAAGTGGTCGTATTGCAGCTACAGTTTCGTTGATCTTATCTGTGATCGGTATTGTCGCAGCTTTTGTATGGATTATGTTCTAATGAAAAGTGCTACAGGTTTAACGGGTTCAGGTTCTCGCGATTGGTATATCCAACGTGTATCAGCTGTAGTTTTAGCTGCTTATACTGTCGTTATGTTTGGCTGGATCCTATGCAATAGTGGATTCGGTTATGAGCAATGGGCTGGCTTTATGCTAACGCTTCCAATGAAAATTTTCTCATTGTTAGCTGTGTTATCGCTTGTTGCGCACGCTTGGATTGGTATGTGGCAAGTCTTTACAGATTATGTAACGACACGTCAAATGGGTCCTTCGGCTTCAGGTTTACGCCTTGTGTTAACTTCTGCTGTCATTATTTCAGTGTTCGTATACGCAATCTGGGGTATCCAGATTTTCTGGGCAAATTGATAGGAAGAGATCATGGCAACTACCCCTAAAGAAAATTATTCAAATATTCAAACCCTATCATTCGATTCAGTTATCGTTGGTGGTGGTGGTTCTGGTATGCGTGCTGCTTACCAACTTGCTCAAGCAGGTTTGAAAGTTGCTGTATTAACCAAAGTATTCCCAACACGTTCGCATACAGTTGCCGCTCAAGGTGGTATTGGTGCATCGTTAGGAAATATGCAAGAAGATAACTGGCATTATCATTTCTACGACACAGTAAAAGGTTCTGACTGGTTAGGCGACCAAGATGCGATTGAGTTTATGACTCGTGAAGCACCGAAAGTTGTTTATGAGCTAGAGCATTTAGGTATGCCGTTTGACCGTAACGAAGATGGTACGATTTATCAGCGTCCATTTGGTGGTCACTCTGCAAACTACGGTGAAAAAGCAGTTCCACGTGCTTGTGCTGCAGCTGACCGTACTGGTCATGCACTACTACACACGTTGTATCAAAGCAACGTAAAAATGGGTACTCAATTCTTTGTTGAATGGATTGCATTAGATCTAATTCGCAATGAAGCAGGTGATGTCCTTGGTGTAACTGCAATTGATCAAGAAACAGGTAACATCGCAGTATTCCAAGCTAAAGCAACATTATTTGCTACAGGTGGTGCTGGTCGTGTTTACCGTGCATCTACCAATGCCTACATCAATACTGGCGATGGTTTGGGTATGGCTGCTCGTGCGGGTATTCCATTACAAGATATGGAATTCTGGCAATTCCACCCAACGGGTGTTGCGGGCGCTGGTGTATTGTTAACTGAAGGTTGTCGTGGTGAGGGTGGTATCCTTCGCAACAAAGACGGCGAACCATTCATGGAACGTTATGCACCGACTTTAAAAGACTTGGCTCCACGTGATTTCGTATCTCGTTCTATGGACCAAGAAATTAAAGAAGGTCGTGGTTGTGGTCCAAAAGGTGATTATATCCTATTAGATATGACACACTTGGGTGCTGATACCATCATGAAGCGTTTACCATCAGTATTTGAGATTGGTAAGAAATTCGCGAACGTTGACTGTACTAAAGAGCCAATTCCTGTAGTGCCAACAATCCATTATCAAATGGGTGGTATTCCAACGAATATCCATGGTCAAGTTGTTGTACCTCATGGTGTTGAAGAGGGTGAATTCTCTGCTCACTATGATAAAGATACAAAACAATATACATATAAAGGCACACGTGATTATGTGAAACCAGTTAAAGGTTTTTATGCAATCGGTGAATGCTCATGTGTATCTGTTCATGGTGCAAATCGTTTAGGTACTAACTCGTTGCTTGACCTTGTTGTATTTGGTAAAGCTGCTGGTGAACACATTATTGATTATGTGACTAAACACCATGGTGATGATTATGCTCCATTACCAAACGATGTGTTAGAAAGCACATTGGCACGTGTACGTAAGTTGGATGAATCTACATCTGGCGAAAATGCGCAAGAAGTTGCTGATGTAATTCGTGACATCGTTCAAGATCATGCTGGTGTATTCCGTACACAAGCATTACTTGATAAAGGTGTTAAAGAAATTCTTGCGATTGAATCACGTGTTCGCAACATTCATTTGAAAGACAAATCTAAAGTATTCAATACTGCACGTATTGAAGCATTAGAAGTTGAAAACTTGTATGAAGTTGCTAAAGCAACCTTGATTTCTGCTGCTGCACGTAAAGAATGTCGTGGTGCACATACCGTTGTTGATTATGAATTAGCTCCAGATCATCCGACTTACTCTTATGGTCGTCGTGATGATGAGTGGATGAAACATACGTTATGGTATTCTTCAGACAATCGTCTTGAATATAAACCAGTACGTTTCAATCCATTAACGGTTGAAGCTATTGAACCTAAACCACGTACATTCTAATCGGGAGAACAAAGATGAGTAGAGGTACTCGTACATTCGAAATCTACCGCTATGATCCTGATAAGGATAAAGCGCCATACATGCAAACTTTTAAGTTAGAGTTAACTGACAAGCACCGTATGTTGCTTGACGCGTTACTTGCATTAAAAGTTCAGGATGAAACATTAACATTCCGCCGTTCATGCCGTGAAGGTATTTGTGGTTCTGATGGTGTGAACATTAATGGTAAAAATGGTTTGGCATGTTTATGGAACTTGAATGACTTACCTGAAAAAATTGTAATTCGTCCTTTACCTGGTTTACCAGTTGTAAAAGACTTGGTTGTAGATATGAATCAATTCTACGATCAATACAATAAAATTCAGCCATTCTTGATCAACAATCAGCCAGCTCCTGCGAAAGAGCGTTTGCAGTCTCAAGCAGATCGTGAACATCTTGATGGTTTGTATGAATGTATTCTATGTGCATGTTGTTCAACTTCATGCCCATCGTTCTGGTGGAACCCTGACAAGTTCTTGGGACCATCTGCACTGTTAAATGCTTATCGTTTTATTATCGATTCGCGTGATACTGCTACTCAAGAGCGTTTGGCGCGTTTGGATGACCCATTCTCATTATTCCGTTGTAAAGGAATCATGAACTGTGTGTCTGTATGTCCAAAAGGGTTAAACCCAACTAAGGCAATTGGCCACATTCGTAATATGCTATTGGATCAAGCTGGTTAATTCGGTTTTCCTGTAGAAGAAACGGAAGTTTTGAAAAAAGCTTCCGTTTTTTTATTTGCGTCATAAAAGTATGTTTTGTGCTACAAGGATGTTGGTCTGCTTATTACTTATGTAGATAAAAAGAATTAGAAAAGTTGATCAATTGCTTTGCGTTGATTCGTTTTTGAGCACTGTGCTTAGAGTTTGTGCGAGATTTGTAGAAAATCTTTAACTTTGGTCGATAAGAGTGCAACTTTTTTTGAAAGGGCGCTATATTAGATTATAATTTGATGTGTGTATTTCGCTGATTTATGGATGGTATGTGTCAAAAAAATCAATCCAAGCTTGATAACATGTTAGGATTTCTGCCAACGACTGAAAGCAAAAAATTAGGATATTCCTTAAGTTATACAGGAGATATTCACAAAAGATTTATGCAGATTATTCAGTTAAAGTCAATTTAGAAAAGTTAAAAATTTAGTTAATTTTTCTAAAATGATTTGCAAAAAATTGCTCGATGTCGTCGAGTATAAGAATGAGTTGCGCGCCTTGTTTATGGGTGCGTGACTGATTTGTTACATCAAAAGGAATACTCCTGATGTGTAGTGATAATGTCCTAAGGTTGGATGATCTTGGGTAGTAGTGTCTTGTTACCAATTCGATACTATGAATCATGGGTCTGCTTAAAAGGCAGCCTGTATTATTTTTTGCAATAGGAAATGGGTCCAAAAATGCAAGAAGTTGCTGACGCACTGCGTCTTGACACTGAACTTTCCGCTGATAGTGCAGCGTATATTGAAGAGCTTTACGAACAGTATCTAACATCTCCAACCTCAGTGTCAGAGGATTGGCGTGAATATTTCGACAAATATCCTAAAGGGGATCAACCACACGGTAGTGTGCGTGAACAATTCCTGCTTTTGGGTCGTAATTCAAGCCGAATTCAACCTGTAGTTCAAAGTGCTGTGAGCACAGAGCATGAGCGTCGTCAAATTGGTGTACTTCAACTCATTGCTGCTTATCGTAACCGTGGTCATCAAAAAGCTAAACTCGATCCATTAGGTCTTGCGAAACGTGAAGACGTTCCTGACCTCGATTTATCTGCACATGGTTTAACAAAATCTGATCTTGATACTGTATTCAATACAGGTAATCTCGCGATTGGTAAAGCAGAAGCTACATTGTCGGAAATGATTGAGGCAATGGAAGCAATTTACTGTACCTCAATCGGTGCAGAATACATGCATATCGTCGACACTAAAGAAAAACGTTGGATTCAGCAGCGTTTGGAAGGTGCTCGTGGGAAATTTAATTTCTCAGCTGATCAGAAAAAAGGCTTTTTAGAGCGTTTGACTGCGGCAGAAGGCTTAGAAAAGTATTTAGGTACAAAATTCGTAGGTGCTAAGCGTTTTGGTGTGGAAGGCGGTGAGTCTTTTATTCCAATGATGAATGAGATCATTCAGCGTGCAGGTAGTGTTGGTTGTAAAGAAGTTGTGATTGGTATGCCACACCGTGGTCGTCTCAACGTTTTAGTCAACATTATGGGTAAAAACCCAGCCGACTTATTTGGTGAGTTTGAAGGGAAGAGCCTACACAAAAAAGGTTCTGGTGATGTTAAGTATCACCAAGGTTTCTCTTCAAATGTGATGACGCCTGGTGGTGAGGTTCACTTAGCATTAGCATTTAACCCATCGCACTTAGAAATTGTTGGACCAGTAGTCGAAGGTTCGGTACGTGCTCGTCAAGTACGTCGTAAAGATATTGGTGGTGACGATGTTCTTCCTGTAATTGTTCACGGTGATGCGGCATTTGCAGGTCAAGGTGTTAACCAAGAAACCTTCCAAATGTCACAAACACGTGGTTATACAGTCGGCGGTACAGTTCATATCGTTATTAATAACCAAGTTGGTTTCACGACTTCAGATCCGCGCGATACACGTTCTACAGAATACTGTACTGACGTAGCAAAAATGATTCAGTCACCAATTTTCCATGTGAATGGTGATGATCCTGAAGCTGTAATTTTTGCAACACAACTTGCACATGATTTCCGTCATGAATTCCGCAAAGACGTTGTGATCGATTTGTTCTGTTACCGTCGTCGTGGTCATAACGAAGCAGATGAACCATCTGCAACTCAACCGTTGATGTATCAAGTGATTAATAAAAAAGCGACTACACGTACGCTTTATGCTGATCAATTGGTTCAAGAGAAAGTACTTGATCGTGCAAGCGCTGATCAAATGGTTGAAGGTTATCGTTCTGATTTAGAAGCGGGCAACCATGTTGCTAATGCATTAGTACGTGAACCAAACAAAAAAATGTTTGTGGATTGGACACCATATCTAGGTCATGAATATACAGATGTTTGGGATACGAGCTTTAACATTGATCGCTTAAAAGAACTTGGCAAAACAATGAATACATTACCTGAAGGTTTTGTATTACAACGCCAAGTACAAAAAGTTATTGATGATCGTATTAAAATGCAAACAGGTGAAATGCCACTGAACTGGGGTGCTGCTGAAACATTGGCATATGCATCTTTGCTTGACGATGGCTTTCTAGTACGTATTACGGGTGAAGACGTTGGTCGTGGTACATTCTCTCACCGCCATGCGAAACTACATAACCAAGTTGATGGTTCTGTTTACATCCCGTTGTGTCACATTAAAGAAAATCAGCCACGTGTTGCGGTGTATGACTCTTTATTATCAGAAGAAGCTGTGCTTGCTTTTGAATATGGTTATGCAACCACTCTACCGAAGAGCTTGATTGTTTGGGAAGCACAATTTGGTGACTTTGCAAACTGTGCGCAAGTCGTGATTGACCAATTCATTGCTTCTGGTGAAACCAAGTGGGAGCGCGTATGTGGTTTAACTATGTTGTTACCACATGGTTATGAAGGTCAGGGTCCTGAGCATTCATCTGCACGTTTAGAGCGTTTCTTACAATTGTGTGCTGAAGACAATATGCAAGTATTGACTCCTACAACACCAGCACAGATTTTCCATGCTTTACGTCGTCAAGCGGTTCGTCCTATTCGTAAGCCAATGATTGTGATGTCACCAAAGTCATTGCTACGTCATAAATTAGCGACTTCAACTTTAGATGAATTAGCAAATGGTTCATTCCAAACAGTGATTGATGAAGTCGATCAAATCAACAAAGCTGACGTTACTCGTTTAGTTCTTTGTGGTGGTAAGGTTTATTACGATTTACTCGAAAAACGTCGTGAGCTTGGTTTAAACCATATTGCGATTGTTCGTATTGAACAGTTATATCCATATCCAGAACAGCGTCTAGCTGAAGTTATGGCTCAATATCCAAACATTCAAGAACTTGTTTGGGCACAAGAAGAACCTAAGAACCAAGGCGCTTGGTTATTTATTGTTCCTCGTTTGTATGAAGACGTTCTTAAATCTGGTAAACAAATTCGTATTAGCTATGCTGGACGTGAAGCATCTGCCGCACCTGCTTGTGGCTCACCGTACTTGCATGCAAAACAACAAGCTCAGCTCGTCAATGACGCACTTGCAATTGAAGCTGAACAATCAGGAGATTCTAAATAATGGCAACCGAAATTAAAGCACCGGTATTCCCAGAGTCAGTTGCTGACGGTACGATCGCAACTTGGCATAAAAAAGTAGGTGAACCTGTATCACGTGATGAAGTGATCTGTGACATTGAAACCGATAAAGTTGTTTTAGAAGTGGTTGCTCCAGCTGATGGTAGCTTAGTTGCGATCATCAAAGGTGAAGGCGATACAGTTCTTTCTGATGAAGTAATTGCTCAATTTGAAGCTGGTGCTGTTTCTGCGGCTGCTCCTGAAGCTGCTGCACCAGTAGCAGCGGCTCCTGTGGCATCTGCTACAGCTGCGGCTGCACCAACTCAAGCTGTTGATCAAAACCAAGCACCAGCTGTACGTAAAGCATTATCTGAAACAGGTATCAATGCTGCTGACGTACAAGGTACTGGTCGTGGTGGTCGTATCACTAAAGAAGACGTTGCAAATCATAAACCAGCTGCTTCAGTTCAGCCGTTAAGCGTTGCTGTAGGTGAACGTATCGAGAAACGTGTTCCAATGACACGTTTACGTAAGCGTGTTGCTGAGCGTTTATTGGCGGCTACACAACAAACTGCAATGTTAACAACATTCAATGAAGTTAACATGAAGCCGATCATGGAAATGCGTAAGCAATATAAAGATGCTTTCGAAAAACGCCATGGCGCTCGTTTAGGTTTCATGTCTTTCTTTGTTAAAGCAGCAACAGAAGCTTTAAAACGCTATCCAGCTGTAAATGCGTCGATTGATGGTGATGATATTGTTTATCACGGTTTCTATGACATCGGTGTAGCAGTTTCTTCTGATCGTGGCTTAGTTGTGCCAATCCTTCGTGATACTGATCGTATGAACTATGCTGAAGTAGAAGGCGGTATTGCTGCATATGCTGCTAAAGCACGTGAAGGTAAATTATCGATCGAAGAGATGACTGGAGGTACATTTACTATTACTAATGGTGGTACTTTCGGTTCATTACTTTCAACACCTATTTTAAACCAGCCACAAACAGCGATTCTTGGTATGCATAAAATCCAAGAACGTCCTATGGCGGTAAATGGACAAGTTGAAATCTTGCCAATGATGTATTTAGCGCTTTCATATGACCACCGTCTAATTGATGGTAAAGAAGCAGTAGGTTTCTTAGTAACAATTAAAGAATTGTTAGAAGAGCCAGCTAAACTTATTCTTGACCTATAACTTATTATTTAAAAATCATCCCTAACTTTTCTTTAATTAAGAAAGTTCAATCCCCTTAATCAAAAGGGGATTTAGGGAGATTGATTGGAGATAAAAATGTCTCAACAGTTTGATCTTGTTGTTATTGGCGGTGGACCTGGTGGTTATGAAGCAGCAATCCGTGCTGCGCAACTAGGTTTTAAAGTTGCATGTATCGAAAAACGTATTCATAACGGTAAACCATCTTTGGGTGGTACATGTTTGAACGTAGGTTGTATCCCTTCTAAAGCGTTGCTTGACTCTTCTCATCGTTACGAAGCAACAGTTCATGAACTTGCTGAACACGGTATCACGACTGGTGAAGTTAAATTTGATTTAGATACTTTGTTAGCTCGAAAAGACAAAGTTGTTGATCAATTGACTGGTGGTGTTGCTCAATTACTTAAAGGTAATGGTATCGAGTGGTTACAGGGTACTGGTAAATTACTTGCTGGTAAAAAAGTTGAATTCACGCCATTTGAAGGTGAAGTGCAAGTTTTAGAACCTAAGTATGTCATTCTTGCGACTGGTTCTGTACCTGTAAATATCCCTGTAGCTCCTGTTGATGAAGATTTGATTGTTGACTCAACTGGTGCATTGAAATTCCCAGAAGTTCCAAAACGTCTTGGTGTTATCGGTGCAGGTGTTATCGGTTTAGAGTTAGGCTCGGTATGGCGTCGTCTTGGTTCGGAAGTTGTTGTATTTGAAGCATTAGATGCTTTCCTGCCAATGGCTGATAAAGCACTTTCTAAAGAATTTCAAAAAATCTTGAAGAAACAAGGTTTAGATATTCGTATTGGTGCAAAAGTTTCTGGTACAGAAGTTAATGGTCGTGAAGTGACTGTTAAATATAACCAAGCTGGCGAAGATAAAGAGCAAGTATTTGACAAATTAATCGTTTGTGTAGGTCGTAAAGCTTATGCAGAAGGTCTATTGGCAGAAGATTCAGGTATTAAATTAACTGAACGTGGTTTAGTTGATGTAAATGATCAGTGCCAAACATCTGTTGAAGGCGTTTATGCAATCGGTGACCTAGTTCGTGGTCCAATGCTTGCTCATAAAGCAATGGAAGAAGGTGTGATGGCAGTTGAGCGTATCCATGGTCATGCTGCTCAAGTAAATTATGACACTATTATTAGTGTTATTTACACGCATCCTGAAGCTGCTTGGGTTGGTTTAACTGAAGAACAAGCTGCTGAAAAAGGTCACGAAGTTAAAGCAGGTCAATTCCCGTTTGCGGTCAATGGTCGTGCATTAGCTGCTGGTGATACAGCTGGTTTTGTTAAATTTGTTGCTGACGCAAAAACAGATCGTCTTTTGGGTATGCACGTTGTCGGTCCTAATGCATCAGACATCGTTCATCAGGGTATGATCGCACTTGAGTTTGTTTCTTCTGTTGAAGATTTACAGTTGATGACTTTTGGTCATCCAACGTTCTCTGAAGTTGTACATGAAGCTGCACTTTCAGTTGATGGTCGTGCAATCCACGCGATTCAACGTAAGCGCAAATAAAAACAAAAAGTGTGGTTCGCCACACTTTTTTGAATGAAGACGATTGGTTTATAAGACAGTCGTCGTCTCATAATGTAGTGTCCTAGTGTTAAGAATATCTAGGTCGCGTCACAATAAACAACGTAGTAGGTAATTAAATGAACTTACATGAGTATCAAGCTAAAGCGTTATTAAAAAAATATGGCATGCCAGTACAAGAAGGTATTTTGGCAACAAATGCAGATGAAGCAGTAGCTGCGTTTGAACAGCTTGGTGGTAAATTCGCGGTAATGAAAGCGCAAGTACATGCTGGTGGTCGTGGTAAGGCTGGTGGCGTAAAAGTTGCAAAATCAAAAGAAGATGTTATCGAATTTGCTAACAATATTATTGGTACTCGTCTTGTAACGTATCAAACAGATGCAAATGGTCAGCCTGTTAACAGTATTATTGTTGCAGAAGATGTTTATCCAGTTGAGCGTGAGCTTTACTTAGGCGCGGTTGTAGATCGTTCTAGCCGTCGTATTACTTTCATGGCTTCTACCGAAGGTGGTGTAGAAATCGAGAAAGTTGCTGAAGAAACACCTGAAAAAATTATTAAAGTTGAAGTTGATCCATTAGTAGGTTTACAACCATTCCAAGCACGTGAAGTTGCATTTGCTCTTGGTTTGAAAGATAAACAAATCGGTCAATTTGTTAAAATTATGTCTGCTGCTTACCAAGCATTTGTAGAAAATGATTTTGCTTTATTTGAAATTAACCCACTTTCAGTTCGTGAAAATGGCGAAATTTTATGTGTAGACGCGAAAGTAGGTATTGACTCTAACGCGCTTTACCGTTTGCCAGAAGTTGCAGCTTTGCGTGATAAATCTCAAGAAAATGAGCGTGAATTAAAAGCATCTGAATTTGACCTTAACTATGTTGCTTTAGAAGGTAACATCGGTTGTATGGTGAATGGTGCTGGTCTTGCAATGGCAACGATGGATATTATCAAGCTTTATGGTGGTCAGCCTGCTAACTTCCTAGATGTTGGTGGCGGTGCGACTAAAGAGCGAGTAATCGAAGCATTCAAAATTATTCTTGCTGATACTTCTGTACAAGGTGTTTTAATCAACATCTTCGGTGGTATCGTTCGTTGTGACATGATTGCTGAAGCAATTATTGCAGCAGTTCAAGAAGTAAACGTAACTGTACCAGTTGTTGTTCGCTTAGAAGGTAACAATGCTGAGCTAGGTGCGAAATTGCTTGATGAATCTGGTTTGAAATTAATTTCTGCAAACGGTTTATCTGATGCTGCAGAAAAAATTGTTGCTGCAGTTAAAGCGTAAGGGGAGTATCAATCATGAGCGTATTAATTAATAAAGACACTAA
>Ga0247720_100596_pt1 | contig 11496 bp, 20 predicted proteins | sample MSEWel2015_12_15_FD_189078 | JGI IMG/M metagenome (GOLD analysis project Ga0247720, IMG submission 189078) | Subsurface sediment microbial communities from gas well in West Virginia, United States - MSEEL Well Study Marcellus 3H_2015_12_15 | ecosystem: Environmental > Terrestrial > Deep...
AATGAAGAAGGTGAATTCGAAGATTCCACTTTTAGACAAGATTACTTGCTTGAATTAAACAGAATGATTTATAGGTACCAAGAATACAAAACAAAAGGTGAATATGAAAAAGCAAAAAATTTATGGAGAAGAATAGTGCAAGACTTACCCTCGTCATATAATCAAATACGCACTTGGACTGGGAATTATGCAGTGTTGAGGAATATATATCATGCACGTAAGAACCATAAATTAAAAGAATGGAGAGACTTTTGCAAGTTTTTAGAAGAATTTCCTTATGCAGAATTTATAATAAGTGAGTGAGTAATTATGTCAAATAAAATTTTAGTTGAATATAATAATAATAATGATGTTGTTATTGAAATTGGCAGAAAAATAAAACTCAATCTTACTTTACAAGAAGCATATCAACTTTGTAATGAATTAGAAAAACTGTTATATGACGAAAAATCTTACTCCGAATTAGAGGATGAGGTATTAGGATTGGAATTGCGAATTAGAGAACTTGAAGACCAATTAAGCAACTATGAAGAATTGTTAGACACATACAACTATTATCACAACTGGTAATTATATGTGCTTTTTAAAGGGGGTGAGATATGGAGTAGCAATTGGGTTTATACACAAAAACTAATATAGCAATTATAGGAGGTAGGTTTTAGTGCAAATCAGAAAAAGAAATGGTAAATTAGTAGAATTTGATGAATTAAAAATAATTAGAGCAATTGAAAAAGCAATGGCAGAAACAAAAGATGGAGTAGATAGATATGTGAGTATGTCTATCGCTAAAAAAATTAAAGAAGAATTAGAAAAACAAGATGAAATTAAAAGCGTAGAAGATATACAAGATATGGTAGAAGTAGAATTAATGAAAGTAAGACCAGATGTGGCTAAGAAATACATACTCTACAGAGAAAAAAGAGCACAAATTAGGCAAAATGGTTGGGAGATGACTGATTTACAAAGGGATATATTTAAAAATAAGTACGAACACAACAACGAAGGATTTTTCAATTTTGTAAATAGGGTAGCTGGTGGCAATGATTATATAGCAAAATTGATTGTAAATAAAAAATTCTTACCTGCTGGTAGAGTTTTGGCAGGTAGAGGTTTGCAAAATAAGGGAATAAAGGTAACTTATTCAAATTGCTATGTTATTCCCGCACCTGATGATAACTTAGAATCAATATTTGACACTGCAAAGTATTTAGCAAGGACATTTAGCTATGGTGGTGGCTGTGGAATTGATATATCAAAGTTAAGACCTAAAGGTGCAAAAGTAAATAATGCAGCTAAAGAAAGCACTGGAGCAGTTTCATTTATGGAGTTATTTTCTACCACAACTGGATTAATAAGTCAAAAGGGCAGACGTAGGCAATAAATATTGCCTCCGAAAATGCATTGCATAGAGTAGGAGGATGTTAATGATACAAAAAGAGATTTTAGAGGGATATCTCAAACAAGGAATAAGTTTAAGAGGAATTGAACGAATTACAGGATATAGTCGCACAACTTTGAAATATTGGGCAAAAAAATACCAACTTACCCATCTAATAAAGCCTAACCATATAAAATATAAGGACGAGCATTATTTCCAAAAAATAAACACTAAAGAAAAAGCGTATATTTTAGGTTTTATATTGGGCGATGGATATATAAGCGATGAAGCCATACAAATAAGTATAAAACTAAGTGACAGAGAAATACTTGACCTTATAGCCGATGAACTTGGCGCAAGGCTAATAATTGATGAGCGAACCAATAAAAAACAAAAAAAATACCCTTCAGCGGAAATTAATATAGGAAACAAATATATAGTGAAAGATATACTTAGATTAAGTGGAGGTAAACTCAAACAAGATAGGCATATACCAATTATTTCACCAAAATTGGAAAATTATTTGGTACAAGGATTTTTTGATGCTGAAGGAACTATAACTTGGGGACACCGAAAAGATAGGAATAGAATTTGGCACAAAGTAGCATTTATTTCACAACTCAAAATGTTGGAAGGTATCCAAAATATACTTATTAAAAATGGTATTCCTACCAAAATTAGACCAAAATCAGACGGTAATTGTTATGTGATGGAAATTGCTAATAAAGAGATGGTTTTAAAACTGATGGAGTATATTTACCAAGACAAAGAATTTATTATCTTAAAACGAAAATACCAAAATTATCAAGCCCTGCGTCTTGAATTGGGTGAAGTCGGTGGAGCCTAAACATACCTTATGGTATGCATGGTAACACCGAGCCAAGCTTGTCGAATGGTTCTTAGTGTAGACAAGAAGGTGTAGAGACTATGGGGTGAGGAAGCCTACCAATAATCCCCAATAAGCGCCCAAGCCCTTATACATTTTGTATAAGGGTAAGATATAGTCCAACCCACGTGGAAACACGTGGATTATTGGGGGCATTAATAATAAGTATAGATTGCCACCACCCTGATATTATAGACTTCATAAACATTAAAAATGATTTAACAAAAGTTACTAAAGCTAATATATCAATACGAGCAACAGACGATTTTATGCAAGCAATTAAAAATGATGAAGATTTTGAGTTATTTTTTGAAATTCCTGAAACTGGCGAAAAAATATCTAAAAAGGTCAGAGCAAGAGATTTATTATATGAAATAGCTAAATCAAACTGGAATATGGGAGAGCCAGGATTTTTGTACTGGGATAGAATAGAAAAATGGAATTTATTGCATGGGAATAAAGAGTTTAAATTTGGTGGAGTAAATCCGTGCAATCTCGTGCGGATGTAAAAGGGGTTAAATTGCGGGGACACCCTAAAGCTTCAGCTACCAACTCATGTAGGCAACTGCATGAGGGCACTGCTAACCACAGTGGTATGGTAATAAGGCTGAAGATGTAACAATAGGCAATCCGCAGCCAAGCGTCCTTACGTTTTAAGGACGAAGGTTCAGAGACTATAATACCCCATAGCCATTATGGCTATATGGTATAGTCCAGACCACAACCACAAAGGGCTTGCGAAAGCAAGTGTGGTAGGGCGGTGAAGAGCCTCTCCCAGACTTTGGTTCATGTAATCTTGGTAGTATGAATTTATCTGAATATGTAGTTAAACCATTTACAAAAGAAGCTTATTTCGATTTTGATAGCTTTACAAGAGATGTTAAAGAGGCTGTTATTTATCTCAATGAGATATTAGATGAAGGTATGCCTTTACACCCATTAAAAGAACAACAAGAATCAGTGAAAAATTGGAGGCAAATTGGGTTAATTAACTAGCCCCTTGCATTAGTAATAATGCAAGCAAAACCTTGTGAACCCTGTAGCCCAGGGGTGTGCAACCAGGTACCAAAACTTGGTTGTGCTAACGGGGAAACCTAAGTCCATTTATGGATATGGTAATCCCGTGCTAAGCTTGTTGTGTGAATACACAACAAGAAAGTGTAACGACTATCGAAACCACTACCTCGAATGGTAGGAAGGGAGTAGAGTAGGACAGAGGATGGGCTACTGTCCGAAGCGCAAGGGCTCTTTGGCAACTCCAAAGAGTATGAGATAGTCTGCTCCTATCCGAAAGGATAGGGTTAGCGTAGGCATCATGGGGCTTGCCGATATGTTTATTAAACTTGGTATACGCTATGGTTCACCAGAATCATTAGAATTGGCAGATAAAATAGGTTATGTAATGATTAATGCAGCTATGCAACAATCGGCACTACTTGCTAAAGAATATGGCACATATCCTAAATACGACAAAGAAGCGATTTTATCATCACCTTTCTTTCAATATAATGCTGATGAAGTCACAAAAACATTAGTTGAAAAATATGGATTAAGAAACAGCCAACTCTTGACTATTGCGCCTACAGGCAGTATATCTACAATGCTTGGCGTATCTGGTGGTATCGAACCAATATTTGAAATTTCTTACACAAGAAAAACTGAAACACTAAATGGTACAGAAAGTTATTATAAAGTATATACCCCAATTGTGGCAGAATATATGAAATTACACAATTCAACATCTGAAGAAGAGTTACCAGATTATTTTGTTACAGCAATGACTATACCATATCAAGAAAGAATTAAAATGCAAGCAGTATGGCAAAAACATATAGATGCAAGCATTTCATCAACTGTAAATCTTCCTGAGGAGACTACAATCGAGGACATCATGAGTATTTACATGATGGCTTGGGAAGAAGGATTAAAAGGAATTACAGTATTTAGAAATAATTGTTTTAGGACAGGAATATTACTTACAGAATCACCTAAAACACAACAAACACAGCAAGAAATAAAAAATACAAACTTAGAAGAAGAAGAAGATAAATGTCCAATTTGTGGTGGAAAATTAAAACATACAGGTGGATGTACTGAATGCGAAGACTGTGGGTGGAGTGCTTGCTCAGTATGAGCAAGTGCTCCATGCGTTAAATAAAACTTGTATTTTAAAAGGAGGAATTCGTTGTGTTAGAAATTAAAATCAAATACTTTAATGATAAGTTAGAAAGAATTAAAAAAATAGAAGTTGGTGACTGGATTGATTTAAGAGCTGCTAAAGATATAAAACTTAAAGCGGGAGAATTTGCACTAATTCCTTTAGGTGTAGCTATGGAATTACCTGAAGGATATGAAGCCCATGTAGTACCACGTTCAAGTACCTTTAAAAATTTTGGTATTATCCAAACGAATAGCATGGGAATAATTGATAATTCTTATTCTGGAGACAACGACCAATGGTTTTTCCCTGCTTACGCTTTAAGAGATACAGAAATACATTTTAATGACAGAATTTGTCAATTTAGAATAGTGCCAGTTATGCCTGAAGTAGAATTTATTAAAGTAGAACATTTAAAAAATAAAGATAGAGGTGGACATGGAAGTACAGGGATAAAATAACGGGAGGGCATTTTCCCTCCTCTTAATATAAATACAAAGAGGTATTTTTGTGATTTTAGTAAAAACTTGCGCCTGGTATGTTCTTGCTATAACACTATCAGCGCTATTGTTTAATATTAAGAATAAAAAAGCTACTGAATTATTAAGTGAAATTGTTGTGAACTTGCCTATATTATATTTAGCATATTTTGTAATTAAATTATAAGGAGGTATTCTAATGGCAAAAGAAGAATATTGGGTATGCGATAGATGTGGCAAAAAAGAACATAAATCAATAGATAAATTTGACTTCACAGATAATACGTGGTGGGAACTTAACTTAGGAAGGGCAGGATATGGTAGTAAACTAGATGGGTGCGAAATTAAATTTACATTGTGTGATGATTGTTTGTTTGGAATTTTTAATTCTCTTTCTCAAAAAGCCCAAAAAAGGATTTTGGATAGTTCAATTTTTTAAGGGGGTATATTTTAATGTTAAAAGTGAAGGGAGAATACAATGAAGCAATAATTTACACTGACTATATTGAAGAAGAGGCTTTAAGGCAAATTATAGAATTATGTAATCAAGAAACATTTACAAATTCTAAGATTCGTATTATGCCTGATGTTCATGCAGGAGTAGGTTGTACTATAGGAACAACAATAACAATAAAGGATAAAGTTGTCCCCAACCTTGTTGGAGTGGATATAGGATGTGGGATGGAAGTAGCTATTATAAAAGAAAAAAATGTAAATTTAGAAAAACTTGATAGGATTATACATGATTTTATCCCAGCAGGTCAAAATGTAAGAGAAAAAGAACATCGTTACATTGAAATGGTTAATTTAGATGAGTTACGGTGTAAAGATAATATAAATATCGATAGAGCAAGATTAAGTATAGGCACACTTGGAGGGGGAAATCACTTCATTGAGGTTGACAAAGACTCTGACGATAATCTTTATATTGTAGTCCATTCGGGCAGTCGTTATTTAGGGAAACAAGTTGCAAAATACTATCAGGAAGTTGCTTACCAGGAATTAATATCCCTAAAAGAAGAAAAACAAAGAATTATTGAAAAATTAAAAGCCGAAGGAAGACAAAAAGAAATTCAAAGCGCATTAGAAAAATTAAAGACTCCTAAAATTAAAAAAGACCTTGCGTATTTAAAAGGAAATTCGTTTGATAACTATATTCATGATATGAGAATTGCTCAACTATATGCTACATACAACAGAAAAGCTATTATAGATGAAATAATAAATAAAATGAATTTGACAGTAGTGGATCACTTTACAACAATACATAACTATATAGATTTAGAAAATATGATACTAAGAAAAGGGGCTATCTCTGCACAAAAAGGCGAAAGAGTAATAATACCAATAAATATGCGTGATGGAAGTATTATTGCTATTGGAAAAGGTAATCCTGATTGGAATTATTCAGCACCACATGGAGCTGGAAGAATTATGAGTAGAAATAAAGCCAAAGAATCAATTAACCTTAATGATTTTATAGAATCAATGAGGGGTATTTATTCGACTACAATTAATGAATATACTATAGATGAAGCTCCAATGGTTTATAAACCTATCGAAGATATAATAAATAACATATATGAAACAGTATATATTACTAAAATTATTAAGCCAATTTATAATTTTAAAGCAATAGAATAGGGGGTTAAGATTTGAAAATATTAGCATTTGACCAATCTACAAAATTAACTGGATGGGCATTTTTAAACAGTAAAGAATTAGAAGGATATGGTGTAATTGACGGAAGTAAAATTAAAAATCTCGATGAAAAATTGTTATTTCAAAAAAATGAAATTGCTAAACTCTATAACAACTTTTATCCAAATTTTGTAATTATTGAAGATATACAATATCAAAAAAATATTTTTACTTATAAAGAATTAGCAGAATTATTAGGAATTATAAGTAACTATTTTTATGAAAACCAAATACCTTATTTGATTGTTCCACCTACTCAATGGAAAAGTTTTTGTGGTATAAAAGGGCGAAAGCGTACCGAACAAAAAGAAAACACGATACAATTTGTTAAAGATAGATTTCATATCAATGTAAGTGATGATATAGCTGATGCTATATGCATTGGGTGGTATGGAGTAAATATAATTAAGGAGGTTGATGGTATTTGATAGATTTTGATAGTTTACAAATAAAAGAAGGAGATTCCTTATTAATGGATGTAAAAGAAGTACAAGAATTACTAAAAATAGGAGAAACAAAAACATATCAAATTATCAAAAAAGAAAATATTCCACATATTAGAATAGGTAGACAAATCAAGGTATTACGACAAGGATTATATGATTGGATCAAAGAAAAAACAATAAATAATACTTATACATAAGAAGGTGTAAGCAACACCTTCTTTTTTGTATATAATCTTTTTAAAAACAAGATAAAACAAAATAAAAAATAGGGCATTATATCAAAAAATCTGGTGCTTTTTTGACTACATTTTGGCGACAAAAGAGATAAAAACACATGAAAAAATTAAAAATAGATAAAAAATTACAACTTTAAAAATCTGCAAAAATAAAGGCTTGACAAAAAAAATAAAACTATTTATAATTAGATATTGTTGATAGGTCAAGACTTTGACTCTGGCATTCGTAGGTTCGAATCCTACCATCCCAGCCACATTTGAAGGATTCAATGTAGTCAATTTGACTACATTCTGGCGACATAAATTGTCTGACAATTTCATAGTCAAGGTCTTGACTACATAAAATGTAGTCAATTTTTTTATATTTTTGCTCTTGACTTTTTAAAGAGAAAATTGTAAAATAAACAAAGGAGAGATACTTATGGCGGGTTCAATAAGAAAAAGGGGGAATAAATATCAGGTTATAGTTGAATTAGGTAGAGATGTTAATGGCAAAAGATTAAGAAGATATTTTACTGCTAATTCTGAGGCTGAAGCCAAAAAAATATTAACAGAGCAAGAATATTTATTACAACAAAATAGTTTCTTAATTCCGTCTGACATGACTTTTGGAGAGTTTCTTAATTATTGGTTTGATAATTACGTAAAAATAAAAAACGAAGAAACCACACAAGCTGAATATCGTCGAGTATTAGATAAATACATTATTCCTAAATTGGGAAACATACAACTACAAAAATTAATGCCACATCATATACAGAGTTACTATAAATACCTAATGGAAGAAGTTGGATTATCACCAAATACTGTATATAAACATCACGCTAATATACGAAAAGCATTGGATTACGCTTTAAAACAGAAATTTGTAAGCACCAATGTGGCTGATGCTGTAGAATTACCTAAAAAGGTTGAATTTGAAAGTAATACGTATACAGTTGAACAATTAGAAGAATTATTAGAAAAATCAAAGGATACTTACTTAGAAGTTCCTATAGCCTTAGCAGTTTATTTAGGATTACGCAGAGAAGAGATTGTTGGATTAAGATGGGAGCATGTTAACTTCGAAGAAAGAGTTATATCAATAAAAGAAGTAAGAGTTAGAGCCGATAAAAAAATTGTAACTAAAAAACCTAAAACCAAAAACAGTCAGAGAATGCTTTATATACCTGATGGATTATATGATATTTTAAAACAATGGAAGGATAAACAAGAATACTATAAAAGACTTTTTGGTAAAAAATATGTAGAATCAGATTATGTATGTACCTATTTTGATGGTAGACCCATAAAACCAGATAAGCTAAGCAAAAGGTTTAAAGAATTCCTAATAAAGAATAATTTACCTCTCATTAGACTGCATGATTTACGGCATACATTTGCTACGATACTATACAAAAATAGAGTGCCTATTAAAAACATTTCTAAAGCATTAGGACACGCCAATCCAACAACCACATTTAACTTTTACGCATATGTACTTGATGAAATAAATAAAGAAGCTACAAGTACAATTGATAACTTACTAAACAGAAAAGAAGAATAATATGTTTTTTAGGGAAATATGGTTAGATGATGGAAATCCAGTTTATATTTTTGCAAAAGATAATAATGTGTGGATAATGTCAATCGAAGATAATGTTAACAACAAGAAAGAAATATTAGATGTAATTGAAGAATATGCTAAAGATAAAAATTTTTCATTTGTAAATATTATATAGCACTGACTTTGAGGTAGAACAGTATATTTTAGATGAAGAAAAATACAAAAAAGAAGTAGAAGACGAAGACTACTAAACAAAAATTTCCTCTCAACCCAAATTGTGCAATAGGTTGAGAGGAAATTTTTTATTACTGTTTTAAACCTTTTTCTTTTAATACTAAATTCATTTCAAATACTGCCGATTCTATCATTCCATCTATTTCCTCATCTGTAAGCTTGTTTCCTAAAATCTTTTTAACTGTATTAATAACATATTGTTTCTTTAAAGCACCTTTACCATCTCCAAAAGTCTGTTCAGCAGCATGGACAAATTTCACGATTAAGTCATAATATTTCTTCAACTTTTCAGTCGAAATTTTTGTTTTTAAGAAGTCAATAAAATATCCTAATCCAACCAGAATTATAAGTTGTATTAAAGTTATCAAAATTGTCGTTATTAATTCTCTCATAAAAATACCTCCATAAAATTTTATTTTTATTTAGTATTTTTAGTTGCATTCATTATATAATTTATAGCTCTATCAATAAGTGCAACAACTTCAGCTCTTGTTATGGGATCATTAGGTCTAAACTTATCACTTTTAGCTAACAAACCCATCTGATAAGCCCTTGCAATAACTTTTTCAGCCCAGTGGTTGTCAATGTCTCTAAAAGGAACTTGGGGAGTAGACATAATATTACCTCCTTTGGGATTCAAATTAAAAACATTTACGAAAGCATTTGCTATAGCTTTTGCAATATTTTTTAGGTTATCATCATTGGATAAAAACTTAGCATCTTTCTCGTTATCAATAAATAAATTTTCTATAAGTATAGCGGGCATATTTGTCCGCCTTAATACCCATAATCTACCAGATTTTAACCCTCTATCTACAAATCCATTGCCTTTATAGAATTCAGCAATATACATATGCATTTTTTGGGCAAGTTCTATAGATTTCTGTGAGGCATTATTCGCTATCCATGTTTCATATCCTGTTCCTCCACCTGCATTGATATGTATTGAAATAAAGTAATCAACTTTAGCATTATTAGCTATATCGCATCTTTTTTGTAAATCATTAGCTTTGTTCCATATTACACCATCGCTATCTCTTGTCATTATTACTTCGCAACCATATTTTTCTAAGTAATCCCTTAAATAAAGCGCTATTTTTAAAGTTAACTCTTTTTCTTTTAAGCTATATCCAACTGCACCACTGTCATATCCTCCATGTCCAGGGTCAATACATACTTTCACAATATCACCTCACTATATACTTGGAGTAGTTCCATTATTATTCTGGTTTTCAATAAAATCTTGTTGGGGCAAATCTGTACTTTGCGAAGGAAAATAAGAAGGAATATTAGAATTCCAAGCATGATTAGACAGATAATCTCTTAAATACTGCTGTAAATATTCTTCCAAAAATTCTTGTGTGGGCATTTTCTTTGTTTCCAGTCCCTTTATACCTGCCAGTGCCATCAACTCTCCTGTTGTAAAACTAAACCAAGATATAATCAGCGTTACAGGCTCTTGTCTTGTAAAAAAGAAAATATATAGAACAGCGCTAACAAATGCAGCATTAAAAAGTATAACCATTAATACAATTAGCTTTGAGTATCTCATTTCCCCCCGCTCCTAACACGTTCAAGCAATTCATCGATTTTTGCGTCTTGTTTTACAAGCAAAATTTGTAGTTGTTGTATTACCTCTAATAATTTTTGCATTGTCTTTGTATTATTGTCTACTACTTCTGCTATTTGTTGTTCTCTTCTTTTGTTGTTGTATAGTGTTATCACGTACAAAATTCCAGCCACTGCAAAAGCTGCAAGACCATAATCAATAACATTTAGTGGATTCATCTGCACCATTCCTTTCCATAAAAATTAAAGAGCAGGGATAAAACCCGCTCTATCGCTTATTAGGTATATATAATCCTAATTTATAAGCAGTATAAACTTGCTCAAGTTTTAATTGAATATTAGGTTCTGACATCTTAGATATAGCCATATCATCAATATATTTATTAAAAGTATCGACAGTATCATGTGGTACTTCCGAAAACAATAACCCACTCATACCTATTTCGCTAAAGGGGATTTCAGTAAGATATTTTTGGGTAGTAATAGGATTACCGTTTTCATCTGTACCTGTAACTTCATCGAAATATACTTCAACATAACCTACAACCTGCAAATCTTGAGAGTTATAAACATTACTAACGTTTTTAATAACTTTATAAGTATAATTCATAAAAATCCTCCTTTTTATAAAAATATATAAATAAAATAGGCTATTAAAGCCTATTTTTTTGCAATAAAAGAAGTATTTTATTTACATTTTTAACTTAAGAGATACATTATTAAAAATAGCATTACCTAAGTTATCAAAATCCATCTTTAAAGTCGTATCACTATCCACAGGCAACGGCTGTCCGCTTGCATATGCCTGTGCTATCTCTGTATCTGTACGTGCTCGGTTGGAGATGCGGAGGTCATCGATGAGG
>Ga0247720_100597_pt1 | contig 11487 bp, 7 predicted proteins | sample MSEWel2015_12_15_FD_189078 | JGI IMG/M metagenome (GOLD analysis project Ga0247720, IMG submission 189078) | Subsurface sediment microbial communities from gas well in West Virginia, United States - MSEEL Well Study Marcellus 3H_2015_12_15 | ecosystem: Environmental > Terrestrial > Deep subsurface...
AGATGAATTCCTGAGGCGCGCCCTGCTCCTGCCACAGGAAGAACTGGCACGGGCCCAGCCGCCGGCCGAGTTTACCCCAACCATCCCGCCACTGATTTTCGGCCAGCAGGCCCAGATTCCGGAAGAACCCTTCACTCAGACGTTTCTTAACGATCAGTTGGGAATTGGCTTCGACGGGCAGAACCTGAATTTCAGTATCGGTAATCCTCCGGGGATTGACCAGATCCAGATTCCCCAGGCGATTAATGAAGGGCCGGTTACCCTGACGCCAAGGCCGGGTGGTGGGTTTGATCTTTCTATTGCGGTGCCGGATCAGTAACCGGACGTTCAGCTGGCAATGAAATAAAACGGCAGCCATTGATTGGTTGCCGTTTTTTGTTTTCTGGAATTTGGTTTCTGCCAACGAAAAACGCCCCGCGAGGCGGGGCGTTTCACCAACTTGGTGTCAGGTCAGATTAGTGACCGTAGACAGCCAGTTTGGTATCGGTAACGGCCAAGTTATCCATAGCCACGGAACCGATTGAAGTGCCACCAATTTCGATAGCACCAATTGACATATCCATGTACACATTATTGACGTCAATGCGCAACACGTCAGTTGCGGTGGAAGCACCGAGACCTGCCCCTTTGTATACATCCAGATCAACATTTGCGTATTTGGTCAGCTTACCATAGGCAAGGCGACCTTCCAGGGTAGTGAGATCGAAGCCTTCGGAGGTACCAGTCGCCTTCTCATCGGCGGCTGTGGTGCCATTACCATCGTAATCAAAGTTTTCTCCGGCGCCAGTCACAACCATGTCGCGAATGCCAACACCCAGGAAATCAACGTCAAAGTCCATGTCGTCGATATCAAAAGCAACTGCCACATTGAGGTGGTCAGTAGCAGTGTCCACGTTCAGGTCCAATGCAGCCAGATCGCCGTACATGGAAAGGTTAGAGATCAGCGTAGTGCTGTCGGTGCCAGTAGCACCTGCCAGCAATTCCACGGAACCTGCAGTCATACCCCAGTCAATGGGAACAGGGGCAACGTCGCCATTTGGCAGAGTGGTTGTTTGCAAAGAGCCGACATGGATGATGGCATCACCATCATCAGCGACATCGATATCGATTTTGATCTGATCCAAAAGTTCAGTACCAGTGCCTCCGGCAACGCCAGAACCACCTAGCACGATATCGTTAACCGCGAAGGAACCTTCGTCGGTGTACTTGAACTGGCCAATGCTTACCTTGGTTTCCAGCTCAATGGTCACACCGGCCTGACCGGTGACATTACCCATTGCGCTGTCATTCAGGGCTTTCAGCTCAGCATTTGCTGCAAACGGGGCAGCGGCGACTGCAGTTACAAGAGCAATTTTCTTCAGGCCTTTCATTCTTATCTCCTTATAAAACTCTTTTGTTTTTATGCGAGTTTTGGTTTTGGGTGTGGAGACCAACGCTCCACAATTCCATTTAAGATTGTTTTACAGTCCTAGTCCGTGACTGCATTCACAATTCCTTACCTGTCCTTTACAACCTGAAACAAACGTGCCCCACCTCTCAAATCAGTATGCCACTGTTTCTATGAGGCGGCTCCTGGAGCGTCGGCCTTGCTGTCATAAAATATCTGGAAAGGCTTTTCCCGGGTAATGGATTTGGCGTACTTGACCTGCCCTTGCTCCACCACAAAGGGTACAATCTTGGTGGCGGAGATGCCGAGGCGGTGCTCATGTTCAACCACCAGTGCCTTCTGGCTATTTGCCTCCGATAACTGTCCGGCATATAGAATAACGCCAGCATTGATTTTGCCCCGACGTGCGATAGATTTCAGCGCGGCACGGAACATTACTACCCGAATAGACGCAGGAGCGCCCTCAGCCGATTTATCCAGGCTGAGCTCTTTCACAGTGACGCCATCATCCATTAACATCCAGGCTGCGGGCATAGTATTGGCCCCAGCTTCTACTCTGGGGCCGTATTCCTCAGTCGCTTTTGTAGTTAGATAGGTCAGCTGTTCTTTGGCAACAATCACGTATTTGGCCATTTCTTCGCGGGACAGCGTTCCATCGGATATCACGCTATTCTCAGGGATTTTTATCTCCATGGTTTTCTCTTCTGCAGTGACCTGCCCCAAAACGGATATGGCAAACCCCAAAATAAAGGCCGCATTGCGGAGTGAACGAGTGTTGAATTCCATGATTAATGTTCCCGTTTTATTGTCATTGATTTCCACGCAAGCACTCCCTCTCAGTTAGAATCGTTCTCCCGATTCAGGCCTTGCGCGCAGTTGGACTCCACGAAGTTATTAGATCAGTGGCCTTCCGTGACGGACAATACCGATTTTGTGGCCTGGGTATCATTCCTTTAATTTGCCGGGACTAATTTGAATCGATACGTATCCAGAGAAACTTATGAGCGCCTGCTACATCATGCCAGTGGTGAAACCGACTTCGCCTATATAGGTAGCGTCGGATGCGGACCCGGTCGGGGAGGCAGTAGCGGCTTTTCTGCCTGCGCCCTCACTCAAGAGCTGATCAGCCTGGAGCCAGGCAAGGTTCTGCAAACCGACGCGCTAGCCGAAGACATGGAAGCGCTGGCGGAACAGTATCAAGTTGCGCCTGACATCAAGGGCGGTTTTCTTTCCGGCGGCTGGATAGGCGTATTAAGCTACGAACTGGGTTACATTCGGGAGCGGCGCCTCGCGGAGCAGTGCCCGGCCCTACCAATGCCCCTTTGCTCGGCGGGCTTCTACCTCTGGGCGGCCAGCCACAATCGCCAAACAGACACCTACACGCTCTGGATTCACCCTGAGTGCCCAAAGGGGATTATCAAACAACTGGACAGCTGGATGGTAACCAGCCCTCCACCGCCTGCTCCGCCCTGGCATATGACCAAGCCTTTTTTACCACGCCAGTCTGCGGCAGTTTTTCGGCAAGCTGTGCAATCAATACGTCACTACATTGATGCGGGCGACTGCTACCAAGCTAATCTGTCTCAGGAATTCTCGGGACGATACACGGGCGATCCCTGGCTGGCGTTTCGGGCTCTGGCGGAAGCGAACCCGACGCCGTACAGCGGGTTTATCCGTGTTGGCGCGGCCTCCATTCTGTCCATATCACCGGAGCGTTTCCTCGAAATTCATGGCCGGACCGTAAGCACCAGCCCCATCAAGGGCACCCGACCAAGGGGACAAACCCCGGAGTTAGATGCAGCCTACGCCACCGAGCTGAAAACCTCGGAAAAAGACCGCGCCGAAAACCTCATGATCGTTGACCTGCTCCGCAACGATCTCAGCGTCAACGCCAAGCCCGGCACCGTGAAAGTCGACAAACTGTTCGCCCTGGAGTCCTACCGCAACGTCCACCACCTTGTCAGCCACATCCGGGCCGAACTGGCGGATGGCGTCTCACCCATGAAGGCGCTGTTTGACGCCTTCCCCGGCGGCTCGATTACGGGCGCCCCGAAAATCCGGGCCATGGAAATCATCCGGGAGCTGGAACCCCATTGGCGCGGGCCTTACTGCGGCTCCATTTTCTATCGGGGCCTGGACGGCACGCTGGACAGCAATATCGCGATACGCACCATGCTCTGTGATGGCAAGGGCACCATTCGCTGCTGGGGTGGTGGCGGTATTGTGGCGGATTCGGATCCCGAGGCGGAGTATCAGGAGACGCTGGCCAAGGTGGGGCCGTTGATGCGGTTTCTGGAGGAGTTGGTTATAGAGTGAAGATGGGGTCAGATTTGAACATGGGGTCAGAAGAAAAGGGGGTCAGATGAAAACTTCATCTGACCCCCTTTTCTTCTGACCCCGTTTTCAGCCGTCGACTCAGGCGCTGTGAACAGCGCTGGCCTTGAGGAATTCCTGCCTCAGATCGTCAAAGTTGTGCACCGCCGGAAACTGCGGAAACTCGTCGATCACATTCTGCGGAGCGTGGAACAGAATGCCGGCTTCGGCCTGGCCCAGCATGGTGGTGTCGTTGTAGGAGTCCCCGGCAGCGATTACCCGGTAGTTCAGCAGCTGGAACGCTCGCACCGACTGGCGCTTGGGGTCCCGCTGGCGCAGCAGGTAGTTGGTAATCTGGCCGTTATCCGCCACTTCCAGCTTGTGGCAAAGCAGCGCCGGGTAGCCCAGCTTCTTCATCAGCGGCATGGCAAATTCGTAGAAGGTGTCAGACAGAATGACCACCTGGAAACGCTCGCGCAGCCAGTCCAGAAACTCCCGGGCACCCGGAAGCGGGTCCAGTTCACTGATCACTTCCTGGATCTGCGGCAGGCCATAGCCGTGCTGGTCGAGCAGTTTCAGGCGCTGTTTCATCAGCACGTCGTAATCCGGAATATCGCGGGTCGTGGCCTTGAGCTCATCAATTCCCGTTTTCTCCGCGAACGCGATCCAGATTTCCGGGATCAATACTCCTTCAAGGTCAAGGCATGCCAGTTCCACAACGATCTCCTGATAGATGGATGTTTGATAGGGAGGGCGACGGTCAATCCGCCGGCCAGGATACGGAGCGTATGATAAGAAAAACCGGGCGGGAATGCATCGTGGAAGTGAAATCCGCGGCGCCACACGGCGGAATAACCATATAGACCGTCATTCCTTCAGGGTATGAGGCATTTAATGGTAGCCTTTTCGATCAGTTAGATCCTTTTTGCACATTCAGATAAGGCAATCCCGGGCCATGACCGATATTCAAACCCTGCGGGACGAGCTCGAAGGCCAGAGCCCCCGTGCGATTCTCAAGGCTGCCCTGAAACAGTATGACAACATCGCCATCTCGTTCAGCGGTGCGGAAGATGTCGCGCTGATTGAAATGGCGCACAAGCTGACTGATAACCTGCAGGTCTTCACGCTCGATACGGCCCGCTTGCACCCTGAGACCTATGAATTTGTTGAGCGGGTGCGCAAGCACTACGGCATCAACATTGAAATCCTTTTTCCGGACGCCGGGGAAGTACAGGAACTGGTCAACAAGAAAGGCCTGTTCAGCTTCTACGAGGATGGACACAGTGAGTGCTGCGGCATCCGCAAGGTGAACCCCCTGCGTCGCAAGCTGGCCACCGTTGATGCCTGGATTACCGGGCAGCGCAAGGACCAGAGCCCGGGCACCCGCAACGATGTACCGGTTGTTCAGGAGGACACTGCCTTCTCCACAGACGAGAAAACGCTGGTGAAATTCAACCCGCTGGCTAACTGGAGCTCAAAGGAAGTCTGGGATTACATCCGGATGACCGAAGCGCCCTACAACAAGCTGCACGAGAAAGGCTTTGTAAGTATCGGTTGCCAGCCCTGCACCCGCCCCGTCCTGCCGGGACAGCATGAGCGCGAAGGCCGGTGGTGGTGGGAAGAGGCCACCAAGAAAGAATGTGGCCTCCATGCCGACAACCTGATCGCCCGGGACTGACCGGGCAACGAGCTACCCTCACTGCCCGGTCCATGCGATCAGTAGGTGGGTAGCTCGATATCCCTGAACAACTCCTCAATCTCGGTACGACTGCCCTGGTGCGCAACGGCCTCGTCCACCTTATCCTTGGTGAGGTGCGGGGCAAAGCGCCGGATGAAGTCGTACATATAGCCCCGAAGGAAGGTGCCCTTGCGGAAGCCGATCCGCGTCACGCTGGGGCGGAACAGCTTGCGGGCATCCAGGGCCACCAGATCGGTATCGGTTTTCGGGTCGAAGGCCATGCTGGCAATAATCCCGACACCAAGCCCCAGCCGCACGTAAGTCTTGATCACGTCCGCATCCGCGGCGGTAAACACCACTTTGGGCGTCAGCCCCTGGGTCTGGAAGGCCTCATCCAGCTTGGACCTGCCGGTAAAACCGAACACATAGGTGACCAGCGGATACTCCGCCAGTTCAGGCAGCGTCAGCTCCGGCAACTTGGCCAGGGGGTGATCCTTGGGCACGATCACACTACGGTTCCACCGGTAACAGGGCATCATGATCAGATCGTTGAACAGCTCCATGGCCTCGGTGGCAATGGCGAAATCCACGGCCCCGTTGGCGGCCATCTCGGAGATCTGCATCGGTGTTCCCTGGTGCATGTGCAGGGACACGTCCGGGTATTCCTCAATGAAACCACTGATCACCGGCGGCAGCGCGTAACGGGCCTGGGTGTGGGTTGTGGCGATACTCAGGTCACCCTTGCGCTGATTGCTGAATTCCTGGGCAATCTTCTTGATGCCTTCCACGCGCCGCAGGATCTCCCCGGCTTCCTGGATAATGATCTCGCCACCCGGGGTGATGCGGGTCAGGTGTTTGCCGCTGCGGGCGAAGACCTCAAGGCCCAACTCATCCTCCAGCAGGCGAATCTGCTTGGAAATACCCGGTTGAGAGGTGAAGAGGCTTTGAGCGGTTGCGGACACATTCAGATCGTGATGCGCGACTTCCCAGATATAGCGCAACTGTTGTAGTTTCATTGAGTCTGTTGCTCCCTGGCGATCGGAGGGTCTTGAAGAAGAATACGCATAAAAATACAGGTTTTCATTTCTTTTTAATATAGGCAACTTCTTTCACACAGTTTAGACCAAAATTGCATTTACGCAGCCCTTGATAAAACCCGCACAGCCCTTGACTTGATCGTGACAAAGGACACAATCCCTACTCGATACGCATCACCTTCAGAGAAACCATGCTGCTGACCACCAAATTTCTGAGGCCCACCTCTGACCCTCGCGCGGTAAAGCGCGAGCGGCTGAGCGCCATGCTCGAGCCCGACGGGCCGAGACGCCTCAACCTGGTGGTTGCGCCGGCGGGATTTGGTAAAACCACTCTGGTCGCCCAATGGTGTTCCCGTTCTTCCTCCCCGAGCGCCTGGCTCTCCCTCGACGAGCACGACGATGAGCCGAGACGCTTCTGGCAGTATGTGGCGGGGGCTTTCGAGCACGCCGGTCTGGCTGGCGCCGCTGATCTGCGTAAACAACTGGCTCATCAGTCAGATGATGGCTTCACAGAAACCATCACCGGACTGATCAACACCCTGGCTCAGGATGGCAGCCCCTGGGCGCTGGTTCTGGACGACTTCCATTTCATCCAGGCCGCGTCCATCCACCGGCAATTTGCCTATTTCGTGGACTATCTGCCTCCGGGTGTCACCGTTACCCTGGCCTCCCGCACCGAGCCACCGCTGCCCCTTGCACGATGGCGGGTGCGTCGATGGATCCAGGACATACATCCGGGCCTGCTGGCATTTTCAGAAGAGGAATGCCGACAGTTCTTTCACGACACCATGGGCCTGAAGATTTCCGGAGACGACGTACGTGCCATCTGCCGGAAAACCGAAGGCTGGGTAGCCGCCATGCAGCTATCGGCGCTGTCCGGCAGTGGCGATTCCGCAGGGACACGGCAGATTGATCTGGACGAACGCCATATCAGCGATTACGTGCTGACCGAGGTGCTGGACCAACAACCTGCGGAACTGGCCGATTTTCTGCTGGAAACCGCCTGCTGTCCGCGGCTGTGTGCGTCCCTGTGTGATGAGATCCGGGGCGCCGGTGACAGCCAGAAAATCCTGGAAAAGTTGCTGGCGCAGAACCTGTTCCTGATCCCCCTGGACACCCGGAACGAATGGTTCCGCTACCACGATCTGTTTCGCGACGCCCTGCTCCTCCGGATTCGCCACAGCCAACCGGCAAAGGCGGATCAACTGTGGCAGCATACCGTGGACTGGTTACTCGCCCACGGCCATGTCCAGGAAGGCATTGCCCAGATTGTCCGGCATCAGGACTGGCAATGGCTGGCGCGGGTACTGGCCGAGCATGGCAATAACCTGATTCATGGCGGCTACCATCTACCGGTGCTGGACTGGCTCGAAGCACTGCCCGGGGAACTGGTGACCGACAACCCCCAGCTCCAGATGCTGCGGATCTGGGGCCTGTTCTTCGCCAACCGTGTCGACAGCCTCGCGCCCTTGCTGGCCTCACTGGAAGACCTTCTGGACCGGCACGTTGCCGACTCCCACCCCGACGCCGAAGGTGCCCTCGGGCTGCAAAGCGAGATCTCGCTGATGCGCTCCTACCTGGCCCGGACCCGCAGCGACGACAAGAGCGCCACGGATCTCACCCGGCAGGTGCTGAAAGAAATTGACCACACCCGCATTCCGCTGAAATCGGTCACCTATTACGGTCTGGGTCTGGACTATTACGGCAAGGGCGAGCTCGCCGAGGCCGAAGACGCCCTCGAGTCCGCCGTGCGCTATGGTCAGGTCGAACAAAAACCCAGCACCGTGCTCTCCAGTGGCGGATTGCTGGCCTGGATTCAGTACAACCGTGGCGACATCGACCTGGCCCTGGATACCTGCACCGACATCCGGCAATGGGTGGATCGGCACTATGCCGATCCGAGCCAGCCAAGGCTGATTTCCTGCTGGCAGAACAGCACCCTGTGTGAGATCCATCGGGAACGGAATCACCCCGAGCTGGCCGCCAGCCACCTACAGCCGCTGCTCGAACACGTGGAACAGGGCACCGAAGCCGGTCAGCACGTGGTTATCCAGTACGTGCGCGGCCACCTTGCCTTCAGTGAAGGCAAACTGCCGGACGCGATCGAAGCCCTGGCAGACGCCGCCCAGACGGCACGGAAACGGCGGGAGCAGATCCTGTTCGAACCCCCGGCCAGCACGGCGCTGCTGGCCCGGTGTTATCTTGCTACCAATCAGCCGGAAAAGGCGCGCGCCTGCCTCGATGCCAGGGTGGATGCCGAGTTCACCAACCCCCTGAACCTGGAACAGAACCGGATCAGCGAAGCGCGGGTCTGGGTGGCTTTGAATGAGCCTGAACGGGCCCAGGAAATCCTGTCGGCACTATTACAGCCGGCCGAACGCAACGCCCACAACCGGCATCTGGTGGAAATTCTGCTGGTTTACGGTGAGGCACTGGCGGTACAGGGCCGCACGGACGAGTCCCGACAAATGCTCACCCGGGCGATCGACCGGGCTGCCGAAGCCGGGTTTATGCGCCTGCTGGCAGAAGAAAGCCCCTACCTCCGCTCACGCCTCCTGGCCTTACCGGAACTTGAAGCGCCAGGTAGCTGGCACCGCAGCGTCCGGGCCATGCTTCTGCAACAGCAGGAATCGACTGGCGATGCGGGCGAATCCCGGCCCCCTGAAAGCCCTGCTGAGCCAGAACGAATCAACAACACTGGAGAGACCCTGCCGGAGCCACTCAGCCAGAGAGAGGTGGAAGTGCTTGCGCTGATACATGCAGGCCATGCCAACAAGGAAATCGCTGCCCGGATGGCGGTGGCCCCGGCGACGGTAAAAGCCCATATCCGCAACCTGTACGGCAAGCTGGGCGTGGGCCGCAGGACCGAGGCGCTGGCGAGAGCGCGGGAGCTCGGCCTGCTGGACACCTGAATTTGCCAACGTCAAAGTGAGACGCCAGTCACACTTTGCAGCATCTTTCTAAGCCCTCTACGCCCTTTGGACGATCCGTTTACGCCCCCTGCTCCTCTATCATTTATTCAACGGTGAGGGAGACCTCACCAGGAATTCTGAAACTTCAGGCCTTCAGATTTCTTGTTCCGCGTTGTTTCGACGCCCGGGTTCGAAAGGACCCCTTTGATCAGAGCCACCCCAATTGGGCTGGCTCTTTTTTTATGGCTATCAGCGTGTTATGGCTATCAGCGTTCAATGATCCGGCGGAACGGCGGCAAGGCATCCAGCAACAGCTGGCCGTAGCGACGGGCGATAATCCGGCGGTCCAGAATGGTGACCCGGCCGGTATCCTGCTCGGTCCGGAGCAACCGACCGACCGCCTGAACCAGCTTGATGGAGGCATCGGGTACCGTGATTTCCATAAACGGATTGCCCCCTCGCTGGGTGACCCATTCAGCGAGGCTCGCTTCAATGGGATCGTCCGGCACCGAAAACGGCAGGCGGGTAATCACCACGTGGTGCAGGTATTTCCCGGGCAGGTCGATGCCCTCGGCAAAACTGGCCACACCGAAGAGCACACTGGGCCGGCCCTCATCGACACGGCTGCAATGCCGGCGAAGCACTTCGCCCTTGGCCATATCGTCCTGGGTAATGATCAGCTCGGGATACTCCGGTGCCAGCGCATCCCGCACCTGGATCATCTGGCGCCGGGAGGTGAACAGCACCAGGGTTGCCTTTTCACCGGCCCAAAGGTCGGGCAGCCTCCTGATCAGTTCATCGGCAAAGCCGTCATCGGTGGGCATGGCGGACATTGCCGGCACCTCCACCGTCGCCATGTCGGCATAACGGAAGGAACTGGGAACCACCATAAACCGGCTGTCCTGCGGCAACCCGGCCCGGGAATTAATCCGGTCAAATCGCCCAAGGGCGGTCAGCGTCGCACTGGTAAGCACAGCGCCGTAGGCCCGGGACCAGAGCCGCGAGTACAGCAGGTTATCCGCCAGTACCGGCGAGCTGTAGAGCGTGATGTCTTCGGCATGGTCCCAACGCTGACGTACCGCCCAGCGCGCCGGTGGCGGGCTGCCGCCCTCCTCGCACCAGGCCGCCCATAATCGCAGCTGGTCTTCGGCGCGGCTGTGGAAGGACCCGATCACCGGGTACCAGGCTTCCGCGGTTTCCCGGTCAATCTCATGGTCCTTGCGCTCATCGAACGCACCCTGCAGCTCATCCGCCAGCACACCCAGCTGGCGCACCAGGTTGGCGGTGGCAATGCGGGTTTCCGCCGACAGTTCCGCCATGGCCTCCGGCAATGCGCCTTCCGGGTACCGCCACTGGGCCGTGCGGCGCTCTTCATTGAATTCCCAGCCGGTATTCTGCTCGGCTTCCTCGAACACCCGGGCCAGAACCAGGTCCACCTCCCGGGAGGCAGAACCGATTCTGTCCAGTGTCTTTGCCGCCTGGCTGCCTCCGGGCAGAAACGGCTGCATCTTGACCAGCGCCTGGGAAAGCTGCTTCAGCCACTGGCGTGTGGAGTTCAGGGGAACCGAAGCGGCAAAGTGATTCAGAGCTTTGTCCGGGAGGTGGTGTGCTTCGTCAAATATATACAGGGCGTTTTCCGGCTCCGGCAGAATAGCACCGCCACCGAGGGCCAGGTCGGCCAGAACCAGATCATGGTTCGCCACCACGATATCGGCATCGTCGAGATCTTTCCGGGCGTCGAAAAACGCGCAACTATCAAAATAACTGCAGTGCCGATTGGTACATTGCCGGTGATCGGTTGTCACCTGGCGCCAGACATCGTCCGGAATCTGCTCGGGCCAATGGTCCCGGTCGCCGTCCCACTCTCTCGAACCATAGCTGGCCAGTATCTCTTCGAAGAACGCCCGGGTGCCAGGCTCTTCGGATTTCGGCCCATCCAGCAGGAACAGCGGCATGGTGTCACTGTCACCGTTGCCTTCGTCATGCAGCCGAGCCTCCAGCCTGGACATGCAGAGGTACCGGCCCCGCCCCTTCGCGAGGGTCCAGTTGAAGTCCATCTTGCTGTGTTTTCGCAGATCCGGCAGGTCCTTCAGCACGATCTGGTCCTGAAGCGCCACGGTGGCCGTGGAGATCACGAGGGTCTTGCCCAGGGCCTTGGCC
>Ga0247720_100599_pt1 | contig 11468 bp, 7 predicted proteins | sample MSEWel2015_12_15_FD_189078 | JGI IMG/M metagenome (GOLD analysis project Ga0247720, IMG submission 189078) | Subsurface sediment microbial communities from gas well in West Virginia, United States - MSEEL Well Study Marcellus 3H_2015_12_15 | ecosystem: Environmental > Terrestrial > Deep subsurface...
GGGTAGGCACGCGCGACGCCTACCTAGCCATCCGCTCCGATGACCAGTTGGAAAATCGCTTCGAGCCGATGATGCTGCCGGTATGGGAGGCCAACGACGATTGCTGCTCACTGCTGGCCAGCTTCGCCGCTTCGCTCCCGCTGCGCCGGCCTTCCCCAATTGCCACGCTGGACATGGCTCGCTACCTGCTCACACGCAGCGAGGGCACCATAGGGGAACTGGCGCACTTGCTGATGGCGGCGGCCATCGTCGCCGTGGAGAGCGGCGAGGAAGCGATCAACCATCGCACACTCAGCATGGCCGTTTACACCGGACCCAGCGAGCGGCGGCGGCAATTCGAGCGGGAACTGATGTGAAGCCTGCGCCGCGCTGGCCGCTGCATCCCGCCCCGAAAGAAGGCGAGGCGCTGTCCTCATGGCTCAACCGCGTGGCCCTTTGCTATCACATGGAGGAGCCCGACCTGCTGGAGCACGATCTTGGTCACGGCCAGGTCGATGACCTGGACACCGCGCCACCACTCTCGCTGCTGGCGTTGCTTTCCCAGCGGAGCGGCATCGAGCTGGACCGGCTGCGCTGTATGAGTTTCGCCGGATGGGTGCCTTGGCTACTGGACAGCCTTGATGACCAGATTCCAGACGCCTTGGAAACCTATGCGTTTCAGCTCTCGGTGTTGCTGCCAAGACTCCGCCGTAAGACGCGATCCATCACGAGCTGGCGTGCCTGGCTGCCCAGCCAGCCGATAAACCGCGCCTGTCCGCTCTGCCTGAGCGATCCGGAGAACCAAGCCGTACTGCTCGCGTGGAAGCTGCCCCTGATGCTGAGCTGCCCGCTGCATGGCTGCTGGCTGGAATCCTATTGGGGCGTGCCAGGGCGGTTTCTCGGCTGGGAGAACGCCGACGCCGAACCGCGCACCGCCAGCGACGCGATTGCGGCGATGGACCAGCGTACCTGGCAGGCACTGACAACCGGTCACGTGGAGCTGCCGCGCCGACGCATCCACGCCGGATTGTGGTTTCGACTTCTTCGCACGCTGCTCGATGAGCTGAACACCCCGCTTTCCGCGTGCGGAACCTGCGCGGGGTATCCCCGCCAAGTCTGGGAAGGCTGCGGGCATCCGCTGCGTGCTGGGCAAAGTCTGTGGCGACCGTATGAAACCCTGAATCCGATAGTACGGTTACAGATGCTGGAGGCGGCGGCAACGGCAATCAGCTTGATTGAGGTGAGGGACATCAGCCCGCCAGGCGAGCAGGCAAAGCTATTCTGGTCCGAGCCCCAAACCGGGTTCACCAGTGGCCTGCCGACGAAAGCGCCGAAGCCCGAGCCCATCAATCACTGGCAGCGTGCAGTCCAGGCCATCGACGAGGCCATCATTGAAGCGCGACACAACCCCGAGACGGCACGCTCGCTGTTCGCGTTGGCTTCCTATGGTCGGCGCGATCCCGCTTCCTTGGAACGGTTGCGCGCCACCTTCGTGAAGGAAGGCATCCCGCCGGAATTTCTGTCACATTACCTGCCTGATGCACCCTTTGCATGTCTTAAACAAAATGACGGGTTAAGTGACAAATTTTGACGGATAGAGCTTTCCGGCTCACACTGTCACATAATCGAACGTATACGTGACGGGTGAAAAGGTGCTGATCGGCTACATGCGGGTATCGAAGGCGGACGGATCCCAGTCCACCAATTTGCAACGCGATGCGCTCATCGCCGCTGGTGTGAGCCTTGCGCACCTTTACGAGGATCTGGCCTCGGGCAGGCGCGATGATCGCCCAGGGTTGGCTGCTTGCCTGAAGGCGCTTCGTGAAGGGGACACGCTGATCGTGTGGAAGCTCGATCGGCTTGGCCGTGATCTGCGCCACCTGATCAACACCGTGCACGACCTAACTGCGCGTAGCGTGGGCCTGAAGGTCCTGACCGGTCACGGTGCGGCGGTCGACACGACGACTGCCGCCGGCAAGCTTGTGTTCGGTATTTTTGCCGCGCTGGCCGAGTTCGAGCGTGAGTTGATTTCCGAGCGAACAGTCGCTGGACTTATCTCGGCGCGCGCTCGCGGCAGGAAAGGGGGGCGCCCCTTCAAGATGACCGCCGCCAAGCTACGCCTGGCGATGGCCAGCATGGGGCAACCGGAAACCAAGGTGGGCGATCTCTGCGAAGAACTCGGGATTACCCGGCAGACGCTCTACCGGCACGTGTCGCCCAAGGGCGAACTGCGGCCAGACGGCGTAAAGCTGCTCTCCCTCGGTTCAGCCGCATAAATGGAGGCGACCTGGAACGGGGCGCTGTTCAGTGCGGCAACGATCCGATTACCGGTGTCGACCCAGAGCAGCCGTAGAGCTTTTGGGAAAGCTGTCGTTCAACGCCGAGTTCAGCGGCAGTTTTTAAGTTGTGATTTTATGGAATACTTTTGCGCAGCAAAACCATAAAGCCGCGACTTAAAAACTGTCCAGCGCAGGCACGAAGTGCTGGAGCGGTGCTGCAACGACTTGTTAGATGACTGAGTTTATTAGTGGGCACTTGCTTTGGAAAGCAAGTTTAAAACTACTACACCACTAACTATGAGCCCCATACCTACAAAGCCCCACGCATCAAGCTTTTGCCCATGAAGCAACCAGGCAATGGCTGTAATTATGACGACGCCGAGTCCCGACCAGACTGCATAAGCAACACCGACAGGGATGGATTTCAGAACCAGAGAAAGAAAATAAAATGCGATGCCATAACCGATTATGACAACGGCGGAAGGGGCAAGCTTAGTAAAGCCCTCGCTAGATTTTAATGCGGATGTTGCGATTACTTCGCCAACTATTGAGATAACAAGAAAAAGCCAGCCTTTCATGATATATCTCCCAATTTGTGTAGGGCTTATTATGCACGCTTAAAAATAATAAAAGCAGACTTGACCTGATAGTTTGGCTGTGAGCAATTATGTGCTTAGTGCATCTAACTTTGTTTTAGGGCGACTGCCCTGCTGCGTAACATCGTTGCTGCTCCATAACATCAAACATCGACCCACGGCGTAACGCGCTTGCTGCTTGGATGCCCGAGGCATAGACTGTACAAAAAAACAGTCATAACAAGCCATGAAAACCGCCACTGCGCCGTTACCACCGCTGCGTTCGGTCAAGGTTCTGGACCAGTTGCGTGAGCGCATACGCTACTTGCATTACAGCTTACGAACCGAACAGGCTTATGTCCACTGGGTTCGTGCCTTCATCCGTTTCCACGGTGTGCGTCACCCGGCAACCTTGGGCAGCAGCGAAGTCGAGGCATTTCTGTCCTGGCTGGCGAACGAGCGCAAGGTTTCGGTCTCCACGCATCGTCAGGCATTGGCGGCCTTGCTGTTCTTCTACGGCAAGGTGCTGTGCACGGATCTGCCCTGGCTTCAGGAGATCGGAAGACCTCGGCCGTCGCGGCGCTTGCCGGTGGTGCTGACCCCGGATGAAGTGGTTCGCATCCTCGGTTTTCTGGAAGGCGAGCATCGTTTGTTCGCCCAGCTTCTGTATGGAACGGGCATGCGGATCAGTGAGGGTTTGCAACTGCGGGTCAAGGATCTGGATTTCGATCACGGCACGATCATCGTGCGGGAGGGCAAGGGCTCCAAGGATCGGGCCTTGATGTTACCCGAGAGCTTGGCACCCAGCCTGCGCGAGCAGCTGTCGCGTGCACGGGCATGGTGGCTGAAGGACCAGGCCGAGGGCCGCAGCGGCGTTGCGCTTCCCGACGCCCTTGAGCGGAAGTATCCGCGCGCCGGGCATTCCTGGCCGTGGTTCTGGGTTTTTGCGCAGCACACGCATTCGACCGATCCACGGAGCGGTGTCGTGCGTCGCCATCACATGTATGACCAGACCTTTCAGCGCGCCTTCAAACGTGCCGTAGAACAAGCAGGCATCACGAAGCCCGCCACACCGCACACCCTCCGCCACTCGTTCGCGACGGCCTTGCTCCGCAGCGGTTACGACATTCGAACCGTGCAGGATCTGCTCGGCCATTCCGACGTCTCTACGACGATGATTTACACGCATGTGCTGAAAGTTGGCGGTGCCGGAGTGCGCTCACCGCTTGATGCGCTGCCGCCCCTCACTAGTGAGAGGTAGGGCAGCGCAAGTCAATCCTGGCGGATTCACTACCCCTGCGCGAAGGCCATCGGTGCCGCATCGAACGGCCGGTTGCGGAAAGTCCTCCCTGCGTCCGCTGATGGCCGGCAGCAGCCCGTCGTTGCCTGATGGATCCAACCCCTCCGCTGCTATAGTGCAGTCGGCTTCTGACGTTCAGTGCAGCCGTCTTCTGAAAACGACACGAAAACCCACAATTTCCCGTTGTTTTCTGTCCAAAAATCACGTACAAAAAACTATGATTAGAAAAGGTGCGTTTAATGATCATAGGCTATGCGCGTGTCAGTACTCAGGATCAGAATCCTGAGTTTCAGGTGGACGCTTTGGAGAAAGCCGGGTGCGACCAGGTTTTCCAGGAAAAGTTTACCGGCATGCGTCGAGAGCGACCTGAGCTTTCACAGTGTCTGCGTATGCTGCGTAAGGACGATGTTCTAGTCGTATGGAAACTCGACCGGCTGGCTCGGTCACTGAAAGACCTGGTTGAGATCGTCCAGGATCTCCATGATCGGGAAATTGGCTTCAAGTCACTGACGGAATCCATTGACACCACCAGTTCCGGTGGCCGGCTCGTATTCCATATTTTTGGGGCGCTTGCTGAATTTGAGCATGACCTGATTCGGGAACGGACAATGGCTGGATTACAGGCCGCCCGGGCTCGGGGGCGAAAAGGTGGTCGTAAACCGTCCATGTCAGATGACGATGTGAAGAAAGCGTCAGCCATGCTGTTAGACCCAAACATCACCAAAAAAGAGGTCGCTGAACACTTTGGCGTTGCCAGAACTACTCTGAACGTTTCACTTAACCGACACGAAAAGGGCTAATATTCTTAAAAAAAAGGAGAGGGAGAGCTACACCAGCAAGCACGTTTATTGGCTTGAACGGTTTATGGCATCCCTTCGTGTTCGTGGAAATCCCATTGGAACGGCAAGCAATCAGACAGTGCCTATGGAAATCCAATGCGACGGCCTGGCCTAGCTCTAGTTAGGGTGGGAATTTCAGAAGGCCGTTTGATTACAAAGCTAATTGCTCAATTAAGAAATCTGGACATTATTCAGAAAAGCCAACCAAAAAACGGATTATTAATGACACTCGACGAATACATCGCCTCAGTGAAAAACCGGGTTGCTTCGAACATCTCACGCGAGCACGCTTATCGTTCAGACTTTGAACAGCTGCTGCGCCAAATACTGCCGGACGTCGACGTGACTAATGAGCCCGTAAATGTCACTGATTGCGGGAGCCCAGATTTCGTTATAACCCGAAAAGGTTTACCCCTTGGTTATATTGAGGCAAAAGATGTAGGGAAGGATTTAGATTCCAAGGCTTATGCGGAACAATTTTCTCGGTACAGAAAGGCGCTTGATAATCTTATTATCACTGACTATCTGACCTTTCAGTTTTTTCAGCACGGCGAAAAGGTTCAAGAGATCAGTATTGGAGAGCTCGGTCCCAACGGCGTTAAGGCGATACCAGAAAATTTCCCCTTGTTGGAGCGGTGGCTTGAGCATTTCGCGACATTCATTGCACAAACGGTCAAATCTCCGATCAAACTGGCTGAACTTATGGCAGGTAAAGCTCGGCTGTTGGAGACAATTCTTGAGGGCGCGCTGCTCCGCGACTTGAAGGACGAGGTAATAACAGAGCTGACGAGTCAGTTCGAAACTTTTCAGGATATGCTGATTCATGATCTTCAGCCGAAGCAGTTCGCGGACCTATATGCCCAAACACTGGCTTATGGGCTGTTTGCAGCACGCTACCATGACCCGACTCTGGAAACTTTTGACCGTAATGAGGCGGCGCAACTGATCCCCCACAGTAACCCCTTGCTGCGAAATCTCTTTCAGTCGGTTGCCGGTTACAACATCGACGACCGAATCCGCTCAACAGTTGATAACTTGGCGGAGGTTTTTCGCCATTCGGATGTGCGCAAGATTCTAGATGGGTTTGGTAAAACGACTGCTCAGAATGATCCAATTGTCCATTTTTACGAGACGTTCTTGGCAAAGTACGATCCGGCGCTCAGAAAATCCCGAGGCGTTTGGTACACACCGGAGCCGGTTGTGGGCTTTATTGTCCAAGCGGTTGATGAGGTTCTGAAGCAACGATTCAATTTGCCGAACGGTCTGGCTGATAACTCGAAAACCTCGATAGAAGTAGAGTCACAGGTTCGTGATAAGCGAACTAGCACTGGTTACAGGCGCTATAAGAAAGATATTCATAGGGTCCAATTGCTTGATCCGGCCACAGGTACAGGAACGTTTATCTCTGAAGTGGTTCGTTCTATCTACACACAGTATTTCGCAAAGAACCAGGGAATATGGTCGAGCTATGTTGAGAATGATCTGGTTCCCAGGCTGAATGGGTTTGAGATCTTGATGGCCAGTTACGCTATGGCCCATCTAAAGCTCGACATGCTACTTGGAGAAACCGGTTTTAAGCCTAAGAACCCACAACAACGCTTGAGGGTTTTCCTTACCAATTCCTTGGAGGAACACCATCCAGACACGCACTCGCTCTTCGCGCAATGGCTAAGCAATGAATCACGTGAAGCCAATGCGGTGAAAAAAGATACACCCGTCATGGTGATCCTCGGGAATCCTCCATACTCAGGAGAAAGCCGGAATAAGGGAGACTGGATCATGCAGTTGATGGAAGATTACAAGAAAGAGCCTGGGGGAGAGATTCCGCTTCAAGAGCGTAACTCAAAGTGGATTAATGACGATTATGTGAAGTTTATGCGATTCGCTCAGCATTTTGTCGAACGAAATGGTGAGGGGATTGTTGCTTTTATCAACCCGCACGGGTTTCTTGACAACCCTACTTTCCGCGGGATGCGCTGGAACCTTCTTAAAACCTATGACGAAATTTATACGATTGATCTCCACGGTAATGCGAAGAAAAAAGAAGTTGCTCCAGATGGATCAAAGGATGAGAACGTCTTTGATATAGAGCAGGGTGTCAGCATAAATATATTGATCAAGACCGGGGAGAAGTCAGAAAAAGAGTTGGGGAAAGTTTTTCATCACGATTTATTCGGGAGCCGGAACGCTAAATATGATTATCTTTCGAACACGAATTTTTCCAGCGTTCCTTTTCAAGAGCTAACAATGGTTGCGCCTCAATTCTATATGATTCCAAGGAATCTCGATGCGCAAGCAGAATATAATGACGGTTTTTCAGTTAGAGATCTCTTCCGAGTACGCTCAGTTGGAATTGCTACCGCGAGAGACAATTTTTCCATCCACATGTCGGCAGCCCAGGTGAGAAATACTGTAGATAGATTCCTTTCAATTGACGACGAAACCGCTCGGAATGAGTTTAATCTTGGAGATGATGTTCGTGATTGGAAAGTTCATTTAGCTCGGAGGGATTTGCACGATTCTGGCAGCAGAGATAGTTGTATTGTTCCCATTAGTTACCGACCTTTTGATTTTAGGTTTACCTATTACACAGGTCGCTCAAAAGGCTTTCACTGTATGCCTCGCAGTGAGGTAATGCGTCACTTTCTGGCTGGACCAAATCTTGGTCTCAGTTTTAATAGGAATATCGAGCAAAGGCGTCCATTTACGGATGTTTTTGTGTTCGATCGCTTAATTCAGCATCACTCTCTCTCCAATAAAGAAGTTAATAACATTGCCCCGCTCTATTTGTATCCGGGCGAAGGAGCGGGGCGAATCCCTAACTTAGTTGAGGAGCATGTGAGAGAGTTTGAATCCAGGCTCAGCCTAACCTTTGTTGGCGATGGTGAGTACTCCAGGAGCAGTTCATTCTCAGCGCTTGATGTTTTTGATTACGTTTACGCGGTGCTTCACAGTCCAACCTATAGAACTAATTTCTATGAATTTCTGAAAACAGATTATCCGAAAGTCCCGTACCCAAACCCAGATACGTTCTGGCCACTAGTAGATTTAGGTGGCCGCTTGAGAGATCTTCACCTGCTAGATTCCGCCCTACTTGATGAGACAAATTCGACCTATCCAGTTGAAGGCGATAACCGTGTTACACGGAAAATGACGAAGACAAGTCGTGGTTATGAACAAACCAATAGTGAGACAGGGAGGGTTTGGATTAACGACAGCCAGTATTTCGAGAACGTTCCTTTAATAGCTTGGGAATTCCATATAGGAGGTTATCAACCTGCGCAGAAATGGCTCAAAGATAGGCACGGGATGGAGCTCTCCTTCAATGACATACGTCACTATCAAAGCATTATTGCAGCATTGATGGAAACTCATCGATTGATGCATGAGGTCGATTCTTTGCTCTACTGATAAGGAGAACTCGAAGCAACAGCGCAGTCCGGAGAACAACATGTCAAAGAGTAATCCGTTTGAACACGGAAGCGTCTGGGTGCGAGGTGATTTTCACCTTCACACGAAGGCCGATAAGGAGTTCAGGTACGACGGTGACGATAACGCATTCGTCGGCGAGTACATAGACAGACTCGAAACGGCCGGTGTCGGGCTTGGCGTCATTACCAATCACAACAAGTTCGATATGGGCGAATTCAAAGCCTTGCGCAATGCCGCGCGAAAGCGCGGCATTGGACTGCTTCCCGGTGTGGAGCTGTCGGTCAATGACGGTGCTAACGGCGTGCATACGCTCGTCGTCTTTTCCGACGACTGGCTTAAGGATGGGAACGATTACATCAACCAGTTTCTTAATGTCGCCTTTACAGGTAAGACCCCTGACCAGTACGAACAGGAAAATGGACGTTCCAACGACAACCTGCTTGCCACGCTGAACAAGTTAGAGCAGTACAACAAGGATTTCTTCATCATTTTTGCACACGTTGAAGCGCCGAGCGGGTTGTGGAATGAGATCGACGGCGGGCGCATGCAGGAGCTGGCCGATGATCCACTGATCCAGAAATACTGTCTCGGCTTCCAAAAGGTGCGCACGCATGACAAACCTGACAAGAAATGCCGGAGGAAGGTGCAACAGTGGTGGGGCTCTAACTACCCAGCAGAACTTGAAGGAAGTGACCCTAAGGTCCTGGATGAAGTGGGGAGGGGAAAAGAGAGCTTTCTGCAGATCGGCGACTTCAATTTCGATGCTGTCCGATACGCCCTGACCGACTACCCCTTCCGAACGAGCCAAAACAAAGCACCAGATGTAAAACACTCTCACGTAGACGCTATTCGTTTCGAGGGTGGTTTGTTCGATGGAAAACGGGTCACGTTCTCTCCGCACCTGAACTGTCTCATCGGAATTCAAGGTAGCGGCAAGTCCTCGGTACTGGAGTGCCTTCGCTATGCTCTCAATGTAGAGTTTGGAGACAAGGCGCAGGACAGAGAATATAAGGACGGGCTGATCCCCTACGTGCTCAAGAGTGGGGGCAAGGTTGTGGTTGAAGCAACCGATCGTCATGGCACTCGCTACGAAGTCCAGCGCATTTACGGCCACGCGCCAGACGTATATGTCGCCGGCAAGTTACAGCCCGGTGTTTCGATTCGCGAAACTGTCATCAACAGGCCGCTCTATTTCGGGCAAAAGGATCTCGCCGCTGCCGGCAAGGAGTTTGGTCGAGATCTTGTCGAAAAGCTCCTTGGTGACGGGCTTCAACCTTACCGAAAAACGATTGAAGAGAAGAGGGGCGAACTTGAACAGGCTGTCGGGGCTCTCATATCGCTGCACAGCGATGCTGATCAACTAGCCTCGGTTGAAGGCGAGCTAAAGAATGTCACGTTCCGTCTTGAGCAATTCGACAAGCATGGCGTAAAAGCCAAGCTAGAAAAGCAGGTCGAGTTCAGCAATGACCTGGCATTTTGTGAGACCGTGGACGAAGCGGTCGCTGAATGGAAGGACAACCTCGAAAGCGTTGTCAGTGATGCCGAAGAAAGGTTCGAAGAGATCGGGCCGCACCAATCAAAGTTCAATGTGTCACTATTCGAGAAATACACCGCCCAGCTAGAAAAGCTAAAAGAAACGATTACCGGCGCAAAGACAGTGATAACGTCCATCATGACCGTGACGACTGATCTTGGTGCGCTACGTAACGAGCTTGAAACAACTAAGGATAGCCTCAAGGAAGAGTTTGCTGAGATAGAACGCGAACTCGTGAAGGCTCTCGAAAGTAACGGTGTTACATCTATACAGCCAGACGATTATATAAAACTCACAGAAAGGAAGACCGAACTCAAGACCTTAGTAACTGAGCTCGAGAAGAAAACCGAAAAGCACTCGTCAAAGCTTGATGCCGTACTTCGGGCCATAGCCAACCTCAACGGGGCGTGGCACGCAGAATTTAAATTCATAGCCGCCGAACTCGATAAAATCAACTCGGCTCAGCCGTCACTTCAAATCGCCAGTGACTTCAAAGGCGATAAAACCGCTTTTCAGAAGATGATGGAAGATACATTCCGGGGCAGCAACATCCGAAAGGAATCCTTTGCTGGGCTGGCAGCTGAATATAATGACTTCGGTGCAATTTACACAGATCTCTCTGAGGCTGCAAAAAAGGCGCGGAGCAAGGCGGAAACGTTTTCCGAAATATTTACGGATAATGCGCTTTCTCTTTTATCATTCCAAATTCCGAACAGTTATGAAGTTACATATAACGAGAAGCCACTGAGATCGCATTCATTAGGACAGCGAGCTTCTGCGATGATGCTGTTCCTGCTCAGCCAAAACGACAATGACCTTCTCCTTATAGATCAGCCAGAGGATGACCTCGATAGCCAAACTGTCTATGAGGAAGTCGTAAAGTTGTTGCGCACAATAAAACCAAGGCAGCAATTCATCTTTGCCACACACAACGCCAATTTTCCGGTACTCGGTGATGCCGAGACTGTGACAGCCTGCAGCGTTGAGGACGACGCCTTCGATGTAGTGACGGGTAGTGTCGACTCCAAGGATTGTCAGACTAAGATAATCCGAATCATGGAAGGCGGACCGGAAGCGTTCGATCGCCGTAAAACTATCTATCAAATCTGGAAGCCCAAAGAAGGTGCTAGTTGAGTTTCGCCTCCGGACAGACTGATGAAACTCCGTTCGAATCCTGCTGAGCCGGCAGCACAACTGCAGTCTTGGAATATCAGTTCCTTTCTGCGTATTCCAGACCAAGGTTGCCACTGATTCCGTTGGGAAGACTGCCACTGGCTGAATTTGGCGAACGGTACCGCTGCGCATAATCTGAGGTTATGGAAAATCTAATGGGCTTAGCGTGCCCATGGCCAAAAGGCAGGCACGAGCTTTATTAGATCTCTGTAGACCCCACCCACTCTTCACCGAGAAAAGCATCCAACTCAGGCAAAGTGAGATGCGCTGTCACAGATTCCAGCATCCATTGTGACCATCCGGGTTCGGGTGCCGGCATCTCAAAAACACGATTCCGATCTGCGTCCAGGACAGTCG